>Ga0307515_10013811_pt1 | contig 15050 bp, 16 predicted proteins | sample 17_EM_MG_FD_194513 | JGI IMG/M metagenome (GOLD analysis project Ga0307515, IMG submission 194513) | Populus trichocarpa ectomycorrhiza microbial communities from riparian zone in the Pacific Northwest, United States - 17_EM | ecosystem: Host-associated > Plants > Roots > Unclassified | place... | reverse complement strand
ATTGACAGCGTTAGCACTTTCAGAATCGAAGTCGTGTACATGGGCGTCACTGCACGCTGATTTGTTTGTAGTGTTGTGCTGGGTCCATCCATCCTGACACGCAATCACCAAGGCAACGTCAAGGTAAGAATCATAAGGGGGACAGCCGTCGGTCCCGTGGACCCATTACGTTACTGTGTTGGAAGACTAAAAGACACTTGGATCTCGCTTGTATCTATTAGCGAGGCTGTGCGGTTCACAAGTCCTGGGTGGCTCATGGCCGCCGCTCGGCTTTTGCTCTGGGGTGTCGTCACACTCTTTTTCGAAGATGTGCAAGAGGGAACTCCATGACACGAATGATCACCTCACTCCAGCGGAACTGAACTCCAATCGCCTCAGCCACAACCTCGGGAATCGCCGGCGGATGTCCCTCCTCCACAACTCTCGCGACCCATATCATTCGCTCAGGATATCGATGAAAGGGAGGAGTTCGTTTTTTGGCCGAGTCAGTGGGGCGTGGTGGTCACGATGTGTTGGTTCGCCATGACCTTTTTCTTCATTCTCGGCTCGTGGGAGGCCAACATACCCGTCTTCGCGGCTTCATCGGAGTCCTCGCTCGGCTACTCTCCATTCAAATCCGGGAACCTCATCGCCATCGGTGGAGCGATAACTTTTCCTCCCCTCCTCGCGAATATCTTCGTTGGTAAGAGGGTCCAGGATAGGGTGACCCTGGCGGCAGGCTCATCGATTGGCATGGTGAGTTTGATCATGTTCGAGGCGTTGTTGGTCAAATCCTCAAGAAGTATCACATTTGCGACCCTTTTGGTGTCTTGGATGTTCGTCGCGCTCGGATTCAACCTTTCGACGACGTGTACCTTGAGCTTATTGAGCAAGAAGCTCCTTGGTGAATGGAACGCTAGGGTCAGCACGATCATCCAGTGCAGCAATTACATGGTTCGTGCGGGTGTCACAGCGTTCCACAGTGATTCTTTGGCTGACGGTTCATCACCCAGGGCCGCGTAAGCGGTGCTATCTGGGGAGGGTCAGGCGTGGCAGTTGGAATGAGAAATTACGTCGGGTTGCAGATTGCTTTCGTTGGGATCGGAAGCGTCTTGTTCTCCACCCTCTGGAGGGATCTCAAAGCAAAGACGGGGTAGCCACCTGCGATAGGGCATATATCTGTGCGTTTATCATGTACCCAGTCCTAGAAGACGCGAAGTCTGTTTGTACGTGTACTCCCAAAATAACGAGTGGTTCTTTTTCGGATCAACTGTAACCAAAGTCCGATATCCAAACCCGACCAAAGTTGTGAGTCAGCCCACCGAGAAGGGAGCATAACCGTCGAATTCCTCCCTGCCAAACCTCAGAGCAGCACCTCTGGTTCGAAGAATGGTCCACGATATCGCAAAAATCGGTTTTGGGGAGGGTACGAATGAGCTCTATGACAGGTGAGCCGTTCGCGGTGTTGCCTGGGTGCGAATGCCTGGGTTATATTATACGAGCACTCACCTGCGGAATCGAAACGATAGAGCCCGACCTTCCTATCAAGCACCAGCTCTGAAGCACATCCGAGATTCAATCGCACTTCCTGAACCATTGAGCATCATAGAGTCCGTCTCCTGACACTCTTGACGATTTACTCATGCAGTCGGACTGATTAACGAACTCCACTCAACTCACACTACAGGATCGGGGCCGGGACGGGATTATTCACTAGAGCTCTCCTCGCTCACCCAGACTGGTCTGAGAGGACCACCATCGGGTCTTTGAAAGCGTATGACCCCAGCTCCGGGATGCGAGCCGTGTTCGCGGAGAAGACTAAAGACGATCGCGTGACGGTTGCGGAAGGAACGTTCGAGAGGGTCGATGCTGAGGACAATTGGGCGGATCTCGTTGTGGTAGCTCAGGTGAGTCCGTTTCGACCACTCGCTTAGGAGCCAAAAGTCGAACACTGGTCGCAGGCATTCCATTGGTGCCCGGACTACGAAAAAGCTGCCCAGGAATTTTCTCGAGTTCTCAAACCTCAAGGCACGCTAGCTTTCATCTGGAACCTGGAGGACCGGTAGGTGGCACACATCCAGAGAACTTAGTCCAATATAGTTCATCCACCGATCCAAGTTATGTTTCGACTTGGGTCGCGAAGGCCCGAAACGTCATCGAAGCTCGGGAAGCGGGGACTCCGCAGTTTCGCTTAGGCACGTCCACCTCACGACCCTCCCAGTCAATTGTCTGTGATAATTTATCTCAGGACTTTGGCGTCAATTCTTCGATGCTCCTTCATACCAGAAATTCTTCGAGACTGCAGAAGAAACAAAGTGGAAATATGTCCTACCCGTAACAACCGAAGGTGTTGTTACTCGCGCACTAAGCAAGAGCTACATCTCCGCCCTTCCCGAGGGTGAGCGGAAGGAGGTTGCGGGTAGTCTGAGGAATATTCTTGAAACTGAACAGAAGACATGGGTAGACGAAGAAGAGGGAGTTTTTGAATATCCGTACGAGACGACGGTCGTGACCGTACGCAGAAAGTGATAGAGGGTGGGGTGACTACTATTAGGCGACTAAGATAATCACTTGTATGGGATACCTGTATCAGTAGATGTGAGTCAATCCCAAATGATACTTTAGGGGATGTTGCACCATTTTGAAGCTAGAAAAAGATATCGTCAGCCACAAATCAGGGGGATGGATGTGTCTCAAACTCACCCTCTGGAATTCATCATACGCGGTACTCCTCACGTTCTCATGAGCATCCTTCACGACACTCATCATCAAACCCGCAGCACTCCTCTCACTCATCCCCAACGCGAACCTCTCTCTCAACCGTTTGATCGTGCCCTCTCCTTTGAACGAGGGAAGTCCGGTGTCGAGCATTAGCCGAACGGTATTAATGAGTTGGTCGGCGTAAGGCCGCAAAGCGAGGAACGCTTTGACGGTCAGATGCTGGAACATGGCATAACCCTGTGAGTATCGGCCACCCATAAGAATCACCATCTCGTGAGTGAGTTTGAAGGAGCTCGGCTCGAATTTTACACCCTAGTTGCTGTTAGTTACGCTGGTCAAGAAACATCGTGAGTGTAACTCACTCCGGGCCGTGGTTATCCCCAATCAATCGGAAAATTAGTGAAAGGAAACAAGACTTTGCATAGATACACTTATCTATGTCAAACAAGAATCCGAAATCTGTAATGCAAGTCAGCGCGCGAGATTACCACCAGAGGCAGGTTTCGCATACCGATGTGGACTATGTGTCCCTCTCCATCAATCATAATATTTCCATTGTGCCTGTCTTTGATCTGAAGGATGTAGCAAGCGACAGAGTACGCAGCCATCGACTGAATAAAGTTCAACCTGGCCTGTTGGAAGGCGATCGTATGTTCTCCACCATATTTTCCGACGAAGAAGTCGAGAAGGTCATTGACTTTGGCCCGCCCCATCTCATCTCTCGATGTTGAATTAGGGACGACATCGATGACACCGCACTGTGCAACAAAAGTCAGCACACCCTCAAGCCAGGAAGAACAGATCAGGAAAATCCGTACGCCAGGGGCTGTCGCAGTGACTCGGTAGGGGAAAAGGTACAACGTCAGCCCGACGCTCTGGAAGATGTTCTTGAACATTGCAATGACTTGGAGCGCGAGTACATCTTGTCTGCAGTCGTCTCCGACTTTGAAAATGGCTTGTTGCCAGACATCATACTCAGAGTGTGTTTCGTTCCCTTGCCTCTCGGCAACTGCCTCAGGATCGACATCAACGATCGTCCTGGTCTTGCGGACTTTGAACGTGGCCATAAACGGTGCCTGTGAAACCGTTTGTTTAAAATCCGCTCATGAATGTAGGAGGGATGAATCACCTTGGCATGACTCTGCAGCGGACGCCCGGACTTCCTGTCGATATCGATAACCTTACCATCTGGATTACTCGGGAGGTAAACTCCAACGTGGACCACAATTTTCGCCATCTCCTCGTCGATCTTAGCCTAGTATCAGCGAGATTAAGTCAGCTACCGGTTCTCAATAGCTCAGCGCCCTCACTACCTTTTTTTCAGACTTTTCCTTTTTGATGTAAGGCTTCAGTTTGCCGGAAATGGAGGTCACCTCGTGGAAGAAACCAAATTCTCGATCGTAGAATTCTTTGGCCTCCCCTGACAACGAAGCGACCACTCGGTCGGTCATTTCGTCGAGTTGCGGTTTCATGGGATCCTCCTAGGAAATTATATCGCCGTCACCACAGGCGAGGGCAGGAAAAGGTCTGTTACGTACAATTTCACCCATGTCACCCCTGCAACAGTTCGCTTTCATGTTCCAAATTATCTGGTGGCAAAATAGCTGTGATATCTTGGCAGTTTCGAAAACAAAATTGGAGACATAGCCTGTGGAGGGAAGGCTACGTTTAGGGAAAGGAACCGGGAGATCAACATTTCAAACGCACCAAGGTCGTCATATCGTAGGGCTTGAACGACCTGGGGAACGAAGAAGAACGTAAGGTCTACAGGATGTTGTTCCAATGCACGATGAGCATATTGCAGGATGAACATGTCATTGCGGTATCGACGTTCGAAGAATGAGATGGCAGTGATTGGTGGGACCAAGGACCACAATAAAAGATGCTGATCGAACGTGAACTGAGATATCTTGTAGGAATTTCAGGTTAGATCTTACCTTCAGATCACGTCGGACAGCAGGGTCAAGCCTATCTCCGACCAAGAAATTCAATGCATCTGGAATATCAACGCAGGCAAGTGGGTTAGACCGTACGAGACGAGCGACCTCAGTCTCCAATGCGGGCACTGAGAATCGCTCTGTCAAGAAAACGGCGATCCCAGGGTCCAGCTGCCAAGTTTGCCTCGCGAACGTTGCCCATGCCGCCTGTCGAAAGAATATCAGCTATCTTACCCGGGGCACGGTGATCAGCCTACTTACATCGGTCATCGTCTTCTCAACTGTTCCTATGTTGTCGACTCCACGTTTAGGATCATTCGTTGGGTTGTTCCACACATTCAAACGGAGGATCTCGTTCTCAACCAGCAGGCGAAGCACCTGCCCCATGCTCTGTGCTCCTCGCTCTGTATGCTCGATAAGTCCTATGAGCTTCGAGGCGAATGACAACGTACGAGGTGCGGGGCTTGGTGATAGACTGGACAGAGACGGGTTGTCCCGCCCCACGTCATTAGTTAGACAGGATGAGAACTCCGATAAGAGCTTCACGTCGGTATGGATTTGGATCTTGTTCGCGCCATAGGTCCACCTATATCCGTTGTAATTAACGAAACCTCGGAACAGGATCCCGGGGAACTTACAATGGTTGAACAGAGAACCAAGCGAATGCGGCAGAGTATAAGGGATCCCGCAAGGCATTCTCACAGTATGCATCCAGGCTCGAACAGCGGAGGGTCTCAAATCCGAATAGCAAGAATGTAAAACGGGCTTCGCGAGCAAGCGAGTGTGTACTGCCAACGACCAAGACATGAACATACAGAAAGCCAAGAAAATAGATGAAGAGACTAACCTCATATACCGGTGGGCTCGTGCAGAAATAAGAACCAACCGTTGTATGAGGAGCATAAGCCCCGGTCGTCGATACCTTGCGGCTTGGAACCGGCTGCTCAGCATCTGCAGAATCAGAACGTGGGGAGCCAGCAGCCGCTTTGCGCTGGCCATCCCACTATCAATCTCTTTTTTGTCTGTCGGGCTATACTGGATCGGGCGAAAGAACGGGTCATTGCAGCTGTCCACAAGGTAGTTTCGTCAGTGTCTATCGGAGACGGGAAGTGCAAGTCGGGGTACTTTTGCGAAGTCGAGAACATGCCCCTCTCGAACCTGACTGTTGCGAGCCAAGCCGAGTTGATCTCCATCATAACCGCAATTTCGTATTCCGGTTTCTCAGAAATAACCCACGTCCAAACATCGATCCCCGCGGCAATAGAAGCTGGCGTGAAAGCCTCAAACGGTAGGGCAATAAGGTACCTCATCAATTCGTAGTCACACTAAACCCGACTCTGAGCGATCGCCGCCGATGAAGAAAGAATTACTAACCTTTGGGGCAGATATCAACGTAGCCGCGCATCTGAACAGAAGGTGCTTGAGGTCACGAAGTGTCAAGTAGCTTTCCTTCGCCTGGAGCTCGGTCAGAGCCTCTCCCATCCGCTTCTTGAGCGCTGCCAGCTCCGCAATCGGAGATGTATGTGCTTGCGGTTTCTCCAGTTCGTTTTGGCCTACAACAATTCCTTGAGCGACAAGAATGTTCTCTCAACAAATTAACTAACCAGTACGCCGGGACAACCTCAGCCCAGCGATCTCCCCACTGAAGTATGACTTCGACGCAATCTGCGAAGCGAGGGCCTTGGTACGATCCGGCTTCCAAGCAGAAATCGCAGACAAAGAACCTTCCGAAAGGTGGGTAAGCTCGCCACGCACATACGCTCGTAAGACGAAAGATCCCACTGAGGTCCCGTTCATTCGAGCTGATCTCCCTGGCAAAGTGCGCAGCCAGCGACGTCCCTAATCCCGTCGCCTCGTTCGAAGAGGTCACCTGAGTGACCGCTAGATATTTCTGTGATAAAAAACCGTCAGCAAAATTTAAGGGTTGTCTCCTGTGTTCCGCCTTCACCTGAAGCGTTGCTTGAAGTTCCGTAGGTGCGCGGGTCAACGCGGCATCAAACCACGTCGCCGAGTGTCTTTGCAATAAGGCCAAAATCTCGTTGCGGACCTCGTAGTTGTCAACAAGCCTCAACGTGATCCCCACTCGCTCCGAATAGAACTCGTAAGCTGGGTTAAACTAAACTCGGTCAGTCCAAGAAAAGGATCGGTCGACATGACTTTCAATGTCACACGCACCTCATCATAATGCTCATTCTCACAGGCCTTGCGTAAGAGAGTGAGAACTTCCAAGATGGCAAATACCAATGATGGGTTGCACATCAACGAAGGGAATGACGTAATCAACCTGTTCAAATATCCCAACGCAATGTCCCTAGCTTTGTCGATCCTATGGGTAGACCACCTCAAGAGCACAACCAACTCGCTCGAGAGTCCAATCGGAAGAGCCTGGCGAGATGCTTTGGCATTCAGAGCGTTGACGGATCCACGCATGACCTGGACAAAAGATCAGCTTTCATGGGTGGTATAACAGGGGACTTCAATCACCTTCTCAGCAATAGATTCCATACAACCTCTCAGTGAAGCATTCTTATTCAAACCGGTATTCGTGAAATACGAGGGCAACGATGACGGAAGGCCTTGAGCAGACCTGAAACACTCGAGGTCGTGCATGGTGAGCAGGAACACAACTTGACCATTGTTCAGAGACCGAATCTCGGAGGACCTGAGCGGTATAAGCTTCGCCAATATTCCCCTGTGCTTCGAGATCGCCTGTTCGAATCAGGAAGTCAGAACCACAGGGCGACTCGTGCGACCGAGAGGACGAACCGTGTGAGCGTACTCCCGTCTTAGGACAGTATTATATTCCAACTCTGCAACAAGATCCATCGCCTCTTCAACGACAATCGCGGGTGTTTTCGAAGCGATCTTCCCGAGCACCTGCCTGACCCAATTCATCGCGATCTGATCCTTCTCTTCAAACATCGCAAAGTGGAACAACGAGCACAGGAACCACATGCTCCTAAATAAACCAACAAGTTCAGAAGACGCCTTCGACTGGGGATCGAAATCCTCATGGCTGAGAAGGGCTTCTATGGGCAACAATAGAGAGGCAAGCTGTTCGATCATTTCCTCCGTCTAATCAACGCGTGAACAAGGAGACACAAACCAGAAATTGCTCCCACACACCTTTGCAGATTGAGCGGAGACGGCAACGGTCTGAACTGCCACACCCTTGTCCACAAATAACGTCAAAAGCTCGGTAATGTACACTTCGTACAAATTAGGGCGCCGGTTGAGCTGCTGCGCCAGCCTAGTCTGTGCGGCAAGGACCTAACACGATCCGGTAAGTTCCCTATGGAACGAAACACCTCGAAACGATTACGCACCATGTTGTTCGACAACCTCGGGTCATCCGGATTCGCGGTCCTGTTGATGGCTGAGAACGTTCGAATAATGTCGATGAACGCGTTCTCAGGAGCGCAAAGGGCGAGATCGACGAGGTTGAAGGCGATCACCGCTTCAACGGTCGGTTCCGCGGACCGTAGGTGTTGTAGCAACATCGAAACAGTCAACCGTGTCACCTGAAGAAGGATGTCGTAGAGTCATACTAATGAGCATAAAAAGGTCCAAGCATACCTCGTCCTCTTCAAACTCCACCGCCAACCGACTAACAACAGAGATCGTACTCATAGCAATCAATCTCTTCTCCTCCTCCGTCAGTCCTCTCAAAGCAGACTCTACGGAGTGGAGGGTTGCGTAGTCGGTTTGTCCGTCCGTCCCCTGAATGAAATCACTCATGTCATCGACTCCGGAAAACCTGCTCGTGGCTGCGATGTAGTTTAAAAGCGAGTACGTGTGGGAGAGCATGGCATCATCGCCAGGTGCAAGCTGAAATACAAACACAAAATACCAGTGAAACGATGGCGACGAGAAATTCTTTAACCTCACTGACCTCAATGCACGAGACAAGGCACTTCGCCGCAGCGATAAGCGGAAGTGGAGTCTGAGTCCCAAACGGAAACTCGGACTCGAAGATGGGCTGAGGAGAAGTAACGAATCTCCTGATATGTGTGGCCATGGGATAGGCAATCTTGGGGAAGCTTCAAAGACGTGAGACTAGAATTCACAAATCCGAGGGAGTGACTCTCACTTTCGGACTAAGATCGCGGTTGACTTCAGTGCGGCTTCTTGGACTAGATTGTCCGCCAATGGTGTTTGATCGCTTAGTAATAACTTGAGACGTGTGAGGAGGTTATCGTCGAGAGCGCTCAAGGCCGAAGAGCAGACCGCGGAAAGTTTCTGCGACATGACGATCAGAATTAGAATGAAGAGTCTGTTCCGAGAACTCACGAGACTCTCGGACATCGTCTCGGAAGCGTAAGAATCCTGCGAGGGAATAGTGTCCATCTCCTCTATCTGTAGCAAGAGGCCGGCGAAACATTCCATGGACAGCTCCTTGGAAGCCTCCAAAGCAGTGGCGAAACTCTTATCCGTTTTAGCAATAGTAGCGACGGGCGAACGCAAGAGACTGGTCCAAGCATGGTTTGCAGCCGCAGCCTCACTGAATTGAACCCCTTCGGCATCCGGATCAAGGGGAATCAACGCTTGAGTCAGAACGGTCCACTGGATTTCGGTGACGCAACAGATAAGGAAGTACCCGCTCAATGGGCGGCCGCGAGAAACGTAACGAGCGAGCAAGCTGGTGACGAATTGGATGGCCTCCGGGTCTGTTTCTTCAAGCTGGACAATGTCGGTAACAAGACGATTGAGCGCTTCGATGGACTGCTGGTCGAACAGGGGGTTGAGGTTCTTCGAGAGTTGGACCCAGTGTTGAGGTGTCCATCGGTATGTGGTAGATATTAAGGCTCGATAGAAGCCGTGGAACGCGGGTGCGAATTGGCTTAAAATCTCGGCGGCTGGAAAGACAAGACCGAACGACACCGTTATCCTTATAGCTGGGGATGGGGAGAACTGAATCTACACACAACCAAAAGATTGGATTTTCTCGACGATGGTCGCTGAAAACTCCAGAACGGCATCAATGATGGACTTGCCGAACTGCGGGTAATGATTGGCGAGCTGGAGCAGGGAAGACACAACGGAGTACACGAGTTGGTCGGGTAATGCCCAATCTGAATTCACCATAGTTGTGAGTGCAAACCGCAAAAAATGCAATCCAGTAACTACCTTCCCAAGCCAAAGACGAATCGAAGTCAATGTGTGGAACGTCCTTGAGGATGTCGATCAGGACGGGGATGGTGTTCGCGGAATGCTCGTCCGAAAGGTTGACGGATAGTTCTGCGAATCCAATGTTGCACTGTATCGTGGCGGCGGACTATCATTACGTTCGATAAGCTCGCGCTAGGGGCGGAGAGGTGAGAGCGCACCATGAATATCCTCTCCTCCTCCTCTTCCTCTTCCTCTTCCTCTTCTGCATTTTGCGCTGTTTGGTCACGAGTCTGGACGTGAGACGTCACTAGGTCGATTGCGGGTGTTAAATCGTGCTCAGACGCGTGGTCCTTGCACTCTCCAATATTCCGCGCGAGGTCCGTCAAGATGAGCTGACGGATATTAAACTCCAAACTGCAACTCCAAGTCAGTTCAGACCCTTCTCGGCCCTTCGAAACGCGCAAAGTACCAGTCCATGTTCACGGCCTTGTACTGTAGCTGTTGTGTCGAAATCCTGTAGGGAACTTCCTGGTTGTTGGAGAGAGGAGGCGCTGAGAATTCGATAACCACGTGGACAGCGGGCCGATCAGACGCCTGAGAATTACGGTCATGACGGTTTGCCTTTGTCCGTGCCATTGTCCTGTGTCTGTGGCGAGACGCTGTGAGCCATGGCCCACGGCGGCCAGCCTACACCCCTTCCTCTCCGACCACCACCTTCGCCACTGCACAACGACCCCAACGTCCCAGGTTTCCTCTGAGTCGGATACGGAACCTTACCCAGCACCACAATCTCCGCAGAAACCCCAGCTAGTGAGCTGAACCCGCTGCCAAGTCAAGGCGTACTACACCGTGCTCACCCTCGTAATCCAGCAAAAGAGGGCGGAACCGGAACCGGCCCCGAAGCCGATTCTGAAACATAAGTCTACCGTCGAGTTGGCTCAGATCATCTCTCCGTCAGACCTTGTCGTGGTGAGATCGCTCGGTACGCCCGCAGTCCCACACATCCTCGCATCGGCTCATCCGCACACACGCTAACTCCTGTTTTTAGGTTCTGGAGCATGGGGCCGAGTAGTTATTGCGCAAGTCGCCGATTCCAACTCGCTAGTCGCAGTAAAAGTGTTTCCTAAGAAGAAATCCCGTCTCGTGAGTGAGGTTCGTATGCTTTGAACGCGAACCTTATCCAAAAGGTCGACACCCGTAAGCGCACAACACTGAACTTACATCTGATGAAACTAGATGGATCGTCACGAGATCGGCGCTGAGAAAAGGCACTTGTCGCGTCTACCTTGGTCCCCGTTTCTCGCTGGAGCAGTGACAGAAGTTTCAGACGCTACCAACCTCTCTCTCGTCCTCGAACTGATGCCTCACGGAAGCTTCCAACAACTAGTTGACCAATTCGGACCCTTGAACCAAATAGATGCTTGCTTCTACTACTGCAATGCTGTTTGCGCGATAGAGTTCATTCACAGTCACGGATTGGTCTCTCGGGATATAAAGACTGGGAACTTTCTAGTCGGACACGACGGCTACTTTGTAATGACCGGCCTTGGCATTGTTGAGAGGGAAAGGGAAGGCAGATCTTGGCTGAATATGGAAGCCACCCAGTATATGGCGCCAGAATTGATTCAACAAGACTATCCGATTGGAAGGACCGTAGACTGGTGGGCCAGTGGAGTCATGCTTTACGAGATGCTCACCCAAATGATGGTATGTCAAATCTTACCGCCCAACCCACAGTTCGCATGTTCGTTATCGCTGTAGCCGAAGGGGTTTTCTAACACGATTTGCGTTCTTGTCCCCAGCCTTTCCAGGGAGACAGGGGGCATTCGGTATTCCACGACATTTTGATGCTCAATCATGAATGGCCGAAAGAACCGGTCTTGGGGAACAGTCTGAAGCATATCATCTCGCGGCTGCTCACGTTCGACCCCCTGGACCGGCTCGAATACTCCGGCACTAGCCAAGTCATGGAGCACCCCTGGTTGTCTCACGTTGACTGGGTCTGGATGAGGCATAGGACGTACGAGGTACGTTCTGAACCTAAAGCCTGGTTCCTTCCTCGTCACGAGACTAGAGAAGCGCCTTGTGCGACTTTTTGGCGATCGCTCGGAGACTTACAGTATATGATCATCAGGCACCTTGGGTCCCGGGTGGGACGGAACACTGACGGAACCCGCCGGCAATGCCTACCTCGCGTTCAATGGGAAGTATGAAAGTCAGACACCCGCCTCGGTACCTTCGCCACGACCGCAGGTACCCCGCAAGAGACTTTCTCGTCACAGACCAGGGTTCCGGGATAGAATCTGAAGATTCGCACAGATCGCCTGAGCCTGTCCTTCCCACAGTCACAGACGACCAATAACGATCCCGTTCATTATACCCTGTCAAGTTCCGAACACCTTGTGTTATCTCACACCCGATCTGCGGTCACCTGGAGTGCTCCTAGCCCCTCCTACTCTGTGTGTTTTTGTGTGCGGTGAGTTCATGTTGTAGCTTTACGTATGGACGTCGTAATGGCGACTTGTCTCCTTTTGTCTGAGAAATGCAGCATGAAGTTTCGCATCTCTCCGTTGTATTGATGGGCTCGGATGTTTCCAGGCAATATATCCGTCGTTTAACGGATGGGAACATTGGAATGAATTGAGATCAGCTGTGAGGGGATGAGGGTGCGGTCCGAGGCCTCGAAAGCTCGACTTCTGGGTGATCGTCGGGACGTCATACCAGAGGCGAAGAATGAAGCCTGGGGGGAAACACAATAAGAACGGACCCCCATCAGATCCCCCAAGTACATACGTAGATGGGTGATCTGTCTGGCTCGCCCCCTTCGATATCGTACCCGGCGACTAGGATTCAAGATGCGACGGACAAAAACATCGCCGATCCATCATATATACCAGCGATCTCGTTTTGCTTCTGCCGTTTGGTTCCGTGCTGCTGTGACGGAGATGTCTTTTGTTGTTTACGCTTGATGTGAATTGGAGTTCGGGTTCTTGAAGTAATCGAGGTGATTGAGCGCTGATGAGGAGGCGCCGGGTCCAAGCGGCGAAAGATTCCACAATCTTGTTCTGTGTCCGCACCGGGTGGGGTCTATGTAATTCCTAATAACTCTGATCACGGGGGAATGGAGAGGGCCTCATCGACTATACCATCTTAATTCGGCCCACCAGTCGCAATTGAACGTTGGGAGTCGAACGCCGTGCCGCACACACACCGATACCTATTTTCCTGTTAACACGTGTATATGCACTTGGACGGTGAATACCCGTGCCAACCCAGAGGTTGGCGTTTCGGATCAATCAGGCCTCAAACTGGTGGAGCAGGCACGAGAAGGAAATCCCAGACGCCGCCTCCTTGTGTCTGTTTTACAGCTGTTTGCGTCTCGATAGACTGTTTTCATCCCCAATCCGTTGTTTGGTTAAATTTGATGGTATTGGGGGCCGGGGTCCCGGGTGGCGCTCGAAGCTTGACGCTGGAGCTAGTAGGTTCCCTGGGCGTAGCCCATTTCAATTATCAGACCTGTACTCCGCGGGAAACGGTCTATCGAGTCCCGGAGACTGATTGGAGCTCGGGGAAGTTGCGCGACCGACGGATGAGATGAAGAGCCAGTGGTAGCTGAAATGAAGCTAGCGAAAGCGAGTACCGCGGTCGAGGAGAAAAAGGGAGCTATTGTGACGGTACGAGATGAAAATCTCCACCTGGTGATACAACATCGTATGTTCCTCGTTGCCTCATCGTGTCTGTACTTGTTCCGAAAGACGGGGGCCAAAGCAGTGCCGCTCTGGCGCTGACGCCGCTCCCCTGAAGAATAAAGAACGTCAGATTTATTTCTCACGTTCCCACAAGGTTCCATCGTGTCCATGCCCTCTTGACGCGTTGGTTTGACGCTCGATCTAGTTACCGCTTCTCGGAGCGCGCGTCGAGGGACACAAGGAATTCTCGAGATCCCAGATGGTTTCCGAATAATAACACATCTCTTTGAGTAGTCGTCGCAGGAAATGATATGTATTGTACGGGTTACAGAGGTGTGTGATGGCATGTGAAATAAAGGAGTGACTATGTACCCAAAGAGAAACCGTCCCCGCGCCAAGGCAGAGCTCGGATACCATATACCATAACAAAACGTTGGATATGAAAGTCGAAAAAATGAGAAACATAACGCGTTCATGAAGTGTCCGGATCCAGGATCGGGGTTTCGACCGGTGAAAAGGTTTCGTCCTCTTCGGAATCGGAAGAATCGGAGGAATCGGACGAGTCGCTCTCCTCGCGGAGAAAGCGTCTACGGGCGTACCAGTTACCGAGGAACTGGCGCATGTCGTCACGGATGTCGAGATATTCGACGTTTCGGGCAAGACCTTCCCACGTGACAGCGCCATCGTTGAGAGCGAACTCTATGTGTTTCGTAGAACCGTGGTACATCCAGTGGAGAAGGAGATCAAAAGAGGAAGGGTCGGGGAGAGGGAGGTGGACAACGGGGTGGGAATTGGAAGGGGAAAGAAAGTGGGGAGCTCGTGCCTGGAGGGTATCTTTCGAGTTCGAGGTGACAACAGACCCGCCAAAGAAACGCCTCAGGAGACGAGACTGTGAGCAGAGATAATCGATGTGGACCTGATAATTATGCTGGGATCAACGTCAATCGGAAAGGAGGAAAAGGGGATGACCAACCTCGAATGACTTTCGAGAGATGGATGTCCGCGTTCCTTGGGTAGCGGACCGAGGTTTGTAAGTGTCGTGAATGACTGAACGGCGATAAGATGAGCGTCGGGAACGGGTGAACGGGTGTGGGAAGAAGCTCCTCACCTATTGTGCAATCCGCCGTCTCGGTGTTATTCCAGTAGTGGGGCGCAAGGTCATGGAGCCTATTGAGGATATACTCGTTAGGCACGCCTGCCAGACTGGGCGGAGGGTAGGGCCTGGGAACGAAAGCGGGGGTGGAGGAGGACATGTCAGCGGGGGACGGGGAGAGGTGGGGATGAGGAGGCGGTGGATATAAGAGCGATAGCAGGAAAGACGAGGATGAGCCAATTGTCCAAATGAAGTTCGCTGCGAGCGGATTTGGAAAGGGCTTGTGTACCGCTGTGTACAGGATTCTGGCTCCTTCCTTCCAAAATCACCCGCAGCGGCCTTCATCTTACAATAGCTCATCAGGGGCCGGGTGGGAAATACTTCAGTCCCCACCAAAAACGTTGACGAGCAATCCGATCGCCCGATCGTTATTGTTTCGGCCCATCCGACTCCTTCCCCGGCCCAATCCTTCACCACCCGCCGCCCGAGGCGCTGTTAACGGAGATGACAAAGTAATAATAA
>Ga0307515_10013810_pt1 | contig 15051 bp, 18 predicted proteins | sample 17_EM_MG_FD_194513 | JGI IMG/M metagenome (GOLD analysis project Ga0307515, IMG submission 194513) | Populus trichocarpa ectomycorrhiza microbial communities from riparian zone in the Pacific Northwest, United States - 17_EM | ecosystem: Host-associated > Plants > Roots > Unclassified | place... | reverse complement strand
GTGTGTCCTAACAAGTTTTTGCGCTTTTATGTCCCCAAGCAGATGCACGGGAAGGAGAGGTGTCGTCCGATGGAACTCCGGCTCTGTCGTTCAACCCTTCGAAAGGTGAAGCGACGCGCGAATTAGAAAACGCTTGCGTAGTACCACATTGGTAGTAGAGGACGAGCCGGAAAAATACTCTTCCATAGATACTGAATATGAGAGGGAAAAAAAATAGAAGAAAAGGATCATCCGAAATGCAGAAAGAACGCTGGGCGACCCTTGGCCTGCCTTGGCCAGCCCTAGATCTGTCTTATGGTTCATTTCATCCCCTCCGCTCTACCCGAGTCCTGAAGTTCCCTATCGCCATAGAGACCGACAGGGCTACCCCACGGGGCCAACATTTTCGGACCACTGGAGACCCAACACATTAAACCCTCGCTGTAGAGTTAATCGAGACCAAGAATTGCCGGCCGTTGGAGGCCCAGAAATGTACATTCAAGATTACATCCCACCAATTCTCACGAGGCACATCAATACAAACCCGGGTGCCCTAGTATCCAGGGCAGACCTAGCGTAGCATCGAAAGGGTTTCAGGGCCAACAAATCGGACTCTCATCAAGTGCATCGACTGAATCACACTCGGTCTCGACCACGGAAAGTGATGTTATCATCATTTATCGTTTCGTAATTAGGCAGTCGCAAGGTCGTGCAGCCATAGGCTTGAAGTCCTCAGGCAGCGCCACAAAATAGAGGTCACAGGGGAGATGGGAAAGATTTTTGTTCGAAGTGGCCATAGGATACCATGCCGTGACAGCATAGGCGGAACAAGTGGGTCATAGAAAATGAACATGCAAGCAAAGCGCCATTGCGTCCAAATAACACCGCCCCAGACTCCCGCTTCAATCGAAGATCACACCTAAAAGCAGGAAAGGTCAGTCTTGGATTGGCAGCCTAGAACAAGGGCCGGAATTACCACCGTCCATCGTGATTGTCTGTCCTACAAAAAATATCAGCAAGCTCGTTCCAATGGGACCTTGACATCCCACACGAGAGAGAGATGGTCAGAGGCAAAAAAACAAGCAACTCACCGGTCAGAAAGTTCGATTCCGGTTTCGCAAGGTAGCTCACCAACGAAGCGATATCTTCTGGTCTACCCCGAGGCGCACTTGCAGGTAATCCAATCATCTATAACAAATGGATCAAATCCCGCCCAAGAGTGGGTTGGACAGCGACATACCTCCTGAATTGTCTTGCCTCCCGCGACTTTCTCCGCTTCAATAGCTGAAAAGGACATTAGAAAACGGGCACCACCAAGGGAACAGAGCGTAAAGCCAAGGCCGCACATACCCAGGTCAGTCTGAATCGTACCAGGTGCGTACCCGTTCACGAAAATCCCGTACTCTCGGAGCTCTTGCGCTGTCGAGTCGTAATCATGACATCGAACCGAAAGTTAACTTCCAAGTTTCCATCATCTAGAACGCAAGCTTACCAAGCGACTGCACTAATCCACGAACGGCAAACTTTGACATACTATACGCACAAATATTCGGTAACCCTTCCGAAACCGACTTCAGCTGGGAGCGAGGAACCCGCGCTTCAAAACGAAACCCACCTCGTTTCCCTGCTATGGAGCAAGCACCTAGATGTACGCGCAACACCTCTCCTTCGTCAGCGATATTATCGAATTTTCTGTGGAAGTTTTATGACGAACCGATTATTTTCCCCCCTCCGCCTTGTTTTATCATCTGCTGAGCGGCGTGTTTGAAGCATAGCATGACACCACGGACGTTGACGTTCATGAGCCAATCAAAATCATTGGCGGACGCTGGAAAAGGATATTATCATCTGGTGTCAGCTTTGGGAACCGGATGGATAAATCCTCCCTCAACTTTGTAGAAGCGATTTCATAACAACTACACCCGCGTTCGCCACCATCTACAAAACAGAACAGTGAGTTAAGCAGCCGCCTACCAGATATCTCTAAGGAACCCTCACGATATCCAACTTCCCAAACCTTTCCACGGTGATCTCGACCAACCTCTTCACTTCACCCTCGCAGGACACGTCAGCAGCTACAGCCACAGCTCTCGCTCCTTTCGACTCGATACGTTGCACCGCTTCATCCATGGCGTGGAGCTTAGACGGCAGGTCGTTAACCACGACGTCGCATCCATCACCCGCGAGTCGAAGGGCGATCGCGAGGCCGAGTCCTTGCGAAGATCCTGTAACAATCGCTACGGGTCTGGGCCGAGCGTCGTGAGGGAGTGGCAGGAGTGACAGGTTTGACAAGGTCATGATTTTGATTTCTGGTCGCTACTTTGGATTGGTAAGGAGTCCGTGGGTTGAGTTCGATGTCTGAAAGGGGCTGTCGAAATCTGCGGGGAACTGGGACCACAGCAATTCCAAAAATGGCCCTTTATATGAAGGTGTCGCATTCGAGGTGTATATCTTTAGGAGCAGATGTCGCCACGGTACTGGGTAAGCTTCGTTTTTGCGGGAACGGACAATCCGTGTGATCGAGGAAGGACTGAACAAGAGCTATGAGCCCCACCAAAAAGGAAAAAAGCATCAACAAACAAACTCGCTCAAGTTAAACAATACAGACTCTCGACAGACCAAAGCGATGAGCGTGAGGTGCGTTGGACACTAGAACGACTACTTCAGCACCGGCGGAAGCTAACGGGTGGGCCAGCGAGTTAAAGTGCACATGACAATATCGTCCGTCCGGGACCAATCGACTAAGGTTATGAGCCAAGGTTCGTCGCCTTGTGGGTGGCATCGGAGGACAGAGACCATATCCGATCGGACGACAAGCGCGCCACACGCAAGAACAAGACGATATAGCCTTGCAGGGATAGGATGAGGATCGCGACTGGTCCTGTCCTCGGGACTAAACGCGAGCAACGCTAAAAATCAGACCGTCCTTCCCATGTTCATTTTGCATCATATCATATTCTCTTGAAAACGTGTTACCGGACGGGGGGGTCAGAATGCTATCTCAGGTTGCGGTGAGGGTCTCACATCCGTCATCTCGCTGCCAGCCCCCGACCTTCCCCTCGAATGCATACAGGCAGGCCTCGAATCACCCCGGCTCGGGGGATCTATCCGCTCGAAGATGACAACGGCGACGGTGAAGAGGGTGATGGAACTCAGTATCGTAGTTCGAACTGCAGCTTCGTCCTGCTCCTAATTGGGCAGATTCAGGGCATTCAATCGTACCCAGTATCACACCCGCCCCGGCCTAGTGAAGTGTTGAAACTGGACCTTCTTCGGCGGCATCGGGAGAAGTCATAACCGAGATGGGTTCCGTATCCCTAAATGTTTCCTTCAGGTATTCCACAGCACCGGACGTGTGTGCAATCTTCGCACAAGCAGCGTGGAGAGCGATGAATTGCGGTGAGGGGGGTTCGATTTTCTAGCCATTCAAGAGTGCGTAGGTTCGAAAAGTCACAGAAGCACGGAAGTACCAATTGCCATAAGCGAAATTGACCTCGTACTTGTCGGTGATGATTTCCCCGTGATCCTGCAGTCGAGTGACAACGGTAAGTCTATGGTAGATATGTTCAAACCGCACGTACTTACCTCGAATGGCGTCGACCAAAGGTCGAGCTCGTCGAAACATCTGGGTCAACTGGTACAGCCAGCATGGCATTCCGAGGGCTATGAAGGTTTCCGGAACCAGTAGAACGCGGGTGGTGAACCCGCCAAAGTCTTCAATGATATCCCCAGTGGTCTTTGTCCAGTTGAACTTTGAAAGGCGGAAACAACTTCAGCGTATTTCGTGGCAGAGGATGGTTTTTGGAAGTGGTCCAACCATCTGACGTGCTTCCTCCAGTACCCCTTTGATTCCTTCCGAAAAGGACTGGGCGATTATGCGGGCCAATTCCAGTACGTCTGGCTCCCCTGCCTGTCCCCGGATTACCAGCAGCATATCAACCTTCCCAGTGAAAGGACAGGAACCCCCTTCGCGAGTCATTATCTGTAGAACCGGTAAACAGATGGCCAAGTGATCCAGAGAGCAAATTCACCATCCTCTGGGGAATGCAAGAGGGGATAACCGAGCACCTAGACTGCACAAGTCAGGGTTGGGTCGGGTAGGATACCTTCGGATCTGGTGTGTGCGAGGTCGGACTCGGATAAAACCCATTGTTCTCCTGACCCGAGAGCCCCATAGACCTGAAACAAGGCCTATTGTTCTTTCGACTCGAGCGTCTTGCGGACTTGAAATGCCCTCCACAAGTCGCTTCCTGCGGGGAAATTCTCAGGGCAGGGTGGGAGCGGGAGTCTGAGGTCTGTCTTGTTTGTTGATGGCATCTCGGCGCGAAAGGCCACGGTCTGTAGTAGATAGGGGACTCCTCTGGCCGCCGAGCTGATGGGAGTATAATAGACGTACACACACACACACGGTGCGGGACTCGATGGGTGGTTATTGGGGTCTGTGAGGTACTAGAGGGGGGACGCTAGGCTGGGTCGGATGTCGTATACACTAGAAAGTTGAGCCGATCTTTGTTCTTTGAGAATACCGGTGTAACAACTGCGTTGAAATCGGCAATAAAATAGGGAGGCCATATGATAGACGACACTAAAAAGGGCTACGCCTTCGTCCTCCTCCCACTCCGTGGAAAACGGGACGATGGCGTAGGCAACGGCTTTTCAAGAATAAGGTGAGAGGTAACGAGAAAGAAACAAGGTAAAAGAGGGAACGTAACAGGGAGGTCAAAAGGGGCATGAGTTAAAGTAGAGTACAGGAAGAGTGGAAAACGAGGAGTAGCGAACGTCCAGCCGCAATCCAGCCAAGGGATCACAACACCGTTAACGATCGTAGGGGGGAGTGACCGCCTTAGTGTCCTCCTTCCTCAGATCGTCGGGAGGGGGTGGGGTCCTCGCGCGGTCATCGACACGCTCTTTGGCTCCCCTCCTGTCGGGACTGGGAGTGCGTCTCCTCTCGAAAGCAGGAGAACGACTCCTTCGTCTTCTGTCCCTATCATCCCGGTGATCTCTGTCTCTGTCTCTATCCCTATCCCTGTCTCTGTCATCGAAACGTTCCTTCTCACGTTCACTGCGGCGACGAGGGCTACGAGACCTATCACGAGACCTATAGGCGGGCGGTGGTGACCTCCTATCCCGGTCGTAGCGCCAAACGGAAGACGGCGGATTTTTAGCCCACTTGAGTGATTGCGTTAGCTGATTGCCATACATATAGGGGGCAATAGGGGATGTTACGAACCTGGATACTCAGGCGGTGTCCATCAAGATTCCTCCCATGCCTGGATGTTTCTGTGAGTTGCTATCAAGGGAGGTCATTCAAGGGTTGGGAACACACATGTCGTTGTAAGCGTCTTCGGCATCGCGGGTGCTTCGGAATTCGACAAAGGCGTAACTGGTTCGAGAGAGTGGTTCGTTGAGCGATCGTCATTCGATGGAATCGGATTCGGGAGAGGGAGGACTGGAACGCGCGCGTAAAACGATGGGATAGAGATGTGAAAACCGAGCGGGCTGGGTCGCCGTCGTCGTCCAAACCAGACTGAAGAATCGAACGGGCTGACCACTCGCAGTCGTCGCATCGACCGTGGGGATCGCATATCGTTTGAAACCTCCCCATGGTATACGGAGTACGGGGCACGCAGAACGGTCGCAAAATCGGAACGAAAAGAAATCGAAATCGAGACCCGCACGTCGTTTTCGGTTGTCGTTTCGCCGCTTGTTGTACCCTCCGTTTCTTTTTTCGACCCGGAACGCGTGCTGACGAGGGTTGAGGGGGGAAGGATTGTGAACTTACGGGTTGGAATGGGCGCGAGGGTTCCTTGGGGCGGGTACGTCGCATCGAACTAGAGGACCATACCTTGACGACCGCCGTGAGGCTTTAGGTGGAAAAAATGGGAAGAATTGAGGCACTCACCGCTCAAACTCATAAGCCAGATCCCTTGCACGGGTAGATGGATGAAAACCACTGACGAAAATGATTCGAGGCATATCTCTTTGCTCTACCTGCGCCGGCCAAGTGAAGCGAGAAAGAAAAAGGTGGGGACGGTGACTGGACGGGCGCTGGTGGCTCATTGTTTGTATTTGTTTGGAATTGTGGCTGATCGGGTGCCACTGAGAGCACCGTCGAGGTGTGCTCGTCTCTCTGTGTACGACTGTCTTCCTTGTGAGTTGAAGGTAAGTAGATTCGTGGAGATCTACGTCAGATTTGAGCTTGGCATCTTAGCAGACTTTGGCCCAGCTGCACTGCAGCGCTGTGTCGCACGAGATCATTTCGTGTCTCATCACATAGCCAACCTCACCTTATGTATCAAAGGCGACGTGCGATTCTTGCAAAGCCTCGTCTGGATCTGAAACGAGGGCCTATCTACAGCCAAGGCGTCGCGGCCAGCCTCTAGCGCAGTTTTTTTGTAGATATGGCGTGTCTGATCAACATCCAGTCAGTGATCAAGCCCGTTGGGGATCTTCACTGAAGTTATGAAGATGCATGCGGACGTTCTTACGAACTGAATTGATCAGGCGTAGGTGCGTCCAAGATCGTGCAAACCCTCCCGGTGGTGTGCAGCGGGCTTGGAGGTAAAATCTCCATCAGGCTCATCAAAACCAATTATGAAGAAAATCAGTTCGCCCGATGTATGCCTATACATGTGTGCATAGACTCCTGTCCTGGTTGATATATGCCCTCTCCCTTCTATGGTACCCCGACTGAATTCATCTCATACAGGGGTGTCGACGCACTCGGTCTGCTGGGCTATGTGAGTGTATGCGAAATGCGATGAATCGAAGGTGGCCAATTTTCCAGTTGCAGATGAATACTCGCTTGCCGTTGGCCGCCACTCTCAATCCCTATCCAATTCAAACTGGAACCTGTTTGGGTGATCTCGATCAGCCCACGCATCGAAAAAGCACAGCCATCAGACGCGAAGCAAGTGCCAAAAACGATTGTAATGGATCGTTCTCACGCCCCCACGAATCGCCACGGGGTACATGCCGACCCCATGAGTCCCACTCATAAAAGCTACTTGGCTCGCGACACCCGCCCACCTTCCTCCCGCCCTTCCTCGTGCTCGTGTCAGCGTCGGGTGAGGTGCGTCATAACCATACTCGGACGCTGGAGATCCGACATTCTTGGCGCTCCTATTTCGTCTTTGTGACGTTTTGGAATTTGTAAGTCACCGAACCCGGCGCCACCACCAACTCCGTCGATTCTTTCATCTTCCTCCTTCCACCGCTGACCGACCTATATTCTCCCAGTCGAACCTCTCGCCCAACCCTCTAGTATTTTCATTGAAGATTCGGCGGAGTTTGGATCATGTTTCTGTTGACGCATTTCTGGGTCATCGTTGCCTCGGCAGTAATTTCCCTCGTTGTCCTTGGTGGGCTTTCTTGAGACGGATTCATATCCTGGTCCCTTACTTTCCCTCGTTGACAGGTCTAGCTTGCGCTGACAAGGGAGAGGCATCATTCTACCTTATGCTACTCACGCCGGCCTTCACTGTAATTCACCACGTAATCATCGTCTTCCTACCAACCTATCGCCCATCGCACATCGAGTTCGACGCCTCTCCGAAAGGCGCCGCCTTCTCAGAACCGATCCCACCACCGACTCACACAGGACGCGTGTATCTCGCGTTCCTGGTCCTGATCTCGGTATTGTGGTCTATGTCTGTGATGACTACGTTCTACCTCACGGGTTTGAACGTCGGGAGAGATGTCAAGGGGGTTGAAAGGTACACTGGACCCGCTGAGTGCGCATTTGGGGTTATAGAAGCGGGGATCTCGTGGGCAATCTTCGTGATGTGCATGAATCAACGGATTTTTCGTTACGATGGTATCCCCTCCGTCTAACCCCCCTCTTCTGTATAATCCTTTCTACCCCCGTGGTTGTTCTCAGCTTCCGTGCTTCCGTCATGGTACGTTCTTATGCTAATAGGCTGTCTTCGGACATACTTATTGACTGCGCAATCCTTCAGAACGCCACTTACCATATGAAACTCATCCGTTTTCTTCCTTTTTCTTCTAGCATTGTGCGACGTATCCTTATTCGTTTTCTTGGGGTCTGACCCATCCTCACAGGGACAATACTCTTTATTTGTATATCGGCTTGTACATCAGATAGCGGCTATGTCTGGGTAACCTTAGCAACAATGGTGTTTGGTTCGAATGACAGTGCAAGACAGCGCCGGCGGGGATGCGCCGCGACCGCAGATGTATGTAGCTGAGACCTCACCACGCCTTACCAATGCCTCCGGCTTCCTGATGTGCTCCAAATTGATCGGTTCCCGGGCGCCCATGGGGCATGTCAACTTGGAACACGGAGCCGCTCGTACGGAAATCATGAGGGCGTCCTGAGCGGGCTGTGTTGAAGATCCTTTTCCGCTATGTCAATCTCAAATTCGGGGGCTTGTTGCAATCAAGTGAGAGTGGTATTTTGCAAAGTACTCGCCCGAGCGACTGCAGACCGTGACGCGCGATCAACGCGCGCCAGACGATCGGCAGAATTCTTCAGTGAGTCTGGCCTCAGTCTGGATAAAAGGCGTCTTGATGGAATTAACCTCAACGGCGGTCTCCCCGAGGAGGCCGCAGGGGGTGGGCGAAGACCACAAGGGATCACCGGTCACCAGCGGTTTTGTACAACGAATGACCTCATCTCTTACGTAGTGATACCTGGGCCTGAGGCCTGAACGCTCGAGCCGAAACCTGGTTCAGTTTTGACACGGGCGAACGCCAACTAGTTAGGATCGGAAAAGCTTTGGCGGTGTCCTCCAACATGACGAGGTTCGGATATGCTCCCCCCGAACAATCAAAACTGCAGGGCCAAGGTCATTCGGTGGCTCAAACACGTAGCTCGCGAAGGGTACTCTCGGGATGTAGTAGGTGCAATAGTCAAATTCCCGATGGTAAGCGACGGAGATGAACATGGTCGCGAGAGCGAGAGGAACTATCAAGCCGGTACAAGTCAAGCAACAGCAATTGAAAACTGGCGATGCCTGAGAGAAGTCAACGCGTTTGTTAGACCATCAAGGGTTCAACGGTCATCAGCAGGACGACACAGCTACATGGTGCTTACCGACCGCTTGGCAAATTCTATTCAGTTTTTGTCAAAAAAGCACGAAGTTAAGGCCTCCCCTATTCCAAACCGACGTCAAAAGCCTCGGTCAAGCTCGGGCAGCGGTACCCGAGGGGATCGGTTTTGCTGATGGCCCGATGACTGAATGAGAGACATGGCCTATGGAAAACTATGCGTACGCCATAGTGTGCGCTCTGTTACCCACACGGAGGTATGATCACAAAGCGTATTGTACGAGACAAAAGCTCATAGGTACTGCAGTGGCCAGGTGGTGTTTCAAGCAGGAGGGCCTGACCGAGAAACCCAGTATAGTTTCAGTTATTGAGATCCAAGCACACAGGACGTGAGCAACCGACACGCAAGATCGCAGCTCATGTTGGATAATGCCGGATCCCGCGATGTGCTCGTAGCAGGGGATAGTCATCGGACATTGCCGAAGGGGGGAGGAGCGGAAGGGAAGGGGGGAATTGGCTTACGTAAGCCAATCGTTGCCTTGCAGCTAAGGCTCATCCTCCGGCCGCGGGTCAGTTTCACCCTTCGTCTCAAAGGCGTCTTCATTACAAACGCGCGTTGGTTAGCGCGTTGCTGAGAATTGTAGCCCGAGACTCTAGGGTGTCCGACGACTGAGCCTTGTCTGGTGAGTTGAGGTTGTGCCGTCGGGAGACAACTCGATGGCCCCGAGGCCGAGCACTGAATTCATGGGTTTAGATATCGGTCGGGTCAATTAGTAGACCAGTCAACTGAACTCGTACGGCCAAACGGAGGAGGCGCCCCGATACCCCCTACTCGAGGAGAGGGTACATGTCCGATATCCCACTCCGAACTTTCGGAAGATCAAGAAACTCCAGATCCGGTTACGCCCCCCTGAACACAGAACAAGACGAGTACGAGGCTGACGGAAACGGAAGCGTTAGCAGGAATAACCATCAGACTATGCCGTTACAAGCTACCGCTACCAAGGCTGCGGTTTCCGCGGCGAACCATAAGAGGTGGAAGGGGAAGAACAAACAGGTTTACCAGGACGATCCTGAGGAACATGAGGGCTTGTTGGGGGGTGATGAGGACCATGACAGCGAGGATGAGGTTGGGCGAGCAGGTCCGGCAAGGGTTCCTTCCCAGGAGGTGCGTCCAACCCCCGTGTTACCTTATCACATCTCACATCGAACAGCGATCGGCCTCGCGGTCGAGCTCCAATAGGAAACATACAGGAAATTCAAAGGACAAGTCGAGAACTGTGCCGTTTAGACCACCAGGTGTGCTTTGGTGATAATGTGGTCAGGCCTGTTCCGGAACTCATCCGCTTCCCTTTCTCAGAAAAGCTTCAATCGCGGTTCACTCCTAATACCGTCAAAAACCAGAAATACAATGCATTCACTTTCTTGCCGATCGTGTTCTATGAGCAGTTCAAGTTTTTCTTCAACTTGTATTTCCTGCTGGTAGCCCTCTCGCAGTTTGTTCCTGCGCTGAAGATCGGTTTGTGCTCCCACACCTACTCTTCAATGCCGCGTGACTTATTCGGGGTGGAAATTATAGGATTTATTGCGACTTACATCGCACCTCTCGCGTTCGTCCTCTTCGTCACGATGGGCAAGGAGGCATACGACGATTATAAGCGATATCTACGGGATAAGGAAGCCAACTCCGCCAAGTATCTCATCCTCGAACCATCAGGTGTCGATACCACCACTCTCGACGGCGGACCGCATACGAGATCCGTCCCATCCTCTTCTATTCGCGTCGGCGACCTGATCCTATTGGAAAAGAATCAGAGGGTGCCTGCCGACTTGGTTTTGCTGAGGACCTCGGATTCAAGCGGAACGTGCTTCATTAGGACGGATCAGTTGGATGGCGAGACGGACTGGAAACTACGAGCTGCTGTGCCTGCGTGCCAGAAACTGCATTCCGATAGAGATCTGCTGAGCCTTGATGCAGAAATCTATGGTATGTGTCCGCCGCTCCTCTATTCTACACCCAATATTAAACCCTGCATGTGCAGCCGACCCCCCAATAAAAGATATCCATACCTTTGTTGGAACCTTCACAATCAATTCCTCTCCCTCTCAGTCAACAAATGACGTCCCAATGGTCCCTGTGCCAACGGTTGAACCCCTGACCGCCGAAAATATGTTATGGGCAAATACTGTCCTCGCGGCAGGCTCAGCTGTCGGTTTCGTGGTCTATACTGGGGCGGAAACTCGAGCGGTGATGAATACTAGTCACCCACAGACCAAAGTTGGATTGCTGGATCTCGAAATTAACAGACTCGCCAAGGTACGGCTTGGTCTTTGTTAATGGGTTGAATCAGCCTCGTGCTGATATACGTGCCTGTTAGATTTTATGCGCGGTCACGTTTGCTCTATCGCTCGTGCTCGTCGCCCTCAATGGCTTCCGCGGTCTGTGGTATGTATACGTCTTCAGATTCTTAATCTTGTTCTCGTCTATCATCCCAATCAGGTAAATGTGAAGCTTTCCTGACCTAAAATTACTCTGACCCGTGTTACCTTTCGATAGTTTGCGGGTGAACCTAGATATGGGAAAGACAGTGTATGCGTCTCAGATCATGAACGATCCTGAAATTCCCGGCGCGATTGTGAGGACGAGCACGTTGCCTGAAGAGCTTGGGAGGATTGAGTACCTATTGAGTGATAAGACAGGGACGCTTACTCAAAATGGTACGTCTTTTATGATCCCGCTTTGTTCATCCCCTCTTAACATGGCTGGTCCTCCTGCCATTTAGAAATGGAGATGAGGAAGCTACACATTGGCACCGTTTCGTATGGGTTTGAATCTATGGATGAAGTTTCTCATCAGTTACACGTTGCGTTCGGTTCTGGGGACGGGGGTAAGGTTTTTTTAGTGTTCCCCGCTCTCGCAACTAAATGGATCTTCATAGCACATAAAAAGCAGATGTCGCTAGTGACCGGTGCTCAGCTCGCGACTCGTGGGCGGCGAGATATGTCTTCAAGGGTGAAAGACGTTGTTTTGTCTCTCGCTCTGTGTCACAATGTGAGTATTATGCTCAGTAAAGCCCAGCATGGTGTCAGTTAATCTCGTCTGTAGGTTACACCGGTAACAAATGACGACGGAACTGTGACCTATCAAGCATCGTCACCAGATGAAGTTGCTATCGTGCAGTGGACAGAATCCGTTGGCCTCACGTTGATTTTCCGCGATCGCACCCTCATCAAACTCCAAACCCCATCCGGCGATCACATCTCCTTCGACGTTTTAGACATCTTCCCGTTCACATCCGAGTCCAAGAGGATGGGAATCATTGTCCGCGATCAGAGCTCTGGCGAAGTAACTTTTTTGCAGAAGGGAGCGGACGTGGTCATGGCAAAGATCGTGCAGAGGAACGATTGGTTGGAAGAGGAGACCGGAAATATGGCCAGGGAAGGACTTAGGACGCTCGTTATGGCCAAGAAGAAGATGAGCGAACAATCCTACCAGGATTTCAAGGAGCGTCACCATGCTGCGAGCGTACAGCTTGAAGGACGGAACGAGGCTATGGCTGCCGTTGTTTCCGAGTGTCTTGAGAAGGACCTTGAGCTTCTGGGCTTGACGGGTGTTGAAGACAAGTTGCAAGACGAAGTCAAGGGCACGTTGGAACTTTTGAGGAACGCGGGTATCAAGATTTGGATGTTGACCGGTGACAAAATCGAGACCGCGACGTGCATTGCGATCTCGACAAAATTGGTCGCTAGAAATCAGTACATTCATCAAGTCGCGAAACGTGAGTACTCTTTTCGTGGTGAAGCTGGATGCGGGCTGATGCACTTCCTATACCGGGACCTGGATGAATAGTCAGGACTTCGGACGAGGTTCGGGATCAGTTGGAGTTCCTGCAGTCAAAGCTGGATTGTTGCCTTGTCATTGATGGAGAGTCTCTTCAGGTCGGGATCAGACTCGTATCCAGGTGATGCGACGCTGATCGGTCCGTCTAGCTCTGTTTGAACTTGTTCAAGATCGAGTTCATCGAGATCGCTACCAAACTCTCCGCAGTGGTCGCGTGCAGGTGTTCTCCAACCCAGAAGGCTGATGTCGCTCGCCTCATCCGGGCGCATACTAAGAAACGTGTGTGCTGTATTGGGGATGGGGGAAACGACGTCAGTATGATTCAGGCTGCCGACGTTGGTAAGCTCGATGTCTTCCCTCTCCTTTCCTGAATTCATCTGACGATGAATCCTAGGTGTTGGTATCGTTGGGAAGGAGGGGAAACAAGCTTCACTCGCCGCAGACTTTTCTGTTATTCAATTCAGCCATCTGACCAAACTCCTGTTGTGGCACGGTCGAAACTCATACAGGCGTTCGGCCAAACTGGCCCAGTTCGTCATCCACAGAGGGTTGATCATCTCGATCATGCAAGCCGTGTTCTCTGCTATCTTTTATTTCGCGCCCATCGCCTTGTATCAGGGTTGGTTGATGGTCGGGTATGCGACGGTGTATACGATGGCCCCAGTGTTTTCGTTGGTCCTGGATAGGGACGTAAACGAGGATTTGGCGTTGCTGTATCCGGAGCTCTATAAGGATTTGACCAAGGTACGAGCGAATGCATCCAGCCTGTTCGGTTGTCTTGACATGCACTCCAAGGGTCGAGTGCTTTCTTACAAAACGTTCTTCACGTGGTTGGAGATTAGTCTTTACCAAGGTTCGCCTGTCTCGGCCCATCTATCCTGGATGAGGTTGACAACAATCTTCGGGGTTTCGTTTGATATAGGGTCGGCGATTATGATCATGTCCTTGATCCTGTTCGAGAACGAGTTCCTAAACATTGTCTCCATCTCTTTCACCGCGCTCGTTCTGAACGAACTCATCATGGTTGCTTTGGAGATAACTATCTGGTACGACGCACCCCAAGTACAAATTGAAACGGTTGGCTTACCTGTGTGAGCATCCTCAGGCACATTTACATGGTCATCGCGGAGATCGCCACGCTGTTCCTATACGCCATCAGCATCGCTTTCTTGCCGGAGTATTTCGGTGCGTGTTTCCAATCATCCCACAGGTTGTCGTCGCCTCTAAGCATCACGTCTGGTCCTCCCCAGACCTTTCGTTCGTCATCTCTGTACGCTTCGTTTGGAAGGTTGCCGTCATCGTGGCGGTCAGCGCTTTTCCATTGTATGTGATCAAGTTCGTCAGGGCCAAGATCTCCCCTGCCGCCTCGAGCAAACTTCTGTAGTCTATTGCTTAAGGAGTGTAATCCACTGGAAGATATACGAATGTGGTGTGGGTACAAAACGATAGTCGGATATAAAGTGTGACTAGATTGTTCTACGACTGAGCCAGAAACAAAGTCATGGGCGGACGGAGGTCATGCTTCTATACTTCAGCTGCCGTCCGTCTCTGCGCGCCCTACTGTTGATTAGATATGGTTCCTTTGTTCGACAGAGGCGGCACTCACCCTGAGATTCAATCTCAGCCTCCTAACAAGAGCTCTTGCGGCCGCCCTATCCTCTCGGAATTGACGTGTTCCCCAGGGAAACACGGAGTCTTGGGCGTGGTTTTGCGCAAGTCCTACCTGGTTGACCGTCAGACCTCCAGAAGAGGTGGGTTTCGGGTGATGTGATCATAAGAAAAAACTCACCGGTTAATCAGGAAAGGGACACCTGCGAACCTGTACTGTCGAATTGGCCGCCTATTCCTATTCTCCAGAATCTCCGCAGCTGTCGCTTGAGCTGTCTGTAGCTGCTGATCTATTGCTTCCCAAACCCGTAGCCGTTTCGTGTATATATCTTCCTCCATCTGAAGCAGACGTGGAAGGTGGAAGGTGTGGACACGTTCGAGCCAGTCCTCCTCGGACCTGAGGACGTCGGGACCGTGGACGGCTTGAGCCAGTATAGACCCAGGAAGGACGAGTCCTATAATAACAAGGACCAGCGTTCCTGATTCGGCACTCAGAGATAAGATTGAGATCGGAGGAGGGAATGAGGCCATAGTGGAGTGCGATTGTCGAACGTCGAGATAGGGACTCAAGAGACAGACTGTCGTTCAGCAGACTGTGCATCGCACGTCTTATA
>Ga0307515_10013809_pt1 | contig 15051 bp, 12 predicted proteins | sample 17_EM_MG_FD_194513 | JGI IMG/M metagenome (GOLD analysis project Ga0307515, IMG submission 194513) | Populus trichocarpa ectomycorrhiza microbial communities from riparian zone in the Pacific Northwest, United States - 17_EM | ecosystem: Host-associated > Plants > Roots > Unclassified | place... | reverse complement strand
AGGCCGGAGGCGCCGTAGCCGGAGATGTTGGCGAGCGACTTGGCCAGGGCGAACTGCAGCACGGCGTAGTACTCGATCTGCGCGACGTCCGGCACGCCGTTGCCGGCCGCGACCGCGTTCTGCAGGGCCGTGTACTGCTTGTCGCCGGTGCCGGCGTTCACCAGGTTGACCTTGACGTTCGGGTATTTCTTCTCGAAACCCGCGACGACGTCCTTGATCGTGCCGTCCCAGGCCCACACCGTGAGGTTGCCGCCCTTGGCGAGCGCCGCGGTGACGTCGGCCTCGGAGCCCGAGGCGGCGGTGCCGCCGGTGGTCTTGTCGTCATCGCCGCCACCGCAGGCGGCGAGCGCAAGCATGACGGCCGTCGCGGCGGCGGCCACCTTAAGGAGTCTGGACATTAGTTTCCTTTCGGGGATTTCATTCTTTTACGCTGCCTGCGGCGAGGCCGGACTGCCAGTAGCGCTGCAGGATCAGGAACGCCGTCAGCAACGGCAGGATCGTCAGGAGCGATCCGGTGATGACGAGGTTGAACACGGCCTGGCTGCCCGCCGTCGCCGCCTGGTCGTTCCAGGAGTTGAGGCCGATGGTGAGCGGGTACCAGTCCGGGTTCTTCAGCATGATCAGGGGCAGGAAGTAGTTGTTCCAGGTGGCCACCATGCTGAAAAGCAGGACCGTGACGATGCCGGGTGCCAGCAGCGGCACGGAGATGCGCAGGAAGGTGCGGAACTCGCCCGCGCCGTCGATCCGGGCGGCCTCGAGCATCTCGTCCGGGATCGCGCTCGCGGAGAAGCTCCACATCAGGTAGAGCCCGAACGGCGAGACCAGCGACGGGATGATCACCGACCAGGGCGTGTTGGTGATGCCCATCCTGCTGAACATAAGGAAGGTGGGCACCGCCAGCGCGGTGCCGGGCACGGCGACCGCACCGATGACGACGGCGAAGACGCCGCGCCGGCCGACGAAGTCGAACTTGGCCAGCCCGTAGCCGGCCAGGGTGGCCAGCACCGTCGCGCCACCCGCGCCGACCACCACGTACAGCACGGTGTTGGCCAACCAGCGCAGGAAGACCCCGTTGTCGTACGTGAGTGTCTGGTGGATGTTGTCCCAGAGCGCGAACTGCCCGTCGGCGAACCACAGGCCGAACGAGTTGAGCAGACCCTGCTGGGACTTGGTCGCGTTGATCACCAGCCAGATCAACGGGATCAGGCTGTAGATCGCGACGAGCGAGGTGAGCAGCGTCAGGGTCACGCTGCGCCGCCTGTGCCGGCGGTGGGGCCGGGTGCCGGCGGTCGGTGCTTTTCCGGTACGCCCGGGGGATCGCACGGCCGTGGTCATCAGAACTCCCTCGTGCCGCGCAGCTGCACGACGTAGGCGATGACCATGGTGATGACGCCCATGATGATCGCCACGGTGGCGGCGTAGTTGTACTGCTGGCCGGCGAAGGACAGCGAATAGGCGTACAGGTTCGGGGTGTAGTCGGTGGTCAGCACGTTGCGGGCCAGTGGGCGCAGGATGGCCGGCTCGTTGAAGAGCTGGAAGCTGCCGATCACCGAGAAGATCGTGGCGATCACCAGGGCGCCGCGGATGGCCGGCAGCTTGATGGCCGTGATGATCCGGAACTGCCCGGCGCCGTCGATCTCCGCCGACTCGTAGAGCGAGGACGGCACCACCCGCAGCGCGGAATAGAAGATCAGCATGTTGTAGCCGACGAACTCCCAGGTCACGATGTTGCCGATGGACGTGAGCACCAGGGAGGCGCCGAGCGGGTCGGGCAGCGAGACGTGCAGCGCGTCGTTGATGTTGCCGACCAGGCCGAACTGGGAGCCGTACATGAAGCCCCACATCAGCGTGGCCACCACCGCCGGCACCGCGTACGGCAGGAAGATCGCCACCCGGAAGAACGCCTTGCCGTACAGCCGGCCGCTGTCGATGGCGAGCGCCACCAGCAGGGCCAGGAACAGCATGATCGGCACCTGGACGACCAGGAACAGCGCCACCCGGCCGAACGCCGCCCAGAACTGGGAGTCCTGCAGGGCCTGGGTGTAGTTGTCCAGCCCGACGAACGAGTTGCCGCCGATCAGCCGGTCGCGGTACAGGCTCAGGTAGATCGAGTAGCCGATCGGCGCGAGGAAGACCAGCGCGAACACCAGCATGAACGGGCCGACGAACCGCCAGCCGCCCCAGGATCGCCGGCGCCGGGCCTTCAGCTTGCCGAGGCCGGCGGAGGCGACCGCGACCTGTTGGACTGCCATCTCCGTCGTCCTTCCGCCGGACCGTGTCGCCTTGACCTTGAGACCGTGGGATGTTTACGTAAACATCCGGCGCGTCGCAGGAGACTGTAAAGCACCGCGGCCCGGAAGTTTCCTGCCGGTCACCGATGTGACCTATGCGTTATGTTTACGTAAACATAGCGGTGATAGTTTCACCGCACGGGAAGATCGTCAAGAGGTCCTCCGGCACCGCACGGCGAAGGGAGCGATGGGCGATGATGGCCGTTCCGCCTGGGGAGACACCGTCCCCACCGGCCCGGCGCGGGCGCCGGCCCGGGCGCGGCGTCTCGATGGCGGACGTCGCCCGGCTCGCGGGGGTGTCGTCGCAGACCGTGTCCAGGGTTTCGACCGGACACCCCAGCGTCGTCGACTCCACCCGGGCCCAGGTGCTGGCCGCCATGCAGCAGCTCGGCTACCGGCCCAACAGCGCGGCCCGGGCCCTGAAGCTCGGCGAGTTCCGCACCATCGGGGTCATCCTCTTCACGCTCGCCACCACCGGCAACAGCCGCACGGTCGAGGCGATCGCCGACCACGCCGCCCAGGAGGGGTACGCGATCACCCTGATCCCGGTGGCGGTGCCCACACAGGACGGTGTGCTCGGCGCGTTCACCCGGCTGGGTGAGCTCGCGGTCGACGGGATCATCGTGATCATGGAGGTGCACCTGCTCGACGCCGCCACGGTGACCCTGCCGCCCGGCGTCCAGGTGGTCGTCGTCGACTCGGACGCCGGCGACCGCTACACCGTCGTCGACACCGACCAGGCCGACGGCGCGCGCCAGGCGGTGCAGCACCTGCTCGACCTGGGGCACCGCAGCGTCTGGCACGTGACCGGGCCGGCCGAGTCGTTCGCCAGCGAACGCCGCGCCAAGGCCTGGCGCGACACCCTGCGGGCGGCCGGCCGGCGGGTCCCGGCCGTGCAGCGCGGCGACTGGTCGGCCGAGTCCGGCTACCGCGCCGGGCTGGTGCTGGCCCGCGACCCGGAGTGCACCGCGGTCTTCGCCGCCAACGACCAGATGGCGCTGGGCCTGCTGCGGGCGTTCCACGAGCACGGCCGCACGATCCCCGGCGACGTGAGCATCGTCGGCTTCGACGACATCCCCGACGCGGCCTCCTATCTGCCCCCGCTGACCACCGTCCACCAGGACTTCGCCGAGGTCGGCCGGCGCTGCGTGCAGGGCCTGCTGCGGCAGTTACGGCACGAGCCGCACGGCCCGGGGACGGCACTCGTGCCGACCCGGCTGGTGGTCCGGCAGAGCACCGCGCCGCCCCGCCGCCCGGGACCGGCCAACTGATCAAGGCATTGTCCGGACGACCCGGCGTCGTTACGCTGTCGCAGTCCTGGAGCGATTTGGGGGGTGCGGCAGAATGCGTCATCTGCCCGCCCGGCGCCCCGACACGCCGAACCTGATCTTCTGGCTGCCGACCTTCGCCGGCGTCCTCGTGCTCCTCGCGGGCCTGATCTTCGCCCTGATGCGGCTCGATTCGCCGGACCCGGCGGCCGGCAAGCTGCCCCAGCCGATCGCCCCGTTCCAGCCGCTCACGCCGGCCTCCTTCCTGCCGCAGCCCGGCGCCTCGGGGTCGGACGCCGCCCCGACCGCCGAGCCCGGCGGCGGCGCCGCGGAGGGCACCGGCGGGACCACGACCAGGCCGGCGCCGCCCGGCAACACCGCCACCGCCCGGCCGCCGGCGAGCCCGAGCCCGACGGTCCGGCCGCCGACGACCGCGCCGACGGTGTCCGGCACCTACCGCGTGCTCAACTCCTACGGCGACGCCTTCATCGGCGAGGTGCTGGTCGGCAACTCCGCCGCCCAGGAGCAGAACTGGACGGTCACGTTGCGGTTCCCCAGTTCCGTCGGGCAGCTCTACACGTCCTGGGTGGAGGGCGCGCCGCAGGCCACCCTCACCACCTCGGGCGCGACCTACACCTGGCGATCCGGCGTGCCGGTGCCGGGCAAGTCGAGCGTGCCACTGCGGTTCCACTTCGCCCGTTCCGGCACCGGGAACTTCCCCACCGCCTGCACGGTGAACGGCGCGGCCTGCAAGATCAGCTGAGCCGGGTTCGGCTCATGTAACGAACTTGCATGGGTTTTCCGCCGCGGGTGGGAATCAGCCCACGACGACCCGGTTGCGGCCGGCGCGCTTGGCCGCGTAGAGCAGGTCGTCGGCGCGGCGCACCACCGTGTGCGCGTCGTCCTCCGGGCGCAGGTCGGTCAGCCCGATGCTGACGGTCACCCGCAGGTCGTCGGCCACCGCGTGCCAGCCGTAGCCGGAGAGCCGGGCCCGGATCGCCTCGCAGGCCTGCGCCGACGTGCTGAGCTCGGCCTCCATGATCAGCACGAACTCCTCGCCGCCGTGCCGGCCCACGTAGCCCGCCATCGTGCTCAGCACCTCGGCGACCCGGCACAGCACGTCATCGCCGGCGGCGTGCGAGAACCGGTCGTTGATCGTCTTGAAGTGGTCGAGGTCGAGCAGCGCGACGCAGGCGGGCTGGCGGCGGCCGGGCGCGGTGTCGACGATGGCGGCCAGTTCGGCGTCCGAGCGGCGCCTGTTCCACAGGCCGGTCAGCGCGTCCCGCTCGGCCATCTCGCGGAACTCCTCGCTGGTGCGCTGCGCCTCGTCGACCGCGAACTGGGCGTGCACCACCCGCGCGGCGATCTCGCTCTTCTCGTTGCGCCGCTCGGTCCAGGCCTCGTGAAAATCGACCATCTGCTGGTACGCCGTGCGGAAGTCGCCGAGCTTGGCGTGGCAGCTCGCAAGCATCCGCAGCGCCTGCGCGTCGATGTCCGGCAGCCGGTCCCGCTCGGCGATCCGCCGGCACTCGTGCAAGGTCTGCACCGCCGTGGCGGCCTTGCCGTCCCGGGTCTGGATCTCGGCGAGGGTGATCAGGGCGGCCGGGATGGAGTCCGAGTCCGTCGACGCCGCGCCCCGGATGGCCTGCTCGACCACCCGGGTGCCCTCCTCCGGCCGGCCGTTCTCGAGCAGGATCCGGGCGACCGTGTCGGCGCAGGCGACATTGAGCGGAACGCCCCTGCGGTCGCTGTGCTCGCGCATCCGCTGGATCAGCGTCGTGGCCGTGGGCAGGTCGCCGGCGGCGTAGGAGCACCAGGCCCAGTTGTTCAGGTTGGCCAGGATCAGCGACGGCACCCCGGAGGCGTCGGCGAGCTGCTGGGCGGCCCGGAACTCCTCGTACGAGATGTCGCCGATCCGCTGGTCGTTGACCTGCAGCGCGAGGACGATCGCGTGGTCCACCCGGATCGCGATGGGATCGTGGACAGTGAGCATCCGGTTCGCCGGGAAGATGTGCCGGATCGCGGCGCCGTTGTCGCCGACCCGCCACAGGCCGCCGGCGAGCACGGCGTGCGCCCGGGCGATGACGAGCCGGTCGTCGCTGCCGCCCAGGATCGCGTACGCGAGCCGCACCCCTTCGGGCACCCGCCCGCCCCGGTTGTCGAGCTCGGCGTGGATGAGCCGGCCCAGGTCGGCGTTGCGCCGGTCGCCGGCCGCCTCGGCCGAGGCGATCACGGCCGCCGCGCGCGCGGCGAGGCCGTCATGGTTGACGTAGAGCTCCGCGATCAGGCTTTCGATCGCGGACTCCAGTGTCTCGTGGCTCAATCCCACGCCCTGACCTATCGGCAGCCCACCCGCACTTCTGATCAAACCAGTACGGCTCCGCTCACCAACCTAGTGGGCTGACCAATGTGGTGGCGACAGCCACATGGGTGCATAGCGTGATCGATTCGTACCGGGGGTCGGTATCGGTCAGATGCGTTCGCCGGTGATATAGCCGGTGAGGGTGGCCCGCTCGGTCTCGAGCTCGGTGATCCGGCTCTGCACGACGTCGCCCATGCTGACGATGCCGCGCAGTTCGCCGTCGACGACTACCGGGACGTGCCGGAAGCGCCGCTCGGTCATCAACCGCTCGACCTCCTCGAGCGGGGTCTCCGGCGACATCGTCAGGACCTCGGTGGTGGAGATCGCCGAGACGGGCTCGGCCAGCACCGGGGCGCCACGCACGGCCAGCGCCCGCACGACGTCGCGCTCGCTCACGATCCCGGAGACGGTCGTTCCCTCCCGGGAGACGACGGCGGCACCGATCTTGTGCTGCGCGAGCACCCTCAGCAGTCCGGCCACGTCTGTATCCGGAGTGACCGTCACGACGTTGACACCCTTGGCGCGGAGTACATCACTGATGCGCATGTTCCCTCCAGATCCTCGCGGTGGACTTGTCCGGTGGAGCCGCCCTCAGCCTAAGGCGCTGGGGGCCGTGTGGCAGGCGTTGTCACCGGGAGGTTGCCCCCTTCCGGGGGGATGTTCGGCAGATTCTTGACTGGCGTCATAGATACACCTAACTTTATCGATGCACTTGCGGTTCCCCACCTCGCTGGGAGGTCTCGTGCTTCGCCGTCTCGCTCTGCTCGTCGTGACCACGCTCGCCGTCGTGACCGGGCTCCCGGGCCCGGTCCGCGCGGCCGCCACCGCGGCCCACTACACCGGCACCCTCCCCGACGGCGGCACCTGGGTCGCCGACGTGCCCGCGAACTGGCTCGGCACGCTGGTGCTCTACAGCCACGGCTTCGGCACCCTGACCGCGGCGGACGCCCCGAACGACGCCGCCCGCGAGGCGCTGCTCGACCGCGGCTACGCCCTGGTCGGCTCCTCCTACGACCCGAACGGCTCGCTCTGGGCGCTCGCCAGCGCGGCCGGCGACCAGTTCGCCGCGCTCGCCGCCATCGAGCGGATCATCGGAGCGCCGCAGCTGACCCTGGCCCTCGGCACCTCGATGGGCGGCCTGGTCAGCGCCCAGGAGGCGGAGTCCGCGCAGGGCCGGCTGGACGGCGTGCTGTCCACCTGCGGGCTGGTCGGCGGCGGCGTCGACCTCGGCAACTACCAGCTGGACGGGGAGTACGCGCTGGCCCGGCTGCTCGCGCCCGCGCTCGACATCAAGCTCGTCGGCTACGCCTCGCCCGCGGACGGTCTCGTGGCCGCCGGGACGCTGCTGTCGGTCGCCGCCCTGGCCCAGGCGACGCCGGCCGGCCGGGCCCGGGTCGCGCTCGGCACCGCCCTGCTCAACATGCCGACCTGGTCGCTGGAGCAGGACACGCCGCCGGGCCCGCGGGACGCCGCCGGCCTGGCCGCCGCCCAGTACGACTGGTTCACCAACGCCCTGCCGTTCGTCATGCCGGCCCGGTACTTCATCGAGCAGTCCGCCGGCGGCAACGCCTCCTGGAACGAAGGCGTGGACTACCACGCCCTGCTGGCAAGATCGCCTTATCGGTACCAGGTCACCGCGCTCTATGAGCAGGCCGGGCTGGACCTCGCGGCCGACCTCGCCGACCTCACCCGGCACGCGGACGTGACCGCCGACGCCCCGGCGGTGGCCGCGCTGACCGCCACCTCCACGGTCACCGGCCGCCTCGACGTGCCCACCCTCGACCTGCACACCGTCTACGACCAGCTGGCCCCGGTGGAGTTCGAGAACCGGTACGCCCGCCAGGTGGCCGCGGCCGGCGACCGGCGGCTGCTCCGCCAGGGGTACGTGGCCCGCCGCGGGCACTGCGCGTTCACCACCTCGGAGCTCATCGCCGGGCTCGAGACGGTGGCGAACCGGATCAGCACCGGTCACTGGGCCGCGTCCAGCGCCGAGCTGCAGGCGGCGGCCCTCGCGACCGGTCTCGGCGACGGGCCGGCGTTCGCGGACTTCCGGCCCGGGCCGCTGGTCAGCCACCGCGACTACCGGCCTTGACCGGACCGGCGGGCTAGTCGTTCGCGCCCACGAAGACGGCGGTCTGCCGCCACACCAGGCCGTCCACGAAGACCAGGGTGCCGACGGCGGTGACGGGCTCGCCGGCCAGCGACTCCTTGGCCTCGTACACGATGACGTTGTCGGTGATCTGCGACCCGACGATGCGGTCGATGGTGGGGTTCTGAGTCAGGTAGAAGTCGAAGAACTCCTTGACCTCCGCCCGCCCGCGAGCGACCCGGTCGAAGCGCACCAGCAGCGCGTCTTCGGCGTACCGCTGGGCCAGTTCGGCCGTGTTGCCGGACTCCAGCAGCTCTACCTGCTTGGTCAGAAACTCCTGTGCAACAGCCGCATCGGTGCTCACTACCATCGGAATCATCACTCCTGGTCGCCGAATTGTCGCTGAAAGTAGCTTTGACCTTAGCCAAGTAGGTCCGTCCGCATCTGGCGATCCGGAAGAACATCAGTGACACTGAGTGCCCGTCGCGCTACGCACGCACGAGGAGGCTCTCCGTGCCGACTGCCCCCGCCGACCTGCTCTTCACGGGCGGACCGATGTTCACCGCCGGCCGCCCCGGCGCGCTCGCCGTGCGGGCCGGCCGGATCCTCGCCGTCGGCCACGACGAGGTGCGCGAGCTGGCCGGACCGGCGACCGAGGTCGTCGACCTGCGCGGCCGGCTGCTGCTGCCCGGCTTCCAGGACGCCCACATCCACCCGGTGATGGGCGGCGTGGAACTCGGCCAGTGCGACCTCACCGGCACCACCGACCTGGCCGAATATCTGCGCCGGATCCGCGGGTACGCCGACGCGAACCCGGACGCCGAGTGGATCGTCGGCGGCGGCTGGTCGATGGAGAGCTTCCCCAGCGGCGTGCCCGGCCGGGAACTGCTCGACCGGATCCTCCCCGACCGGCCCGTCTACCTGTCCAACCGTGACCACCACGCCGCCTGGGTGAACAGCCGGGCGCTGGCCATCGCGGGCCTCACCGCCGACACCCCCGATCCGCCGGACGGCCGGATCGACCGCGAGGCCGACGGCACCCCGGCCGGCGCCCTGCAGGAGGGCGCGATGGAACTGGTCGCCGCCTTCGTAGCGCCGATCACCCCGGCCGACCGGCTCGCCGGCCTGCTACGAGCGCAGCGGCTGCTGCATTCGCTCGGGGTGACCGCCTGGCAGGACGCGATGCTCTGCGCGAGCAACGGCTACTCGGACGTCTCCGACGCCTACCTCACCGCGGCCACCGACGGATCGCTGGTCTCCGCGGTCGTCGGCGCGCTGTGGTGGGACCGGGACCGCGACGCCACCCAGATCCCCGAGCTGCTCGAGAAGCGGGACAGGCTCACCGTCGGCTGGCTGCGCTGCGGCACCGTGAAGTTCATGCTCGACGGCATCGCGGAGAACTTCACCGCCGCGATGACCGCCCCGTACCGCGACGCGCACGGCGACGCCACCGCCAACCGGGGGCTGTCCTTCATCGATCCGGCCGCGCTGCCGGGTTACGTCGCGGCGCTGGACGCACGGGACTTCCAGGTGCATTTCCACGCCCTCGGCGACCGGGCCGTCCGGGACGCGCTCGACGCCGTCGCCGCCGCCCGCGCCGCGAACGGGCACCGCGACACCCGCCCGCACCTGGCTCACCTGCAGGTCGTGCACCCCGACGACGTCGCCCGCTTCGGCCCGCTCGGCGCCACCGCGAACATCCAGGCGCTCTGGGCGGCCCACGAACCGCAGATGGACGAGCTGACCATCCCGTTCCTCGACCCGGCGCTGGTCGAGCGGCAGTACCCGTTCGGCGATCTGCTGCGGGCCGGCGCGACGCTCGCCGCCGGCAGCGACTGGCCGGTCAGCAGCCCCGACCCGCTGCGCGGCATCCACGTCGCGGTGAACCGGGCGCACCACGGCGGCGACGAGCCCGCGTTCCTGCCCGCGCAGGCGCTCAGCCTCGGCGCCGCGCTGAGCGCGTACACGAAGGGATCGGCCTTTGTGAATCATCGCGACGACACCGGGATCCTGCGGGCCGGCGCTCAGGCGGATCTTGTGGTGCTCGACCGGGACCCGTTCGAGGGACCGGCCGGGGCGATCGGCGACACCCGGGTAGCGCTCACCTACGTCCGGGGCGAGCGCGTTTACGCCGCCCCGGACGCCTGACCGTCACCGCTTGGCGTCGTCGGCCAACTCCGGCTCGGGCTCGGGCGCCGCCGTCGCCTCCGGGCTCTTGCGCTGGGCCGGGATCGAGGCGATCAGCTGCTCGACGTCCTTGCGCTCGACCGGGGCGCTCGCCGGCTCGGCCGCCGAGTGCGAACCGTGGTGGTCGAGCTCGCCGTTCACCTGCGGCTGGTCGACCCAGAGCGCGCGCAGCTGGCCCTGCATGAAGGTGGTCAGCCGGGCCCGGTACTCGCGGTCGAACTGCTCCAGCGCCTCGATCTGCTCCTGCAGCGCCTCCCGCTTGGCGCCCAGGCTGCCGACGACGTCGTCGTACCGCCGCTGCGCCTGCAGCGCCAACTCGTCCGCCTTGGCCTGGGCCACGGCCGCGATCGACTCGGCCCGGGCCCGGCCGTCCGACTCGATCTTCTCCGCGTTGCGCTGGCCCGCCTCGGCCCGCGCCTGGGCTTCGCGGGCCGCCTGCTCCGCCGACGCCTTCGCCTCGAAGAGCACTTTGTCCGCTTCGCGCCGCACGTTGTGGGCGTGTTGTTCCGCTTCGCGGGCGGTCTGCTCGGCCGCCGCCAGCGCCTCCGTACGAATCTTGTCGGCCTGCGCCCGCGCCGTCTGAACGTGCTCCTCGGCCGTGCGCTGGGCCATGGTCAGCACCTGAAGCGCCTGGTTCGGCACGGCCGGACTCGGCGTGACCAGCGCGTGCTCAGTGGTCGCCCCGTCCTGGGCCGGGCCGCCGAGCATCACCTTGACGCGATTGATCCGATTGTCAGTCACCCGAGACCTCCGTGCGTGCGGCGTCAGACGCGGCCGAGCGTTGGCCGTGATCGGCGGCATGTTATCAAGCTGCTCAGGCTGTTTGCGAACAAAAGTCTCCGGGGTTGGGACGGCCAGCAACAAGCGTCGATGCGAACCGGAGATTCGGAGCCGAAGCCGCCCCGGATGGCTAACTGACAACAAGCTGACTGACGCCGAACCTCGGCCCCGATTGGTCCGAAGCCCTCTCGTACGCACCCATCGGGAGGACAGAGATGACCAATCAACCGAACCGACGGCGCAGGGCCGTGGCAGCGGTCGCCGCCGCCACCGTGCTCGTCGGGTCTCTCGCCGGGCTGGGACCCGCGGCCTCGGTGGCCTCCAGCCACCGGGAGGCGCCGCTGATCGCCAGCGACCCGGCGGCCGACAACACCGACCTGTACGCGTTCGTCAGCCCCGAACGGCCCGGCTACGTGAACCTCATCGCGAACTGGATCCCGTTCGAGGAGCCGAACGGCGGGCCGAACTTCTACCCGTTCGCCACCGACGCCGCCTACAACATCAACGTCGACAGCGACGGCGACGCCAAGGCCGACGCCGTGTTCCGCTGGACCTTCAAGAACGTCGACAAGCGGGGCACCAACACGTTCCTCTACAACAACGGCCCGGTGACCTCCTTCGACGACGAGAATCTGCTGTTCAAGCAGACCTACACGCTGGAGTCGTCGTTCAACGGCGGCCCGTTCAAGACCCGGATCAGCAACGCCCCGGTCGCGCCGTCGCGGATCGGCGCGGCGTCGATGCCCGACTACCAGAAGCTGCGTGACCAGGCCACCGTCCAGCTCAAGGGCGGCTGGAAGCTGTTCGCCGGCCAGGCCGACGACCCGTTCTTCCTCGACCTGCGGGTCTTCGACCTGCTGTACGGCGGCGACCTGAGCGAGACCGGGCAGGACACGCTCGCCGGTTACAACGTCAACACCCTCGCCCTGCAGGTGCCGTTCAAGGACGTGGCGCTGGGCGGCGACGCGAAGCGCAACCCGGTCATCGGCGTCTGGACCACCACCGACCGCAACCGGTACCGGGTCACCGGGCAGACCAACCCGCAGCTCGGCAACGACCGGGTGCAGGTCTCCCGCCTCGGCAACCCGCTGGTCAACGAGGTGGTCGTGCCGGCCGGCCTGAAGGACGCGTTCAACTCGATCTCGCCGGACAAGGACGCGGGCATCCCCGCGGTCGTCAAGCGGGTCACCAACCCCGAACTGCCCAAGCTGATCGAGGGCATCTACGGCGTACCCGCCCCGAAGACCCCGCGCAACGACCTGGTCGAGATCTACCTGACCGGCATCACCACCAAGGCCAACGGCCCGATCAAGGCCGACCTCAACTCGCAGCTGAACAACAAGGACGTCAGCGCCAACCAGTTCCGGCCGTCGGAGATGCTGCGGCTGAACCTGGGCGTGCCCGTCGCGGCCGCACCCAACCGGCTCGGCGTGCTCGGCGGCGACCTGCAAGGCTTCCCGAACGGACGGCGGCTGAGCGACGACGTGGTCGACATCTCCGTGCAAGCCGTCGAGGGAGCCGCGCAGAGCGGCAAGCTGGTCCAGGCCCTCGCCACCGGCGACAAGGTCGACGCCAACGACAACAACTTCACCGGCGCTTTCCCGTACGTCGCGCTCCCGAACCAGGGTGCGGTCAACGGCGGCCGGGGCACGGCCAACAAGGCCGACGCGGGCACCGGACCGGCCGCGGCCGGCGACGCCACCACGCCGGGCGACCCGGCCACGCCCAGTGACTCGCCGGCACCGGCGCTGTCGCCGGCCTCGGCCAACAGCCCCCTGGGGAACTCCTCGGCGATCCTGGCCGGCGCCATCGGCGCCGCTGCCCTGATCACCATGCTGGGCGTGTGGTACCTGCGCCGCCGGCGGCGGATTCCAGCGACGTACAACGGCGACACGATCAAACTCTGACCGAAACCGGTAGCGGGCGCGCCCAGCACGGGCGCGCCCGTTCGGAAGGGAAGTCCACCATGCGTCATCCTCTTCGGACGGTCGCGACCGTATCCGCCGCCGCCTTCGTTCTGCTCGCTGTCGGCGCCGTCTTCGGACTGCGCGAAACCCCCGGCCCGGCGGGCGCCCCGGCGGCCGTGGCCGTGCAGGCGCCCGCCGATCGCCTCGCCGATTCGGTGGCCCGCGCCCAGGAGCGTCTGCGGACCCTCCCGGGCGACTACCAGACCTGGGCCGGGCTCGGGCTCGCGTATGTCGAGCAGGCCCGGTTGACCGCCGATCCGAGCCTCTACCCCAAGGCGGAGGGCGCGCTGCGACGCTCCCTCAAGGTCCGCGCGACGGACAACCCGGCCGCGCTGGTCGGCCTCGGCGCGCTGGCCAACGCCCGGCACGACTTCGCCGCCGCGCGCAAGTTCGCCAAGGACGCGCTGCACGGCAACCCCTACAACGCCGATGCGTACGGGGTGCTCGCCGACGCCGAGACCCAGCTCGGCGACGCGCCGGCCGCCACGGCCGCCGTCCAGCGGATGCTCGACCTGCACCCGGGCCTGGCGGCGTACGCCCGAGCCTCGTACGACCTGGAGCAGCGGGGCCGGCTCGCCGAGGCGGCCGAGCTGATGCGGCACGCGCTGGACGCGGCCGTCGACCCCGCCGACATCGCCTTCTGCCGCAACCAACTCGGCGACCTGGCCTGGTTCGGCGGCGACGTGCAAGGCGCGGCCGCCGAGTACACCGCCGGCCTCGCCGCCGACCCGACGTACCAGCCGCTGCTGCGCGGACGGGCCCGGGTGGCCGCCGCGACCGGCCGGATCGACACGGCCATCGCCGACGCCGCCGCGGTCGCGGCCCGCACCCCAACCCCGGACACCCTGATGGAGTACGCCGAATTCCTGCGCCTGGGCGGCCGGGCGGCCGACGCGGACCGGCAGCTGACCCTGGCCGACGCGGCGCACCGGATCTTCGTGGCGAACGGCGGCCGCGACGACCTGACCGGCGCGCTGCTGGCCCTCGCCCGCAACGACGCGCCGTCGGCCGTGAAATCCGCGCAGGCCGAGTGGCGCCGGCGCCCGTTCGCCGACGTCGCCGACGTGCTGGGACGCGCCCTGCACGCCGCCGGCCGCGACGCCGAGGCCCTGCCGTACGCCCGCAAGGCCGTTGCCCTGGGCCCGCGCAACGCCGGCTATGCGTATCACCTCGCGATGGTGTCGTTGAGCCTCGGCGACCAGGCCGGCGCCCGCGCCCAGCTGCAGCGGGTGCACGACCTCAATCCGCACTTCTCCCCCACCGACGGCCCGACGGCCGCCCGGGCACTGTCCGCATTGGAGGCACAGCCGTGAGGCGTCTTCTCGTGGTGGCCACGGCCGCCGTGATCGGCTTCGCGGTGCTGCCGACCGCCCCGGCGGCCGCGCACCCGATGGGCAACTTCTCGGTGAACAGGTATGCCGGGCTGAGCGTGCATCCGGACCGGATCGACGCCCTGGCGGTGGCCGACGTGGCCGAGCTGCCGACCCTGCAGGACCCGCCGGCGTCCTGCGCCGAGGCCTCGGCCGCGCTGGTCGTCACGGTGAACGGTGCCGGTCTAGAGTGGACGGTCACGGGGTCGTCGCTGATGTTCGCCTCGGGCGCGGGCGGGTTGCGGACGAGTCGCCTGGAGTGCCGGCTGTCCGCGCCGGCGGCGATCGGGCGGTCGGCGGAGGTGTCGGTGACCAACCGGTTCCGTGATGACCGGATCGGCTGGCGCGAGCTTGTGGCGGCGGCCGGCTCCGGGGTGCGGCTCGTCGGATCGCCGCTGCCGGCCGTCAGTGTGAGCGACGAGTTGCGCAATTATCCGAAGGATCTGCTTTCGTCGCCGTCGGATGTGCGCTCGGCGCGGTTCACGGCGGTGCCGGGGGCGGGGTCAGCGCCGGTAGCCGCCGCGGCGCCGGGGGTGTCGGGGGCGGGGTCAGCGCCGGTCGCTGCCGCGGCGCCGGGGGTGTCGGGGGTGCGGCCGCTGGGGTTGAGCGGGCCGCTGGCCGGGGCCGAGCGGTGGCTGGATGAGATGGTCGGCGGGCAGCGGCTGACTCCGTTGGTGGGGCTGCTGGCGGTGTTGCTGGCACTGGTGCTCGGCGCGGCGCATGCGGCGTTGCCCGGG
>Ga0307515_10013808_pt1 | contig 15051 bp, 3 predicted proteins | sample 17_EM_MG_FD_194513 | JGI IMG/M metagenome (GOLD analysis project Ga0307515, IMG submission 194513) | Populus trichocarpa ectomycorrhiza microbial communities from riparian zone in the Pacific Northwest, United States - 17_EM | ecosystem: Host-associated > Plants > Roots > Unclassified | place... | reverse complement strand
TTAGGGTGAGTTTGATGTTGTTAATATGACAAAAGCTTTCTGGTTAGGTTAATTTTGATAAAACAATATTTGTTCATTTTATTTTGTTTGATTAATGCATCATGAAGCAATATTGTTGATCCTAGGTTTACAAGGCTTGTTTATAACCAAAATATGTTTAGAAAACTAATTTTGAATCCAAATTGCATAGATATGTAGGCTGGATAAGATTTGACGGTTTTAGAAATTGAAACTTCATGCATGTTGTTGATGATTTGATGTTATTTGTTAGTTCTTTGGATTCAACTATGTTTGGTATTGGTAATGTAGTTTGTGGGGACCAAAAACAGTGTGTTTAGAGGCCTAGAATGCCAAATATGGGTTTTAGCAGTGGTTCTTTAATTTATGAAAATTTTCCAGATTCAAAGTTCATGTTCTTCGTATGAACTTTGTCTTAGCCTCTTATTTTGAAGTTGTTTTTGGTTAATTCTTGACACAGACATGTTAGCTTATCATATTTAACAAATAATCTAAGGTTAAAACGCATCAATAACATGTATTCATGTATTTAAATTCTAGGGTTTTTTCGATTGCCTAAATATATTTTGATCAAATTATGACTTTTGAGTGTTAATAAAAGAAAATGAATGCTTGATTATTGATTTATGCATGATTACAAACAAAACATTGCCCTTGATTGCATGAAAACTTATTGGTTTCTGATTTATGTTTGCTGGGTTTAGTTTGAATGTTCATCGTGTTCTTCATGTTCTTTGTGTTTGATCTGTTTTTATATTAATGTTGAACCTACAAGTAGGCTAGAATAAATGAGAGTTGACTGGAATAAATAGGCTGAAATTTAAATACCAGAAGTTGACTTGAAAATTCTCAAAATTATTTTGGGTATTCAACAATTTTAATTGGGAGTATTTTTCACAACAACATACGAGTTGTGGAAAACTCTTTCGTCTTCCAGGATGGGTAAACCTTGTCAGAGCACCTGCATGGATTCTTCCCACAAAAATTTATTTTGGTATACAAGCTCATAATGAATTCAAAACACCAGATTTATTCATGAGAATAAACATTTATTCTAAGCCATAGACGAACCATTGTTTAAGAACCCATCAATACTTTTAAGCTACATCTAAACCATATAATATAGTTTATCTCAGGTAAGATGCGTTAGGGGTGTTAATATCTTTCCCAGCCACAACCAGTTCCTTACTCTAGAATTTTATATAAGATTAGTCCACTCAGGTCTTATAGTGACCCTGAACTAAACAATTAGGTGGCGACTCCTTGATCTCGACGCCACAACATCGTGCGTACACGTGCGATAAAATAACGACTCAATTAGGGATTTTATGTTTTTGACAGTTTTGGACTAGGATTTGTGTGTTTTATGTGGTTTATATGACTTGATGTGTTTAAATTTTTGCATTTAGGTTTTTTCTTTTTTTTACTTATTTACGCTTTAGTGTGTTTTATCCTTCTTATGGATGTATGTTGGATATTAATGAATGTCTCCGTGCATCGCTAGTTTATTTATGATATATCACTTCGAAATACATACACATGGAAACCTCAGGTTAGGTGGGGAGTAGTGGTTTACCCTACGACTTTTAGTTAGGGTTTAATTTCGTGAAACCATCCAACTCGTTGTTGAGTGATTGGTATACATACCATTCCATCGCCTATTGAGCCCCCGTATTATCTTCACGAGAGTAATCATTTGGACAATAAAAGATCCTTTTGAGACTAGAGGTGCATACCTTAATGTTTCACGTAAAAAGACATGGAACCTGCCTATAGGATATATGTTCAATAAATAAACATTGTTGTATTAATACATGCTTAACCCTAAAAAGCATCTTAAATTGCAGGACTTAGGGTTGATAACATGGTCATCATTAAATAGATGAACTCTGTTGAATATAGCTTGGATTCTGAATCCCTACAGTTGTTAGAAGGGGGGATTGTCCGAGATTGGATGATAGTAAATTGCTACCCATAAAAAATGTGAGTTGCTCTGGAAATGACTTAAAGAAGCTCATCTCACACATGAAAAGCATTCAAGAGGATGAGTTTTTGAAGAAATATGAGAGGAAATTATGAAAGGTGTCCGTGCAAAATTCATCAATTAAAGCCTTGATGTATTTTTTGGACCTCGAGTATTGATGTTTCACTTTTGGAAATATAGACATGTGTCCTACTTTGAAAGAATATGGTTTACTGACCGAATTCCCTCAAAATCTATACAAAGTTTATTTCCACCAAATATGCGACAAAATGCTAATTGAATTGGCTGAATTGATCAAAGTTTCAAATCTCTATAAGATATTGGAGAAAAATACTACTAGTTTAAAGTTGAAAATGATCAAAGAGGTATTCAAAAGGAGGAATAATCAATTTAAAGGCAGTTGTAACTTTCATTGCATATGAAAACACAGATAAATCCTTGCTCTAATTCCATGTTATTCAAGGAATAATCAAGAATATATTATAGACCTGTATTGATACATTACAAAAAGAATTTTGAATTTTCCTGTAACTCTTTTTTTTTCTCCTGATCTCTCATTCCATGTGAGAGAGAACTAGAGAGAGCAACTCCATTCAACTAGGTATTAATCGTGCACAATATTTCTTTTATTATAATGCTCAAAGAGTAACTTGGATTAGGAGACAGTAGAAAAGAATTACATCTTAAGAGAAAGGTTCACTCATGAATTGGAAGGCCTGCGTTTTATAGCTCCCAGCTCATGGCATAATAATATGCCTTCGTGAACGACGTGCTCTGCTGCCACCAAAAATGAAAAGCCTCACATTTAAAAAACCTGGAACAAAATGGTAAGCCAAGGGAACATGGGATGATGCAGTGAACTCAGAGGATCTAAATTGTGTCGCTACCTTTGTCAGACCAAACACATTTTCATTCTCCTTTTTGACAGAAGGGGATTGGTAGATCATGGCAGATGTTAACCACCGCTTGTTTATGACTGACAAGGTAAAAAAGACACCCGGGCAGCACAATAAAGAACAAACCTAAATGTCAGACACGACTGCCTCTTGGAAGATGAACTCTGAGAAACGCAATTGTATCTCAAAGCTCAGAGGAATGAAAAACATTGTTCTGAGAGAATATGGAAGGAAAATTGAAACACCCAGGTTGTTCTTGTCAGTGTATATTATGGCAAGAATATCAACAATATATGGCAACCAAATTGTAACAGAATATCTTGTATTTATTGTATTTATTATAGACTACAAATCAGGGATTAGAGATAGTAAATTAGGGATTATTACATGTATTTAGAGGACCAAATTCTTCTGGGAGAGATCAATCAAACAAGAAGAACAATTTTACATTGAAATCTGATATTTGTGACAGTTCTTCTCTCTTCTAGTCATGCATTATTCTTCCATTTTCAGCCTAATGCAGGATATGACAGACCCACGCCATTCCCCTCATAACAAGCCATCAGGGAGACCAAATGCATGATTCTACTGTCTTTTTCAAGCATAATTTCAGGATATAGTTTGATTGCCATCATAAATGTCAAACCACTCAAATAGATCGCATTAAAATATCAAAAGCCAAAGACCAAACTTGTGTATACATGACAAGTAAAGCTGATGTGAGGTCTGATGATGTATTTCTGCATGTAACTATATGTGTAAATAATTATTAAGCATCTAAGTTTGAAGAAGTACAATCCCCTCCAGTTAAATCTTTTATTTTTAGCTTCTGATTCCAGATATTACAGCATTACTCCAGTTTGCATGCACTACATATGGAGGATCAATAGGGGCATGCTGGAGTGTGGTCAAGTCCTCTCAGATTTGCACTACGAAAAGCAGCAGAGGCTGGGTTGCTCCTTTCTCAACCTAAGCAAGGCCTCTGTCAAATCTTTCACACAAGTTCCATCCACAATACCTATTCTGATCATAGGAGGAAAGCAGGCAATGTAAACAATTTCAGGCAGGGTAAATACCAAAGCAACATACAGCTATACAAAATTCGTCTGCAGTCCATTGATCTGATGGAGGATTGATCGTTAAAGATTTCAACTTGCTGCACTAATGTCAACCAGTAAGATAACCAGCACATCCTGCGCACTGCCTATCTCACTTTCCATTCCTAGCATTTTCTCAAGAAAGCTTGTCCCTGAATCACTTGGTGTTCCAGACTACAGAAGACCCACTTTTTCTGAATTCACATGGACAAAAACCATTCATGGCCTTCCCCATCAGAGCCATGGCAGCAGTGCTAGGAAACTGCTTCTTCTGGAAGTCTAGTGCTGCCTCTGAACTCTCTGGCAGAGAAACTACCACAGCTCCAGGCTTCTTTTTCGGAGATGCAGATGGATTATGAAACCACCTCTGAACCCAAACATGAGACAGTGTTATTTCTTGACTTTTCCTTGCTGGGTCAGTTGAATAGGATTCAGCATTCCTCAGTAACTCTGCAGTCTGATCTGGCATAGACTCTTTACCATCAGACTCGCTTGTCTTTGGTTCTGAACTAGTCTTACTATGTCTTAGCATTTTGTTGAACAACTTACTAAATTTCTGGTGGGATGATGCTTCTTCAACTTTTGAAGCACTTGCTTTGAGACGCTTAAACCATCTGCTGCAGGGGTCCAGTCTCACAGGAGCTTCGGGGCAATCACTAGATTTTGAATTTGTGGAGTGCTCGGCATTGGGAAGGAAGCATTCCGCATCCAAACTCTGGGTTCTTGAGGTGCTTGTCTCCATGTTATCTGGTGACATTGCCAAACCTGGAAGTACAATAAGTTCTTGGTTTATATCAGGTAATTCGGTGTTCATCTGTCTGCCCTTGATTTCTTGTCTGACTGAAGGCATTCCAGCTTGAGAAGCTGGCAACTTCTGGCCCTCGTTGATGTCCTACAAAGTTTATAACTAATCACGTGAACAAATGAGGTGACGGCCTTGTAAGCCTTTGACTCTGGAAGTTTTTACAGAGTTATGAGCTCTTACATAAATTCCTTGGCCTAAACCAAAGAGAAAAACTAACAAAACAAGGCAAAACACTTGTAGAATATAACTATTATTTGTGTGGCATGATTTCAAAGCCCAAAGGTAAAAATCCACCAAATTCCTGGGTGGCAATGGCAACTAAAACAGCTGTGTGAAATGCTGACCTAACAAAAGTAAATGAGTAGATCAAATATGTTGTCTATAAACAATGTGCATAAACCAATGTATTTACCTTCACTAGTTTTTGTAAATGCAAGTGACCTTAGAAAATCACTAGAAGGGACACTATAGCTTAGAGATCAGAAAGTAGTAAAGTTACCTTATCTGATTGCAATGAAGCCACACCTGTAACACCAAAGAAAAAAAACTCACTAATTTGCAAACTAGGACTACGCTAAAAAGATACAAAACTCATGAACACTGTTCAGATTAGGTAATTATATTTAGCAACTTCATCTGAGGGCTGTGCTCCAAAGCATAGATTGTCAACACTACAGTCTAAGATTTAACTAAACCATCCATATAAGATATGGACCATACATACCAGATAGATGGTTCTCACAGTAAGCATCCATATCCATGGTGTCAGTTTCAGCAGATGAATCACTCTCTTCATTGACAGCAGAAGTATTGGCATTTTTAGTGTTTTCTTTTCCTTCAGCTAATGAATCATTCTCCTTAACAACTGCAGAAGTCTTAACATTCCCAGTGCTCTCTTTTCCTTCACTCCCTGTGGAGCTGTCCAGAGGTAGCAGCTTCACTCCTTGCTTGACATGGAAACCAAAATCCGGAGATATTGCAAGGAGTTCAGTCACCATTTTTCCCTTAATTTCAGTGGACATTGCTGACTCTCTAAACATCTGAGCACCATCAGGTAAGTTCACGTCAGTCTTTTTTTTTATGAAAAAGCTATGAGTGGTCTGAGTGTACATCGGAGGACCTCTAGAAAATTCTTCCATGGAGTCTATTGTAGTACGTATTCTCATTGTCTCCCCATCATGAACGGAGGGCAGTGTTGGTAGTGCATATGATCCATTATATAATTTTCCTAATTGGCTATCACCTCTGGTACTGATCTGCCTAGGAAGTAATTCAAAATCAGAAGGATTTGGCATCATGTGAAATGACTTGCCAAAAAAGTCTCTTGGCTGATTATTGCTTGTTGAGGGATCACGAAAGAGAAGACCTGCATTTTTATTCATTTTCTTCTCATGAACCAAAGATGTAGAGCCTGGTTCATTAATGTGATCTAACCTAGAGAAAAAGGGCTGAATTGGAGCCCTTCCAACTTCAAATTCATATGGCACAATATCTGGGGTTGACCTTACAAAATCATCCTGAACATGTGCAGAAACAACTCTGCTACTCCATTCTAGGAAACTATTAGACTTGACCCGCTGCTCTGGAACCAAGTTGAGATCTTCGGCCTGAAACTGAGATTTTCTTTCTTGAATTTCCACCTCGGGAAGAGCCTGTGCCGGTATTGAGGGTAGGTGATCCTCATTTCTCCCGTGGGAAACATCATATTCAGAATTGGTACCAATTCGTGACTTTAAGACTCCTTCACGATTGCCAGAGGACACAACATTCTCCAGATATAAAACACTCTCCCTATCTTGAGAAGGTTTGAACATCGCAAAAGAAGACTGTCCCTCAAACATTTCATTCCTCAACCTTTTCGGACTCATTGTAAGGTTATCGTTCATGACGTTGATCCTTTTCCCCTTGTTTACTTCTCCAAGTCCCGTGACAAATTTAGAACTACCAGTTTCCATCTCTGGCCCACTAAGTAAGCTGTGATATTTGTTACCATTACCAACTTCCGGAGGATCATGACCTAATTGTTGTGGAGCTTCATTTGCTTTCCTGCAACTCGCGCGCGTCCAATGAGACATCCAAATAGACTGGCACTGCTTCGTGGACTTTACGGGAATATCATCCCTATCTTGATATGACTGTAGCACGCGATCAGACATGATGAAGTGGGATTTACAGAAGAATGCTTCAAAATGTCACAGAATTCCTCCAAGGCTATTCACGTGAAGATGCAGTCAACTAAGCAGTGTTAAAGTTCCAGACTTTTTGATGGCCTGCTTCAACCGGGCTATGGACCTAGCCACCACACAAGCAATCATAACCACCTGACGGTAATTAAAATGAATATAAGAAAATAAACCCAATTTGTCAAAATTAACTCAAATTTGCAAACTTTAAAGGTAGCAGCGTCACAACATGTGAATCGTCTCATTTCATTTTTTTTTCTAACTTTTTATTCAAAAAGCAAATAACAAAAACAAGATTTCACTGCAAGCATCTAACTTTAGTACATGTTAACCAAGAACAAAATAAATCCCACTAGAGGAAACAATAATAATAATAATAATAATAATAATAATAATAAAAGATCTCCACTTAAAACAAACTTACACTACGAAGTACAAACCTAAAAGTCGAAAAAAAAAAATTACTTTATCTATATTACTTACACGCTCATTCATGAACACATAAAAAGGGGTAGAATGTGTAAGCAAGCTTACAGTTTTATCAACTTCTTCTCTGATTCCCTCTGTAATCACAGATCCATGGATGAAAACATCACTGGGGTGAAGATCAACTTCTTATTAACTTGAAGCCCTTTTCGGAGGGTCTGTAGAAGAGAGGAGAAATGTATGAAGCGGATGAAGAAGAAGAAAGAATCTAAGGAGGGGTTGGTTGGTGCTTGAGTTGCTTCCGAGTCTGTGCCTTCTTTTTGCTTTCTTTCTTCTTGCTTAGCCACAGACTCATAAGCCGACGACATAAAACTGACCCCACTTACCTGCACTTTTCAATTCCTCTTTCCTCTATTCTTTTTTATTATTATTTTAATATTTTGGCATCGGATTTGCTTTATTTAAAAATAAATAAATAAATAATCAACAACCATAAATCACATGACAATTACGTTTTTTTTTCATGTCATTCCTAAATTATAAGCAAAGACCACAGGATTTAGCGTAATAAAGCTTTTACCATAACTAAAGTTTTATTAAGTGGATATTAAGATTCTCGGAAAGCTGCAGCCATTTTATAATGTTCTAGGATTCAATCTTACGTGCCAAACACCATTTAGAGGTATCATCTCCATATATTGTTTGAAAACAATAGATTTATGTATTGATATATACTTTAATGCCAGCGGCGATGCCTCAAGAGTATGGTTTTTGCATCAACGAACCATGCACAACCTTTATATATAATCTATTATATATTGAAGACAATAAAACACAATTCAAGTTTTGTGCTTCTAGTCATCGTTTGATTTGCTGTCGTTAACAGCCAGACAACCGCATAATTTTTTATTTTTTTTTTTGTTCTATGCATGAGCATGATTTTTGGGCTGACATGATCTATATAAACATCAGCACAAATGGGTGGAGGCGGAGGGAGGGTCTTCATTGTTTGGAGATGGTAGAGGGTTTTCTGCCTCATCGAAGATGTGTGACATAAATAGATCATATTCTCTTTCTGCTTGACTTAAGATATTCTTGTTTGATTGGTTTGATTTAGTTCCCGTAGCATTGTGTCAGGTACTATGTACTTGTCGAAACAGTTTTCAGCAAATACACGGTGCTCGCATCAGCAATCAAAGACTCAAAGTATCTTCTAGCTACCGTCCCGACCAAAAGCATCCTTGCCCGGGCTATCCCGTCTTCGATGCAAAGACATGCTGAACCTGCTGAAGGAATTGATCACGATATTTAGCATGAGTGGGGGGAATGTTTTGCTGATATGTTTGTACGTATATGCATATGATGCCGTTATATTGGTTAATATACGAGTATTTAAAGGGATGAACCTGGGCTCAGGGTCTGGAGCGAAATCCTCTCATGCAGTGGACATGTATATATGTATGTATGTATGTATCCATTGCCGGTCCGTCCGGCAACACTATAACACGTTGAACAAGCAAGGCACCGCCATCTTTTGAGAGTGTTTATGCTCACAATTTATAATCCATGAATATAACAGCTGTCCATGATCACTATAAATTAAGAGCTTAAAAATCAGAGAAGTATCCATGCTGCTTTCTGAATGAGCTCAAAATTAGAACCCCCCCATCCCTCCCATAGTCCCATTCATTTGCCAGATTAAAACCAGACCCATCAAGAACGGCTACAAAAACCAAAAGAGATGGAGACAACACATACAATCTGGTCAAGACGAGCTAAAACTTTTAAAACCCATCACGTCCAGCACCCAAAGAGCTGGGTAAGAGGTCCCCGGAAAATTATGAGAGTAGGGCAAAAAACGCTGCAATTCCAAGAGAAAAGAGAAGCGAGTGGCTTTGACAGATCAGAGCATTTACTGCCGTTAAATGCGCAATGATATATAATAGGCTGTGTAATAACCCAAAAACTACCAAACAACCGGTGAACAAAGATGGGAGCAGAAAAGCAAAAGAAAAAACACAGTCCAAATTTAAGCTGCCCAGGTAGACCTCGCATAGGATAAAAATGTCCCAAGCAGATAACAAACAACTCTCGCATAAAGGCATGAGCATGTGAGAAAACTGTTCATCTACAGTGCTTCTGCCCCATGACAAACAACTCTCAGTATAGTTGCTTTTCTACAGTGTTTCTGTGCCATAACAACAATAATGAATAGTAAAAAAGGATATTTTTTAGTTTTTAGTTTTTCTTTTTTATTTTTGTTTGATAATTGATAGGTAATATATAATTAGCTTCGTGCAGAAGCATATGCAATATCAAACCTGATTTGGAGTGAAGTTTAAGTTCCGGACAAGGGGATTAATTCGGGTTAATTGATTTAAAAAAAAAAAACAAAAGCTATCATTTTAAAAATTAAAAGGTATGTTTCTAAGTTTAATTTTTTTAAAGGCACCCAGCGGGTCAAAGAATAGGTCAGCCAAGTCTCAAATCCTTCGCGTCAAATTGGCTGGTCCTGGAATTTTGCAGGAACTTTCACACTTCCTCGCAGGTTAGAAAATATCACTTGCGTTGATGTCAAAAATATCCTCGTGGAGATTGTAGTTGCAGTGCTGTTGCTGACTCAGTGAGGTACATAATATCTGCAGCTTCCTGCTCCTTATCTCTTGGAAGGGGTCTTCATCGGGTTCTGCTAGCAGTGGAGCCCTTAGTCAATGAAATATTCTTAGCTTAAAAAAAAAGACTTTTTTCTTGCAATCGCTCGATTCATTAGAAGATCTACTGCGAAAGATTACAGTGTTTTATATGTGTTATTTTTATCTAAAGTTTAAAAAATTAAAAAATTGATAATTTAATATCATGAACTCAACTATACGTTAAGTTTATATCCTTATGAGTTTAGCAAGCTATCAGACTCAACATCTTTAAACTCATTCACGCACTAAACTCAAGTACATATGAGTCTAGCACGATGTCAAACCTAATATCTTGGAGCTTAGTATCTCGTCGAGTTCAAATGAATATAAAGCTAATGATCTTTATAGATCTCATATTAAACCATAAAATTCTATTTGTTTTTTTTTATCCTTAACATAAAATATTACGATTAAAAGTTCTTATCTTTATACTCCCCTTAAAAGACCCTATGAATACTTCAATGAAATGAGGTTCACAATCTTTATTTTTCAATGCATATTTATTTTTATAGTTTTTTCTCAAAAATATTATATTATTTTATCCAAAAAAATATATTTTTTTAAGCATTAGAGAGTACCTATGTAATATCTCATATCAGCAGGTGAGGGTTTGGTAGCTGGCCTTATTAGTAGTGCTGGTTGCTAACATGTTGTACGCATTTTGAGGCGTCAGCTCAAAAGTGGGCTTGTGTCACCAATAACAAAACCGTGAGGACGGTAAGGCCCAAAGCGGACAATATACAACATGTTAGGCCGGGTTGTTACAACCTAAATCCATAAAAGAGCACATTTTACAAGTATCGCCTACCTGTTACCATGATCAATAAGAATAAATCAAATTGTCAAAACCAAGAGATAAGTCGATCATCTAAAATATGAGTATTATTCATAAATTATTAGATTTTTTTAGACTTTTCCATATCGCATCATGTTTTTCTTACCAGTTTGAAGAAGATCTTAGTTGTTAATTTTAAACACTTGATAGAGGCTATGATAGTTTTGAAGTTTTAATTGCATGATTATAGGTTTATTTGGAAGTGTGCTAAATATTGCTCTTTAAAATAATTTTTACTTTAAAATATATTAAAATAATATTTTATTATTATTTTTAAAAATATATTTTTGATATCATTCCTGTATTAAAATAATCTAAAAATAATTTAAAACTAAAAAGAATAGAAGTGATTGTAATAATGATATTATTATTATTGGCAACAGTGAAGGAACGTGTCAAAAGTTAATTGGTGAATCCACTGAGTTGTGGGGTTGAGGTTACAAATGATTATAGCAAGAGCTGTTAAATCGATCAACCATGGGATTAGGAGCCAAACCCGGACTGGGTTAAGGGGCTAGGCTTGGCTTGGGAGAGCCGAACCGAGCCCAGGGAAAATATAAAAAAGAAATATATTTTGGTTAGACGACGACTCGAACATGATTTGATTAATGTGCATATGTTGGTGGGTTGAATGGCTACGTGGATGGTTCATCTACCAGAAAAACACAGTTTTAAAGTGGCTGTGTTTTGTCCACGTATGACCCGTCTCTCTGTTTTTGCTTATCTCCATTGCTACCAGCTTCGTATCACACGACAGAGCATTATCTACTAATCTCCAGCAATAATTGAAAGGAAAATCATGGCATTTGAAATGGGTGTTGGTTAGGGATTTGATGTCTTGTCTCATTTGGATTTTCTCTTTTAATTATCACCGACCACTGGCACATGATTTGTGCCTAACGTGCAAGAAAATTAAGCATTAACCGACACTAATCACATTCTTATCCCTAATTTGATCTCTCCCTAATTCCCTACCTTGGCCGAACCACTCGTGTGTGGTGAGAGGCAAATTTCTTTCTTAATTCTCATCACAATCTTTTAATCCTTGTCAACACATCATTTACATTTCCATGGTAATTAAGCATACATTTCACAACATTCAAACTACAATTATCTTTAATTATCACTTGCCCTCATTTCGCTTCTCTTCCTTGCATGACCACAAAATAATAGAGCAGATGTCTAGCTCATTTTTCTTTTAATTTTGTTTTCATATATCTATATCTATAAAAAACCAAAAAGAGCAAAAAAATAATAATAATAATAAAAACCCTAGCATCGTGGGCCTTTGAAAGTGACACCCTAGGTGTGTGGGCCGATTTATTTTTTTCATTTAAAAGGATAGACAACCTTTCATTGGTCTTTTCTTTTCTAAAAAAAATAGATGGACGACACGTCGTTTGTCAGCTAAAATTTCAAAAACTACAATGATGACTGAAAAATCAAGGCTATGAATTTTTTACCCTAAAAACCTATTTTTCAACTCATTTAAAGCTAAAAATACTCTGCAAACACCCTTAGAATATGTACAAACCAATTTAGCAACATAATAAACCCAAAAAAGGGCTCAAATAAAAAAATCAAACCGAATAAATCTTTTCTATCCTCGAAATAGATATGTTTTTTAGGTAATATCAAGGCTCAAAACAATCATTATAAGACTCTCATCATCAAATGAAACCTGTTAACACAAATTTCAATCATTTTTTGTGATCGGAATATGTGTCAACGATGACTTTCTCTCTTTACACTGAAATCCAGCAGGCTTATCTCTCTCCTCTCACTAAAAAAGTTGTAAAAATTAGGGAAATAAAGTTTGATATCAAAATTGAATTTCTGACAACTAAAGGGACCACTCACCAATAAACCAAAAAAGATCTAGGACCAAAATAAAAAATTTTGTATGAAATTTGAAGTTGCCACCTATTTTCTTCACCTTTTTTACTCTGGTCCTCTTTTCCAATTCAACCTTTTCTTGAAAAAAATAATAATAATTGGGTACTCAAAAGGATTTAATTGTGCAAGAATAAAGTTTGAGGATCAAATTAAAAATTTTAAAAAATTAACTATTCTAATCTATAATGATTTGTAAACGAGGACACAGTCTATAATAAAATTACCACACTTAATTTTTTATTTTTAATTCCATAATTTTCGAATTACTTAGTTTCTAATGGTGGTTCATTCGGCCATAACTTGAAGAAATGGGGAATTGAACTTTGAGTTTTGTTAGTGTGGAAATCTATTACTAGTGATTATGAATGAAGGGTAGTGCATGAAGTATGTGTGAACTTGTTGGAAATTAATCAAGCAAATATGTTCTCAAGGAAAAAAGGACTTAATTTTTAAGTAAAAAATGAATTGAATTCAGTAGAATGATGTGTTAAATGAAGCACTAAGATGTATTAGATAGGAATGATTGTTATGAATAATGTCGAAAGGTGTGGAAATACTTGAATGTTCATCAAATTGATAAACTTAAATCTCAATAGATTTAACATTTAGCTTTCAGTTGAAAATAGAGATAGTAAATGAAGGAAATTGAGACATGCTCCTTCATGGGTGTTATAGTTAAATGTGTTAGTTTTCAATTGGAACTGATTTTTCTTAATTTGGAGCTATAAGACTCTTAGATATGAAAGGAAATTAAGACATGCTCCTTCATGGGTGTTATAGTTAAGTGTGCTACCTTTCAATTGAAACTGATTTTACTTAATTTGGAGCTATAAGACTCTAGATATGAATAAAAAAAAAAGATAAAGGTTAAACTAAATTTTGGTAGATAGATTTCATCAAACATCTTTGAAATAGGTAGTTTTGAGGGTGTTAATGGTTGAATTATATTTTCTTCTCTTCAGAACAATTATAAATATATATCTTATCTTTTCAAAGAGTTAAACCACATTTGAAACTATGTTTTAGAACTCTGGTTATGAAAGAAATACTAAATAGTGTTCTGCATGATTGGGTCAAAACTAGAGTAATCAACTTAAAATTTATCTAGGATTTCTATTGATGTAGAATTATATTAATGACATGTAAATTATAGTGGAAGAATCTATGTTGTTAAAGGAGAATAAAATTATAAGCATGTATTTTGATGGTATAGAATAAATATGAATATGAGAAATTGAATGATCTAGGAACTTCAATGGGTGAGTTGGCTAAAGAAAAATAATTAGAAATTTAAATTAAGGATGGATTAAGATTTTACGAGAATTCACATATATGATAGATTTTATGGAATATTAATAATGACGCCTCCTGTTTTATTCAAGAAATGTGCCTGGAGCGAAATCATTTGTATTTGGAGGAGTCACTCGATTGGAAGAGCTGGTAGGTGCATTGCACCTTGTTTTTTTAATTTAAATATTTTATTTGTTAAATTTCAAATTTGATAATATATTGTTATGATGAAATCGAATGGGACATGCATAAATGGAATATGGATAAATTGCATAAATTATTGACGAAATCAAATGGAATATGGATAAATTGCATATAGTGATGTTTAATGAATATAACTCAGGTTTGTTATATTGCAAGTTGGTTATGCAAGTTGAAAAGGGTCACATTGAAATTGAGAAAGGAAAGGGTCTGAATTAATACTTAGTATCTATAATATCGATGACTAAAGATAAGATATAAATTGATAAATGACGATCAATTATTGGTATTTAAGAATATGACAAGTGTTGATGTTTAATGCTGAAAAAAATAATGATTAAGGAAATATATATGATTTGATCCTTGATTTCAGAAGGACGATAATTAGGGAAATGAATTTAGGTACTTAAGAATCAGTTAAGTTACGTTATGACTTAGATCACAGGTTCAACGAGTTAAGCCACATCATCTGCTCTTTTAATTTTATTTTGTTTGCTTAATGCATCTTTTGTCCCTCAAGTTTAAAAGAAAAATGTGATTTCTCTCTTTGTTATCAATTATTTTCTTTCACTATTCCATTTCCATGGGCCTATCATTTTTTTCTTTTAAAAAAATATTTCATAAAAAAAAAAAACACATACGCTTTGTTGTCATATAAATCTATTAAATGAAAAATAATCTTCATGATAAAAAAAAAAATATTGAAACTAATGGTATGCATAACTTG
>Ga0307515_10013807_pt1 | contig 15052 bp, 3 predicted proteins | sample 17_EM_MG_FD_194513 | JGI IMG/M metagenome (GOLD analysis project Ga0307515, IMG submission 194513) | Populus trichocarpa ectomycorrhiza microbial communities from riparian zone in the Pacific Northwest, United States - 17_EM | ecosystem: Host-associated > Plants > Roots > Unclassified | place... | reverse complement strand
AGATGCATTTGATGAGGGCCACACGATGCTTAATAGACTTGAATATGTCTGCCTATTGGAAAGTGCTCAAATGGATTATGATGATATTAGACGTGTCAAGATGCATGACTTGATTAGGGACATGGCCATCCAAATACTGCAAGACGAGTCTCAAGTCATGGTGAAAGCAGGTGCGCAATTAAAAGAGTTGCCAGATGCAGAGGAGTGGACAGAGAATCTCACTAGAGTCTCACTAATGCAAAACCAAATTAAAGAAATTCCTTCCAGCTATTCACCAAGGTGTCCCTATCTATCAACTCTATTGCTATGTCAAAATCGTTGGTTGCGATTCATTGCAGATTCATTTTTCAAGCAATTACATGGGCTCAAGGTCCTCAATCTGGCTGGCACAGGTATTCAAAATTTGCCAGACTCTGTCTCTGATTTGGTGAGTCTCACTGCGTTATTGCTTAAAGGGTGTGAGAACTTACGTCATGTTCCATCATTCGAGAAGCTCGGGGAACTGAAGAGGTTGGATCTCTCTCGTACTGCGCTTGAAAAGATGCCGCAAGGAATGGAATGCCTAACCAACCTGAGGTATCTTAGAATGAATGGATGTGGTGAAAAGGAGTTTCCTAGTGGGATATTACCAAAACTCTCTCACCTGCAAGTTTTTGTACTAGAAGAGCTTAAGGGGATCAGTTATGCTCCGATAACAGTTAAAGGAAAGGAAGTAGGATCCTTGAGAAATTTAGAAACTTTGGAATGCCATTTCGAAGGTCTCCCTGACTTCGTGGAGTATCTCAGATCTCGGGATGTGACCCAATCATTAAGCACATACACAATTTTAATAGGAATGGTGGATGGAGATTTTTGGGAATACACTGTTAATTTTCCAAGTAAAATAATTGGGTTGAGTAATTTGATTATCAACAGAGATAGAGATTTACAGGTCAAGTTCTTAAATGACATTCAATGTCTGGTTTGTAAATGCATCGATGCAAGAAGTTTATGTGATGTTTTGTCATTAGAGAATGCAACTGAACTGGAGGAAATCAACATTGAGGGTTGCAATAGCATGGAGAGTTTGGTTTCATCTTCTTGGTTCTGCTCTGCTGCACCACGATTGCCATCATATAATGGTATGTTTTCTGGTCTTGCAGCGTTTTATTGTAGTGGATGTAAAAGTATGAAGAAGTTGTTCCCACTTGTGTTGCTGCCAAACCTCGTAAACCTGGAAGTGATTAGTGTTAGTGATTGTGAGAAAATGGAGGAGATAATAGGAACAACAGATGAAGAAAAAAACACCTCCAATTCCATTGCGGAGTTAAAACTCCCAAAGTTAAGAGCTCTGAGACTGAGATATTTACCAGAATTGAAAAGCATTTGCAGTGCAAGACTGATTTGCAATTCTCTTGAAAAGATTACCGTAATGAATTGTGAGAAGCTGAAGAGGATGTCAATTTGTCTTCCGTTACTTGAGAATGGCCAGCCATCCCCTCCCCCTTCTCTTAAAAAAATCCTAGCAAATTCAAAAGAATGGTGGGAGACAGTAGTGGAGTGGGAGCATCCTAATGCAAAGGATGTCCTTCGTCCCTTTGTAAAGTTTTGGTAAGCATCATCCTCGTAGAAGAGGTTAATTACTCCGTTAAAGGATGTCCTTCGTCCCTTTGTAACGTTTGGGTTATAGTTTGAGGAATCATCTCATCCCCGTATTGTTAATCCTTTCGTTGTAAGAATACTAATTGATTGTAACCTTAAATTTGCTCATATTCAATGATATATCATTCTTTCAATCATTTTTGTTAAAAATCATGTTCAAAACATAATTATTTTCGATATGAATGATGGAAATAGTTCTTTAAATCAACGAGGATATTTTTATTAATTAATATTGAAATTACTTGCATGATGCTGTTGGATTAAAGATGCTCAATGGGTGGATTTGAAATGGTATTGCAATTCCATATTTCAAAGAAAAATCGAAGGAAGAACTGAAAGCATAAAGCCCAACACGTGGTTAGATATTAAATCTGAGCGTTTATTAGTATGAAATATTTCTTTTTTATATAGTGTGCTTAAAATTACATAAATACATTTTTCATTTTTTTTTATTTCATTTTTTTTTTAAGACTATTGAATTGTCATATATATATTTTTTAACTCGATAGATAAATAATTATAATTTAAAGTTTGATTAAGATTATATTTTCATCTTATTAAGTATCTCAAAGATGAAAATCCAAAAAATAAAAAAAGATACTATATTGATTTATCATTAAGGTAACCTAATAAAATAATATATCTATTCACTAGTACAAATCATCTTATATCATTAACTAGCAATAAATTATTCTTTTAAAATAAATAATACAGATTAAAAAGAAAAAAAAAAGAGAGAAGACAATTTAAAAAAAGAATGATAATCGAATTATTGAATTTTGAAATTTTTATAAGGATATATTTAGAATAAAATTTCATACCTCTATCTATTTTCCTCGTATAAAAATTCATCCTATTTTTCTATATTTGTCAAGATTTTTTAATCCGTATTTTTAAGTTTTTTCTGACTTTATAGACAACATAAAAAAACTAAAAGGATTGGTTAACCAATTCCTCAAGAATTTTTAATTTGTATTTTTAAGTTTTTTCTGTCTTTATGAACAACATAAAGTGGTTTTTTCTGTCAATTAAAAAAATATATATCAAAATGAAGTTTTCTACTAGTGCCTGGTGGTTTTGTCTGAGTAAAAGGGATAGATGGTAAGTTATGAGTTCAAGGAAGAGAGACAAAAAGTGGAAGAGACAATTGTGTCGATTGTTCTCTTGATCTGAGCTTATTCTGTATCATTTGTTGGTTGCATTAATTATACCTTCACCTCCATACCCAACTCCTCTTCATCTCTTATTGTTAACAAAAATGTCAGAATTTAGGAGCGTGAGAGAAGATTTTCACAATGAAGATTAATTCATCTCCATAGCATAGTACAAGAAATAGAAAATTAAATCAATAAAAAAGTAAGGTATTTCATCCCCACTGAATTCATCTCTTCAAACATTCTTGAATTCTGGTCAATTTAAATCACAACAAACATTGTAAACATGGCAGAAGTATTCTTCTACCTTAGCATTGAGAAGATCAAATGAGGAAGGCTAAGATTCTCTATTAAATGCCTCTGAGAGAGTATGAACTGAACATACATTTTCTGTTGGATGAGTTTTGGTTTCTAAACCTGAAAGTGCCATCATAAGCACTAGCTAGGGAAGTTAGGATGAACTTTTCTTGTCATTATATCAGTACATTTTTCTGCTAGGATAATGCTCTCTATATTCTCTGCTATTATTGCTTATAATCTTTTTGTCTCTGTTATCTTTTCCGACCTGTTTGAGGGATGCTTTCTAAAAATTTTCGTTGAATTGTGAATTTGTTGTTCACCTGCACAGTTGAACAGAGTTGTAACTGGACCTAGGAATCCAGGAGTTATTAGTGACAGAGGATCTGGATCCTTTTCGAGGGAAAGTGAGTTCAACTGCTACATTTTATTTACACTATCTTGTTGCACAAAATCAAGAAGTCTACTAGACTTATTATTCTGTAAATTTGCATTTTATACGACCATGTGATTGGGGATATTTAATTCTCATATAATTGGTGATTTTTACTCTTGGGCTTTTGGCGAGGCTTGAGGCTGCTACCTTTCCTTTTCGTTCCCGCGCTGCCCCTCCCTCTCCAAAAAGTCACTCAATATACAGATTACGAAATCTCAGCTATTGCCTGGAATTGAATGCATGAGTTGAAACCGTCGGAAAACATAATCCACGTCCCCTTTTCAACCATCGAACACCCCACAGCCTCCTTCTCCGGTTCTTGTCGAGAAAGTATATGGAGCCTTAACAAATAAAGTTTCTATCCGTTGATTGGGTTTGGGTCTCAAGAGTTTGTGAGATTACAAGAACTTGGATGTTAAAAAAGCATGATTGTGTTGAAAACCTTTAAGATTGGACTGTCGCATTCTAACAATAATGTTTGGACCATTTAAGATTGGACTGTCGCATTCTAACTTCACTTCAACTTTATTTTATATTTATAATAAATAAAAAGCATGATTGTGTTGAAATCTATTTTCTGCTTTTATTTTTCAATTTTGAGATGACTCCTCAAAGAACAATTCCAACCAATCATTCCAAGTGGGCATGCTGCATTTCTTAGCTTGTTTCTGGCTTTTGCTTCTCTGGGTATGATTTTATTGGGCTAGTTTATAGGATTTTTGTCCTTTCTGCTAATTCATCTAAAAGAATTTAGGAGCATGAGAGAACATTTTCACAATGAAGATTAATTCATCTCCATAGCAGAATACAGGAAATAGAAAATTAAATCAATAAAACTAAGGTATTTCATCGCCAATGAATTCATCTCTTCGAACATTCTTGAATTCTGGTCAATTCAAATCACAACAAACATCGTAAACATGTCAGAAGTATTCTTTTACCACAGCATTGAGAAGATCAAATGAGGAAGGCTAAGATTCTTTATTAAATGCCTCTGAGAGAGTATGAACTGAACATACACTTTTCTGTTGGATGAGTTTTGGTTTCTAAACCTGAAACTGCCATCGTAAGCACTAGCCAGGGAAGTTAGGATGAGCTTTTCTGGTAATTATATCACATTTTTCTGCTACAATAATGCTCTTTATATTCTCTGCTACTATTGCTTATAATCTTTTGCCTCTGGTATCTTTTCCAACCTGTTTGAGGGATGCTTTCTAATTTTTTTTCTTGGATTGTAAATTTGTTGTCCACTTACACAGTTGAACAGAGTTGACAAAGGAATCCAGGAGTTAGTGGTGATATAGGATCTGGATCTTTTTCGAGGGAAAGTGAGTTCAACTGTTACATTTTTTGTTTACAATATCTTGTTGCACTAAATCAAGAAGTCTACTAGACTTATTATTCTGTAAATTTGCATTCTACGCAGATATTTGATTCTCATATAATTGATGATTTTTACTCTTGGGCTTTTGGGGAGGCTTGAGGCTGCTACCTTTCCTTTTCGTTCCCGCGCTGCCCCTCCCTCTCCAAAAAGTCACTCAATACACAGATTACGAAATCGCAGCTATTGCCTGGAATTGAATGCATGAGTTGAAACCGTCGGAGAACACCAGGCTAAGCTCCAAACACGTCGCCACCGGAATGCTCTCCAGCATAATTCACGTTCCCTTTTCAACCATCGAACACCCCACAGCCTCCTCCTCCGGTTCTTGTCGAGAAAGTATATGGAGCCTTAACAAATAAAGTTTCTATCCGTTGATTGGGTTTGGGTCTCAAGAGTTTGTGAGATTACAAGAACTTGGATGTTAAAAAATTGGTCGTAATTACTTGTCAGGAATTCTGGCAGTTGATAGTAATAGATCAAATTTATCATTTTCTTTTTGGTAAAACCTTATTGAGATAATTTGCTAAAGATTGGTTAAGAGAAGACAATTTTAGCCATTTTGTTGATAAATTAGTGAACTTGGAAGGCTTTGCCAAATACTTCTGTTAATATTTCTGTTAATGAAGGAGGAATGACGACTAGTCGTTCAGCTTTCCCATCACATGCACGAGAGGATAGATGACACACGTTTTGTACATTCTCTTTTTCTGTTACTTGTATTTTTGGTCTCTAGTATTAGCTGTAGAATTCTCCTTTTGGTTTTTCACGTTTCTCTTTCCAGTTTGTTACAATACAAACAGAATAGGATGCATGTATATAATCCCCCTTAGTAAAACAACAGTGGTAGAAGAAGAATTCAATACTGATAGGAAGTTTGTTCATCCATCTCTTCCATGAGTTGATTGTTTTTCCTTTCAAGGATTTGATGATTCTTACATGGTATCATAGCTTAGGTTAATTATTTTTCCTTTTCCAATCAAACCATGGAAGAACAATCCCCAACTTCACAATCTGCAAATACCCAAAACCCCAAACAAGTTTCTCCTTATTTCAACCTCACAGATCCAACCAACAAGTTAGCTTTTTATTCAATCAACATGTTCATATAACAATGTTCCTTTCTATTCTTACACCATAATCATTCTTCCTCTCATATAAAGAATACACAATTAATTTATAACAATATTAATAACAAGAACATATTTTACTATTACATCTTCCATAAACTCTAACACACCCACACAATTCTAATTTCATCAAAACATTTATTTAATCAAGTTTTCTAAATTTTGCCGAAACTAGCAATATGTTCAAAAAGTAATAAGTGATCTATCTTAGATTCTATTTTCAAAACCAACGGTGAGATTATAGAGCTTAGAGTGGTGCAAAATATATCTCAAAAACCGAATGATCCAACGGTTGGATCTCCCTAAATATGAAAAGAACCGACTAATCTGAAAATTGACAAGCTACTATGCAACATGAACGACACCTTGCCGGAGAGTGTTTTTCCGATCTCCACCGTCAAATTGAAGGCAACATTGAGCCGCACCACATATCCAAAAATAAACATGATCCAACGGTGGAAGAGAGAGAAATCAGTCGACGACCAAAACTGCCCTGCAGGTGTATTTTCTTTTGTTTTCCAGAAAGTTTCCGATGATGATTTATGTCAAAAGGATTATGTGCTTTAAAATCCCTCCAGGTACTTAGTAGAGGAGTGAGAGACGAACAATATATCCAAAAATCAACATGATCCAACGGTGGCTTCTAGAGATATAGCCACAAGAGCATTATTGGCTCCTTCAAATTCTGCACTTCTCTCTCTGGCTGAATTTTCTCTATTGTCTCTCACTATTTTTCATTAATTATAATTTTATCCCTTAGTTATGTCTTTATGTATGTTATTTTATTTTTCATGTAAACTATCTGGTTTGTTTCTGCTTAAATCGCTAGTTTTTATCGAACTCCGATTGGGATGAGATCTTTAACCAAGGTATGAAAACATATTAATAGACTTCATGCAAAATTTCATCCCGATCCGATGATTGGATTGAGAGCTCTGATTTCTAATGTAAAATTGGTTAGTTCATGACTTTTCGTCAACAATCCAGATTTTCATATTCAATCTTCACTTAAAATCATATCAATTATCCTTCTAAACCTTTAAGGTAATTTTATTATTTTAGAATATATTCATTTTAAAATTTTCATCTTTATTTGTTTACCAGACTTATTACCGTTTCAAAATAATGTCACTATTTTTTAATCGATCCTTGCACCTTTAGTCTTGTCCTTTTCATTGCACTATCCTTTATTACCTCACTTGTTTCTTAGAAACATTTTATCATTTTCCTCATTATTTTATCCATCAAAACACATTACTAGAAATGGATTCTAATTTTAGATGATTATTTATGGAAGGCTTTTGAACTACACAAGTTGGGGGTTCCTATCCAAGTTAAGAGATGTAAGCTGATTCTTACCACTCGATCAAAAAAGGTTTGATACCCAACATTGGTGTCGAAATGGAGGAGATAATAGGAACAAGATCAGGTGAAGAAAGCAGCTGCAGCAGCATCGAACCCGAACTTCCAAAGTTAAGAAGTCTATATTTGACCGAATTACCAAAACTGAAAAGCATTTGTAGTGCAGAACTGATCTGCGATTCTCTCCAACAAATTGAGAGAACAAATTGTCAGATGCTGAAAAGGCTAGCAATTCATCTTCTGTTGCTTGAAAATTAAATGGCCAGCTATCTCATCCCCATTCTCTTAGAGTAATGGAGATACATCCAAAAATATTATCAATTTGATATTTTTAAAATAAATATACATTTAAGAAACATTTAAAAGCGTAAGCGAAATCCCAAACCGGCAAACATCAAAAGCTACATTGGTATATCTCCATGAATATATGATCATGGAGCCTTGTTTTGAATATTTAAAGCCTTTGCTTTCAAAAATGGTGGAATATTGTTGTTGGTATCCGACATGATCAAAGTTATGGAACATGATCTCACTAGTCTCTCCTCATTCATGTGCTAGGTTGGAATCCTTAAACTGTTTTTTCCACAGTTCTTCAACTAGGTTCAGGAATTGATTTTAAAAAATATAGATTATATATTGTATCTATTCGTAGATATATAGTCAATTGTTTCTATTAGAAAGATATCATTTTTTTATTTTTTTTTAATTCCTTTTGATGTTAAGATGTTCTAGATTAGTAGGTCAACCGTGATACTAAAACTTCAACAAGGTCATCGAGAACTTAACTGAGTTAACTAGATTTGATCAGATCTGTCATAATTCAATTTTTTATCATTTTATTTTAATTATTATTATTATTTTATTTATTGAAAAATGAAAAAAAATGATGAAAAACAAGTAAAAATAAAATAAATAAAGAATGAATTAAAATTTAGGTTAAGGGCAACATGATTGGAAGCAAGGTTGTTAAAATCGTACGATTTAACTCGTAAAATCGTACGATTTTACGAGTCAATGTAGGCTTTACGTGCTAAATCGTTTATAAAACTCGAAAATAAGTAAAATTGGGTTAAATCGAGTAAAATTGTTAAAATCGGGTGAAATCGCGTAAAATCGTATTTTTACCACCGATTTAACGATTTTACCCGTAGAAAATAAATTTAAATTGCTATTACAGGTGTCTACTAACTATTGGCGGTGTCGACTGACAATTAGCATTTGGTGCAGTGCAGTGTACGTGTTACACGAGAAACAACGAAACAGCATGTACTTGTTCATTTTACTGTTTCCTTGTTATTTTAAATTAATTTTTGTGTAAGCTAGACGACTCCTGTCATTTTTCATATCTCTTCTACCTTGTTCTAGCATGTTGGGCAACTTACCCCTTCCAACATGTTGTTCGATGAATCTCTGTCAAGTATCAACTCTAAATAAATTGAGTGTAGATCTTGACAGTAAGAGAGAGTTGTCGATTGCAATTTACTCTACTTCTTTGGAATATAACATTGCTTTATATTTGTTTTAGCAGTTTACCTGTTGTTTTTAAAAAAATTAACTTTTTTAAAATTAATTTAATTTTGATATTTTTAGATTTTTTAATATATATATATATATATATATATTATTTTAAATGTTAAAATATTTAATAAAAATCTTATAAATTTGAATTGTTTATTTAGGTTTATACAAAATGAAGAAATCGCGATGAAGCTGATTTTAGTTTTACATGACACACCAGCAGATTATTTGTTTTAAGTTTGTTAATTATTAGTTAATGAAAAGTTATTTAAATTATGTATGAATTTTTATTTGAACCATGTATTTTATGGTGCTTGAACTATGTATGAATTTTTATTTGAAGCATAAATGTTTTTTAATGTATTTTAAAATTCCTTACGATTTTACGATCCGTTTTTACGATCCGAGTTTGTTTTGCATTTTCCGTGCCGTGTCAAAATCACGATTTTAACAACCTTGATTGGAAGTTTAAAGATTTAATTAAACTTTTGACTAATTTAATTAATCAAATCAAGGGCTTAATTGAAAAATTGATAAGTTTTGAGACTTAATTGAGCTTGAAATTAATTTAATTAATCAAATCAAGGGTTTAATTGGAGAATTGATAGGCTTTGAGACTTAATTGAGCTTGGAATTAATTTAATTAATGAAATCAGGGACTTAATAGAAGAAATACCAAAGTTTGGGGTTAATTGGGGGCACAATTGCAACAGATTACATTTTGTTTACATTATCTTGTTGCACTAAATCAAGAAGTTTACTAGACTTATTACTCTGTAAATTTGCTTTCTGAGTGCTGAGTATTTTATACGACCATGTAATTGGAGATTTGATTCTCATATAATTGTTGCCAGCTTATTTGTGAGCAAGAAGTATTATTGAATAGAAATGCTTTCATTCTTTATTTTCAGCTTGAAAGTGAATTGAACATTTATTACCTGAGTTTTCTTCTCCATTTTATTTAATTTAAGAAGCATTTCATGATCTTTTTTTTTCTGACTTTATTAAGTTTTTTCATGATAATTTATCAGCTAATTTTAGCAGGAGTCCTGCAGGTCAGAATTCATTCCCATCAATAAGATGGAGTAGTATGAACAATTTATTCATTTATTTTTGGTTTCTGCTAACGATTTATTTCATGATTAATATCGATTTATTTTCACTTTCAAGTATACCATTGTTATTAGTTTGCGGTGTGGCATATAATTTTTTTAGATCAGTGTTACTTCAATGGTGGCGTCGAAGTATACCTTCTGCCATAATATTTAGTAGCAATTTCTATTTAATAGCTTTTGCACCCTTCACATTTTGATAATACCTAGCTTTTAAGTTTTTTAATATTTTTTTATTTTTGACATCAAATGATCCTAAAGCAATATATATATATATTCAAAATGGTTGTGAGCATTTTACCAATCTGTTGGGGGTGATGTTGGTGGGCTTGGGCTAGGAGCATGTTATTTTTACTCTTGGGCTATTGGCGAGGCTTGAGACTGCTACCTTTTCTTTTCGTTCCCGCGCTGCCCCTCCCTCTCCAAAAAGTCGCTCAAAATACAGATTACGAAATCACAGCTATAGCTTTGAATTGAATGCATGAGTTGAAACCGTCGGAGAACACCAGGCTAAGCTCCAAACTCATCGCCACCGGCATGCTCTCCAGCATAATTCAAAACAGTTTTCTAAATTTTACATTCAATTTGTGTACTCTAATTTTTCTCCAATATCTCTTATCAAATGGGTTCTGCTTTTAGATGGTATGAGCGAGACTTTTGGCATACAGAAGCTGGGAGTTCCTGTCCAAGTTAAGGGATGCAAGCTGATTCTTACAAACTGATCAGAAAAGATTTGTCTATGGATGAAGTTTCCTATTTACTTTGCAACAACCCTTAGCATTGAGACGGGGGAGGAGTGAGAGGCATCATTCCTAGCTTAGTCCTTGCCGCTCTTGAAGCTAAGCTCTAGCTAGGTTCTTGAATAAAAAACTTACGCAGCGTGGGCCACTTTTCTTGGTTTTTTGCTGATGATTTTTGGGTTTTTTTAAAAATATTTTTCATGTGTTTACATTTTCTTGGTAGCTTGTTCGAAGTTTGAACATTGGGGCGGGTCCACACGTTAACTCTCATTGGTAGGTGAGCGGTGGGTTGCTTCCTGGCAACTTCCTTCCTATCATTATTGAAACTTTGAAATCAAAAGTAGTCTGGTGTGTTTTTCAAAATTCTGTTCCCTGGAGGTCTTTAATTTGGATTTAAAACTTTATCTCAAATTACTAAAAACTCGAAAAATTATTGGCCGATAATTTTGGTATTATAGCTGTGGGTAAAGTTAACCCGCAGCCACAATTTTTCTTGTTTGATAATGCTCCTACCATAGTTTTATGCTGGTGGGTTCCACTATTAATTGTGGCACAGCCATAGGTTACAAGAAGCAGCTCGTTGCTGCTTCTTGTAATGAGACAACCCATGAATGCATGGAGAATGGCTCCCTGTTGATGGGTTTTAAGCATTGAACAGTGGAGCATGGCTCCACTGTTCCGGCTGGACCGATCCGGTTCAATGCTAAAAATAGATTGAACCAGGTCCGACCCAATAAAATAAAAAAATATTTTTTTATTTTTAATTGTGTTTTATTCAGAAAACTTGTGTTAAATATTATTCAATGACTACATAAATTAAACGGAGATCACTTGATGACGCTGCATTTACAGAAATTGATCGCAATCTTAATTTTGTTCCTGATTTTATTTTACCTGATGTTGTTACGCTATTAAATTTTTTTAATATAATATATATATATATATTTAAATTATTTTATAACCTCAATTTCAAAAGCATTCTTAACCAAACACATTAAACTACTTTTTGTTCAACTTCAATTTCAACCACAGTTTTAACCAAATATCTATTTTTTTAAACCAACTTCAACTAAAAATACTTTTTATAAAATAATTTTTTTCAAACCACAACTTTATCGCAATACCAACCTTTTTAATAGGAAACTGGTGTGCAGATTGGATAGCAAATCATACTTTATAGGTCGAGGGCTAAAAATATAAATCTGTAGAAGGGTGTTGGGAAAAAAAAAAAATTCCATTGGTGGGGAAAAGTTCATGTATACTATCATAAAATAAGATATTGTTTGGTAGTGTCATAATAATTGTTTTTTAAATTATTTTTTTTATTTAAAAATATATTAAAATAATATTTTTATTATTTTTTAAAATTTATTTTAACATTAAAATATCAAAATAATATAAAAATATTAAAAATTTTAATTTAAAATAAAAAATATCAAATTTTTTAAAAACACGATTCAACTATAAAATTATTATATATTTTTAAATAAAAAATACTTTAAAAATCAATAATGATTGTAATTTTAAACTGGCAGTGCGCTATACAGAACTATATTATCAACAAGATTTTCCTTGTATTAATTAAAGCATTCTGCATTTTTTTTTTGTGCTAACCAAGGTATCCCAGGCTTCGCCCGGACTAATTCCCGACCCGGGTGGCAAGGTCTCCCCAAGAGACCGGCTGCAGACGAAGAAGGGGGTCGAACCCCCAACCTCGTAAGTGACGAGAGCGCACCTAACCGCTCCGCCAGGACCTCTTGGGTAAAGCATTCTGCATTTGACACAGCTTGAAAACATGTTTCTTCTTAAATTATTATTTCCATGTGTTTTTTAAAATCTGAATATTTGAGAATTGGTGGGGTTGATTTTGTTAGCTTGATATGCTTTCGCCTTTGCTATCAATTTTTTTTTTTGGTTACTTTTGTATGCTTTCCTCTGTTGCTAATATCCACCTCAGCAAGTAGCATCTAGTTATAAACACCTTGGGTATATTAGTAAAATAGAAAAAAAATTCATTATAATTTGTCTCACAAAAATTTCATCTTTTTTTTTTCCTTGTGATTTTTAAAATTTTATTTTTAAACTTTTCCAGTCTTTAGGGACAATATAAGAAAACTAAAAAGATTGGTGAATCCACTACACATAAAAACATATGTTCCTGTGCAATAAACTAAGGATTTGTTTAACAGTATAGTAAAAATTGTGTTACAAATATTTTTTATTTAAAAATATATTAAAATAATATTTTTTATTTTTAAAAAATTATTTTTAATATCATAATATTAAAATGATTGAAAGATAGTTAAAAAAATAATTTTATTTTTATTTTTGCAAAATAGTTATGAGTATTTTTCCTTTTTGTTGGGGTGATGTTGGTGGGCATGGTGTTGCCTCACATAGCTTTCCAAAGTTTTAACATTACAGTTAATTGCTCCAATTCTTTTGCACATTACCTTGCTTACCCTCAGCGGTGGCCTGACAATACCTATCATCTTTAGATGAAAGCTAACACTTTTTCCTCGCAACAGGAGACCTGCTGGGCTTTAGACCGCGCGTCCACACTTTTGAGCGGCACCGTCAAAATCCCATGCTTTTTTTGCTGTTCTTCATGGAGTTCCATTGTCGGTCCTGCTTTGCCAGCATCGGTCTCCTTCACTAGCCACATGCAAATCTTTGCTTTTTATTTCATCTGGCTCAACCATTTTTTGCACTCAGGATGTTTAATCTTAGGCCCTTTTTGAATTGTTCTGGCAGCGTGCTAACAGCCTACTCCAAATGGTTGCTCAGTTCGATCTCAATGCTTACAATGTTTTCAGATTTACTCTGTGTGGTTGCTCAGTTTGATCTCAGTGCTTCTAGATTTTGCTCAGTTCATGTTATAACCCGCAGCACCGCGCGGGCAATTCGCCTAGTACATTCTATTTGAGTACTCTAATTTGTCTCCAATATCTCCTACCTCTTATCAAATACTGACATGTAAACTGCTTGCATGGTTATCAGTTTCTTTAAAATGAGTGTTAGATATATAGCTTATGATCATATTTTTATTTTTCCTTTTTTTATTTTTTTTCTTAAAAAATTGTGAAAAACAATGAGGAAACTAATTTAAGGACTGGGAGACGAACTAGTTCATAAGGGTTTTTTGTTTTTTATTGGCAACTCAGAATCCAGAAGTAATTCTCCTTGATGCTTGAGAAAGATGCCTACAGATGGGAATGAATGGAGTAATTCGAAATCTTCTTCTCATAAAGGGGATAGCAGATAAGCTAATGATGTTGGGTTGTGATGGAGATTCATCTCAACCAACAGATGCATTGTGTCTTGACCATGGAAGATATTTATCATGATCAACTCTGGGCTCCAATCGCTAAACAAAGATGTGATTATGTGTGATTTGCAGAACATGGTGGAATTGAAAGACGTACTGGTCTAAATATTTCTAATGAAGATGAAGAGCTGCATAGAGTGGTCGAATTGAAAAAAGAATTAATGGAGAAACAGAAATGGGTTCTGATTTTAGATGGTATGAGGGAGACTTTTGACATACAAAAGCTGGGAGTTCCTGTCCAAGTTAAGGGATGCAAGCCGATTCTTACAAACCGATCAGAAAAGATTTGTCTATGGATGAAGTTTCCTATTTACTTTGCAACAACCCTTAGCATTGACCGGGGAGGAGTGAGAGGCATCATTCCTAGCCTAGTCCTTGCCGCTCTCGAAGCTAAGCTCTAGCTAGGTTCTTGAATAAAAGACTTCAGAGTTACGCTCATGTTTCTTTGAATAACATCGATCAGACAAAATACAATAATTAATTATTGTTGAAAAGCAACTTGCGGTACATATAGTCTAGATACAAGTTGTTGGTTCCTTCGTAGCAACTTCCTTCTTATGAAACAATACAATAGCTAGTTAATTAAGCATTATTGAGCTGTCCATCGATCGTTCTCGTTCAAACAGCTTTCTATTGAAAAGGTACTTTGTATGCTCTTTGCATGTTATCATGGTCGGCAAATGATTTACGAATTGCCTTTTTCTTCTGTTTTCTTAATTTTACGAATAATTCACTCAAGGAGAGATTGCTTATAGGAACTCCCTTTTGTTCATCAGAATAAACAAAGGGGGATTTGGGATATATGCATTACAAAGATGCAGAGCTTTCTCCCTTCATATAAACTCTCTCATATATAGAAATCATCGGATGAGGAAATAGATCGAAACATAGCTAATTTATAGTATATTAAAGTAATATAGTTTTAGAAGATGGAAATATTATGAGAACCCACT
>Ga0307515_10013806_pt1 | contig 15052 bp, 15 predicted proteins | sample 17_EM_MG_FD_194513 | JGI IMG/M metagenome (GOLD analysis project Ga0307515, IMG submission 194513) | Populus trichocarpa ectomycorrhiza microbial communities from riparian zone in the Pacific Northwest, United States - 17_EM | ecosystem: Host-associated > Plants > Roots > Unclassified | place... | reverse complement strand
CACCATTTTTCCCTCACCTGCACTAACCTCTCTGGGACTCAGTCCATACCTTTCTTCGTGATTGCACCGTTCCGTCACCCCCTTCCACCATCCTTCTCTCCCAAGACAAACTCTCCCAAATCACAAATCCACTCGTTCAACGATCGATGGTCATACAGATTCTGAGGTTCGTATCCCCTCACCCCTGGGGATCACACACAGCAGAAGGGTTCCGCAAATCAGCCGGCTTGGATCGGATCGTTACCTCTCTGTTTAACAAAGCTTCGGATGACACCTCTAAGAGGTTCGCCTTCTCTGCTGGATCTCATGTCCTGTGGACCCCGGTTTATATTAGGCCCGACGGTCAACTCAAGCACGCGAAACCGGTTTCTAGGACAGACGGATGGACCGAAGGTTGGCTTGCCTCCCGATCGCCACCTTACAAAGATGGGAACGGTCCCTCGGGATTAGAGATCGACATTACGTCTCTCATCCTTGACGAGAAACCCTCCATGGATTCCGTTGAAGTCCTCTACGACAACCGGTTCGTGTTGTCCTTCAATCTGCACGCAGTCCCAGACGAAGTTTTCGAGCGATTACGGACGTCCTCGAGCGGACATCGACTCGTGGTCACCGCTACAGGAAAATACTTTCTACCCCGCCTTGTCTTCCGGCTGTTAAGTGGAAAAGCCGTCGAGGACATCGGCATGTCTGGTCCTGGTCCTGGTGTAGGATCTGTGACCGCAGTGTCCGGAAGTTACGAGCGCTCGTCCGGGGCATCAGGCTGGGCAAATTGGAGGCTCGTGCGAGCGTTTGAGTAATACGATAGTGGGAATGGGTAGGAATGAGTTATGCGCACGGGAGCCGGTTTCGGCATCGAGTGTCACGCTGACATCCCAAACCCCCAATACTATTAGGGATTAAAACAAACTTTTGGAACACCGCAATCTCTATGGCGCGTCCCCGTTATCAGAAACGCGACTTCGGGAGTGAAATATACAACGGTATCGGCTAAAAATACCGTCCACTTAATTATGACTGCAAAAGGGAGAAATTCCGATGCCGGACCCTTAGCTCAATCGGTAGAGCTTTGTACTTATGAGGTTAACTCCCGTCATGCAAGGGTCCCGAGTTCGATTCTCGGAGGGTCCATGATAACTTTTTTCTTCCCGTTCGTCTACGTTCAAGAAGAGAACATACGGTATGTAATTACATGCAGCATGCAACAAAAGAATTATAACAGACAAGAGGTAGGGTAAGCATAATACACCACAAAAAAACTAACATCAATTTAACGCTTCGTCGTACCAAACCCAAACTCCGCCTCCAGCCAAGTCACCATCGTTCGCGCCACCTGCTCTGACAGAGTTATCGGTTCGTAAATGCTGACCCGGACCGCTTCTATATGGTCCGTCAGCATCCGTTGCAACTCCTCATGTTTGCGTGTGAGCAAAGGCCGCGTGGCCTCCTGCATCTCTGCCGCCAGCACGGGCTTCAACGCTTCAATAGCTTGCTCCAGAGTCAGTGGTTCCTCAGGTTGCGCGCTCTGCTGCTCAACGAAAGCCTGGACGGTGACGTTTAATGCCTCGATCTCTCGCTGCATCGAGGCAATTTTCTCCTCTTTCTTCGCAAACTCTTCCGCTTGCTGTGGAATGTGTCAGCTTAAGCCCAAGGCTCTAAAGCTAGAGGTCAGAATCGGCATCTCACTTTCTTTCCCCTGGCATGAATTTCCATCGCTTCGTTCCGCACCACTTCAAACTCTTGATACGCTTCATTCCAAACAGCGATTGCCCGTTCCGCTTCCGTCTTAAGAGCCTCGACAAGCTGCGAGTTGCGTTCCGTAACTTCGACGGCCGTCTTCGCGTTCTCGATGAACGTTTGGTAATCTTGGATCATCTCCTTCAGTCGAATGGCCCGAGAGGACTCCTCGCCTTCGGGATCCTCTACGGCGTCGTTGAGGATTCCCTCGATCGTGCCTTCAGCCTCCGCGATCCGATCAACAAGCGCCTCGTTTGCCTCTTGAAGGTCGGCGACATTCCGTGCGAGGGTCTTACGCCGTGACGGGTGTCGTGGCTCGTCGTCATCTGTCCTCTTCCTCTTCAAGGAAGGGGCCCCATCGAGAATCCCATCCCCATCGTCGATTTCCATGGGAGACCGTGAACGATAAGCGGAGGGCAACGGCGGGAGAGCCGCAATAGCCTCCTGTTCCGCCTTTAACTGTTCCAACAGTTGATCCTGTAAAGCTAGCTTCTTCTCGAGTTCATCCGCCCTGATTGTTGCAGCCTGTATCCGTTCTTGCATCCATTCGATTTCACGAGGCGTCGCCGCTCGCGGGTCGGGTACGGCGGGGGCAGGCGTCAAAGCGGCGTTGGCTTTGGACACGCTCTGATCCAGGGCGATTGATTGCGAAACGAGGGCTTCGAACGCGAGTTGGTGTTGGACGAGGTTCCCCGTAGCATACGCAATTCGGGAATTGACCTGAGCCTGAGCCTCCGGGGAGAACGTGTCGAACCCGGCACGGTTCTTGAGCGATTGCGCCAATTTCACCTCATCTTGCCACTCCATGGTTTCGGATTTGGCCTTCATCAGGTCAGCCCATAGCCTGAACAAAAGTTTGTCAAAGAAAGTGTCAGCAAAACGTGCGATCTCCTACACGAAATAAGCGAAATGAAACGCACTTTACCCGCGTGGTCCAAATCTCAGTCCTCCCCCCGTCTGGGACAGTCGCAGGGAGGGAGACCGCGGAGCCTCCAACAGGTGGAGTAGCGGACGGTCTCATGGTTGAATTGGTCGCTTGGTCTCTGATAACCAACTCGAGTGTCTTCTGGAGTGCGGATATGGCGGTGGTTTGGTTGGGTGGGACGGAGCTAGATAACCCAGGTATAACAGGTGTTTCTGGAGCAAAGACGGGCGAGCGCTGCTCTGTCTGAGGTGAGGGTGGTTGAGCAGAAGTAGAAGCGTCGGTGGCAGTGACGTGCTCCCTCAAAGTTAAATTCAAAGAGGGCTCTTGATGATGTCGATCGACGGAAGCTCGAGGTGGAACAGCCGCAGCGCTCGTGTTCGTGTCTCCCAAGGCAGGACGTAGAGGATTCGACAAAGCGCTAGAAACGGGGTCGGCCGAAGTCTCAAGCTTAACCTTTAGAGGCGGACGATCCGATTTGCTATACCTCGGAGGAGGAGTATGACCGCGAGATGACGAGATCGGTGTCGGCGTTCGCATTGGTGGTCGTCGATCTCTTGGACGACGGTGAGGAGGAGTATGACTTCGCAGTCGCGAGTTAGACCGTAAGCGTGGGCGGGGAGAATGCGACCGCTGGATTCTCTCGTAGAGTGGTCGACGTGGAGGAGGGGGTGATGAATGTCTGGGACGTTTTCGGCCGGGGCTCACATATCTTCCGCTGCTTCTGCTTCTTGTTCGACTTCTGGTTCTTCCCCTACCCCTTCCCCTACCCTTACTCCTGCTCCTACCCTTACTCCTGCTCTTGCTCCTGCTCCTGCTCCTGCTCCTGCTCCTCACCCTTCCCCTTCCCCTTCTCGGGCTCAAACTCCTTTTCCGACCTTTACCATATCCCCTAGGCGGCGACGACAACCTCTTTCCACCACCCCCACTCCCTCCCTTCCCAGACCACTCTGGTTCATTTGGGTGGATGAACCAACAAACTTTCGAACTTCGTGGACACGGCACCGGGTCAGGGTCTCCCGTCTCCCAGTCATAATACTTAAATCCAACCGACGGAGAAAACTCCTGTCAGCTTAAACGCCCAGGCCACGCTCACCAACTGGGAACCGTACCTTGCATTTGACTTTCTTCGCCCTTGGTGGCATCGAAAAACAGTTAGAGATTGGAACACGAGTTTCGATATGTATAGTGTGGCCGGGAAGCGAAGAGATTTGGGTTGTGTCTTGTGGAGTAAGCAAGTTGCAATACAATGGTGGATGCCTGGTGATCGTGATCGAAAGTGGAAAACAGATTGGAAAAACACAAAAAAAAAAGCAAAAGTACAGCAAGGTTAATCCAAGATGATGGGAGCATGACGGGAAAATGGATACACGGATGAATGGGTGTGCTCGGTGAGGTAGTATGGATTCAGATAACACAAGGACGTAAACCCTAGGAAACGAGGAAGCAAGTAAAAAACCGTGAGATAAAGCAACTGCAAACGAGCAAGTGTATGATGGATGGCGATCATGAAGGTTCGGTCGTGCCGCGGTCCTTGTCCACCAACGAGGCTAGGTCTGCCCTGACTGACCGCAGATAACACCCAACGGCCTCGAACAACCGTTGAGTCCCAACAAGTCTCGAATAAATATGCGCCTCCATCTGGGTTCGTTCTTCTCGTATGAGCCCACGCATACCATCTAATCCCCGCTCACAATACTCGCGAACGTCCTCCATCACGACACGAGTTTGCTCTTGCAGAGTGGGTTGAATCGCGGACTTGACGTTCTCCGTCGTGATTTGGAGCCGCAACCCCTCCACGAGTTTCTTCACACCAGCGTTGAGAGTTTCGAGCTGCGCAGAGGAAGTTACCAGGTGCTCGTTGAGGACCCTCACACTTTGCTCGTGCTAACATAAATTTTAGATAACATAGACATCTTCACAGGAACAGCGCTTACCGCTTTCTCCGCCTCTTTGCGTGCCTCGTTTTCTGCCTTGATGGTGTTGATCTCACCCCGGACCACAGGAACTTGCTTAATGAGCTTCGCGATGCCTTCAGCGAACTCTTGTAGCTGTGCGGTTTGGCTATCCATGGTAGGGAGTGACTTCTCAAGGATTTGGATCGGTCCATCCCTGTGGGGAATCGATTCCGCAGAGGTGATCGTTTCCAAAGAAGCCTGCAGGAGAACAAGATGATTAGGCGAAGTGCACCGGTAAGGTTGATGATGGAAAATGCGAACCTCAACAACAGTGACCCGCTGCACGTTAGCCTGATGTACAGTTACCGCCTCCTCCACGGCCACCTCGTTAGGATCCATGGGAGGGGGGAGATCGCGGAGGATCTCTCTAGCCCGCGTCTCCTTTCTCAGCTCCTCAAGCTGAGCTTGAAGAGCGATAATCTTCCGGTCAACTTGATCGCCTTTCGCGTTCAGGCCCTTCTCCACTTCGTCGATAGCCGCCTTCCTCTTCTCCGCTGTCAAAGCTTCCTCGGTCGGGTGGTTATGCTCGTTGTAGGTAACAACGTCGGAGAGGTGATGAGATGGAAGGGATCCCAGATCCGCGACAATACGTGCCAGGCGTTCGTTCTCCTCATGCGAAGTCGTGCGAACTGCCTGAAGCTTTTCAACGAGCACGGCCCGCGCGTCACGGCCCGGGTGATTATAAATCCGGGCTTCTTGCGACTTCTTATAGTCTTCGTATCTTTTCTCCGCTTTTCTGCTCCGATCCACCGTTACCGCGGCTTCCGTGAAGATGCTAATGGGTGATCAAATTGTTATACAACACATGCAAGGTAACATTTCCGGCGTATGCTTACTAGAGTAGTTGCTTGGCGAACGTAGTCTTCTCTTCAGAGGTCCCAGGCTCACGTGAAAGAACGGTCATGTCGTAGTTAGAACTAGGGGGAATCTCAACGATCTCCCGGGCTTCCAGTGACTCTTCGCGAATGGGCTTGTTCGCTGTACCGCTCATCACCGCGTCGCCGTCGCCATCAACCTCAGACCCCGCAGTGTGTTGGGGAGCGAACAGGTGGCGATAGTATCGCGGGGATAGCCTGATATCGTCGTGACTTCTCTTGCGCTTGTTCCGGCGTCTATGGACTGCGTTCCCGAGAGCGTCCATGATCGCCTTCCCCTCAAAATGTGGTTCGCCCTCCTCAACGTCCATAGTTGCTGGCATAGTGTCAAGGCGAGTGGTGGCGTGGGTACAATCTTAAAACGAATAGGTCAAAAACGAGTTCACGTGAGTGCACTGGTTTGGGCATAATGACAATACGTAACGGATAAGATTCGAGATAGCTACCTTGGGTGACGCCAACGGCCGTGGGGACAGATGGAGTGGAACTTCCCCAGCCTCCTCCTCCGGACAGGTGCAAACCAGCGGCGGTGTCAGAATTCGACGTATCATGCCAACCCGACCAACCACCGCTTTGGCCACCAGTCTCCCTCCCCTTTCCTTTTCCTTTGTCGGGACTGGCGTGACTTGCAGGTTCATCCTGGGCGGTTTCGTTTGGGGTCGTCCAAGTGTTGTTTGAGGAACCCCAACCAGACGAACCCCATGTGTTGGATGAACCCCACGCGGTACTCGACGAACCCCAGGCGTTATCTGAGGAGGTCGCAACAGGAGGGTTGGCATCGGCAGCCTCCTTCTGCGCGGTCGACTGGGTCCTATCGGCGGCGGCGTCATTCTTGTTGGAGAGACCCCATCCACCACCACCCGAGCCAGAGACGTTACCAGACGAAGCCCAGCCCCCTGTGCTTCCCCACCCTCTAATACCACCGTCACCGCCTCCCCATCCGCTGTTGGTGTTGGTTTCACCCGCTCCCCATCCGCTATCGGCGTTGGTTGTTTCACCCACTCCCCAGCCGCCACCGGTATTGGCTGTTTCACCTACTCCCCAACTGCTATCGGCGTTAGTGGTTTCACCCGTACCCCACCCATGGTTCGCGATTTCCCCACCACCACCAGGCGTTTCGTTGACGGGCTGCCCGGGTTCGTTACTACCACCCTGACCCCAGCCTAAGGATGGAGTGTTCGCCTCGGAAGAGTGTAGCGTCTCGGACGTCCCGAATCGGAAGTCAGGTCCAGATGCCGTACCAACGGTCATGTCCGTGCCCGTTCCGCCGAAAGTCGGAGTGGAGCCTCCACGGCCAGGGCCAGTAGGGAAGGAATTCGAGCCGGAGGTTAACCCGAGGGAGTTTCTGGCTTTCGAGAAGGAGTTCTCGGACGGAGTTGCTGTGTCCCAGCCTGGCTGATCAGGGTGGGTGAACCTGCACTCGCCCTTGGGATGGCGAAAGCAGCCGCCTCTGATTGGTGATCCGTCCGGTTCGTAGTTCTAGCCAGCAAGAATCAGCATCTCAGATAGATCCCAGGATAAAACTCGGAGGAAAACAAGGAAGGGGCAATAAATAAACAGGTGTATGATGGAGATGAAATCCGAGTCGATCGAGCGTGATCAGCCACCGGCTCAAGAAGCGCCCGAGGGTTGAAGGAGTGGCGAAGGGTATAAACACGGAAGGTCGAAAGAAACGGGGAAGGGTCGGGCGGAAAAAAACTCACTCGACACCTCCTTGGAACTGGGCCCTTCCCACCTCCACCCCCACCTCCAGGACGTCCTCTACCAGCACCGCCACTGCCAACACCGCCACCACCCCCAATATACGACCTCGGAATATGGTTGAACTCGTCTCGATTATGATACGAACGTGCGTTCGCCCACCTCAGACCCGGGTGGACAAAACGACAGTACTCCCCAGAGTCACATACGCCGACCCCTTCGTCGTTGAAGTTCTGTATGTTTGGAGGGTCGGAAATGAATGCGAATTTAACATGAAATCGAGGAAGGTCGTGTGATGGTCGTGCATGGGAATTTCAGTTTGAGTGGAAAGGGATCCAAGTGGGGCGAAAGGTTGAGAGGGTCAAGCTCAGTGGTCAGCAACGAGATCGGGCATGGCCTTGGCCTCAGGCGGGGAACGAAAGCACTCACCCTGCACCGGATGTTCTTGGGAAAGGACATCTAGTTCTACTTTCAACGTCGGTAACGCCCAAGGAATCGATAGGCGGGTGTGGCGGACGACGATCTCGTGAAAGAGTAGAGTAAGAACGCGACGGAGATGGGGATGGGGTTTTATAGCGCGCGTCAAATTCCAGTCCTTCGCCGGCCAAATTCCAAGCCACCACCCTCCGCAGACCATCGACGATCGCCTCGAATCAAAGCAGTGGCTGTGAGTTTATGAGTGCGCGTGTATTGCATTGCAACTGGCTACTCGTGTAAGGGTAAGTAAAATCATCTAACCATTCATCGCACGTCCCAACGGACATCCTAAACAAGAGGAGGTACAACCGCAAGCAGCCAACAACGAAACGGTACCGTTGTTGGTGTGGATAGAGACGGGAAAAGCAGAAGGAAATCGTGAGCGTATCGTGGAAGGGGGAGGTAGCGCTAATCGTAGAGTAGATAAAAGCAATAGAGGAAAGGATACAGCCGACGTGAGATGCATGAGGAAAAAGCAACAGAAAGGACACGGAGAAGAGTCCGCGACCGGGTCAACCGGTGTCAAACAGAACGCTCGTAAACAAGCACGGAGAATAAACTCAACCCCACCACCTCTGAGGAGGACGAGTGGGAGCTCGCCTCCTTCGGGATGGGAGGTCCTCTTCAATCTCTTCCTCGACGAATTGCGCGGGAGCAGGAACGGGGGTTTCCTCGACGACATACTCTACAGCGGTTGTCTTTGGGCTGTTGATCTTGACGGAAGGAGAGAGTTGAACGGGTGTTGGAATGGCTGCGATACGGGTATTCGCAGGAGGAGGTCCGCCAAGTACTGGTGAGGGATAAATGGTGTGACGTTGAGTCTCGGTTTGCGTAACTGTTCTGGTGGCGTATTCAGTCTCTACTTCAGTGAAAATGATTTGGGGTTCCTGGAACTGTTGCTACAAAAGGGAGGGACGTCAGTGCAAATTCTGGATCGACAAGGAAATTAAAAGTATATTAAAGGCGGCGTCCGCCGGGATCTGGTCGGGATGTACAATCAAGAGGTAATCCATGACATGATCGATCGCCAGGACAGAACAACCGCGAGACGAGGGGGACTGGTGATAGCTGACATAGCACGCGATGGAGTCCCCCAAGCCTTTCAGGAAAGGGAGGGGGAGGGAAGCAACTGACTGTATACAAGAAGAATAGGTAGTCGTCGGCGTGTTTGTCGTAGTCCCCCTTCGTCTCGAGAAACGCTCAGAATGGTCGTTGGAGAGGTGGTACCTTGACAGGTCTGCGCTTAATTGCAGGCTGCTCATAAGCATATTCTTCCTCTACGACCTCGGCGTGGGGATTATCTCCGATGTTGCTGAGGAAGAACACGAGTCAACAAAAAAATCAACAAGCGAGAAGGATTGAGCTTACGCGAGTTGTTCCATGATCCAAGATTCGCGACGGGACGCATCGTGTTCGCGACGATTGACTGATTCTTCACGCCGGCTAATTTCTCGTTCACGCTCAGCAATCTTGAGTTCGCGTTCGAAGATATCCTCAGCCCTAGCGCGAGCGTTATCCATCCAACTGGGGACAGCAAGGTCTGCTTCCTTCACGACCTCCTTGATGATAGTAGGAGCGGGTGACATCTCGGTGATGGTGGTAGGAATGCAGACAGGGCAAGAAGGAGCTTGGACGACACCGCCGGGAGCGCCGACGAGGAATTCAGCCTCACGGCGGGCGACTTCAGCTTCACGCTGAGCAACATCACGTTCGCGCTGGGCGAGGGCCTGGGACCTTTTGGGAGTGACGTATCCCCAGATACCTTCATTTATAGTCGGCTCGGGATTGGGGACGGAATGAGCCGGTGGGGCAGGAGTAGCAGAAGTGTGCTGGGAGGGCAGTGAGAGCATTACAGCAAGGACTGCGAGAATTAAAGAGAGGACAAGGAGAAGGGTCGTGGAAGAGATGGATCGATGGTGGTGGTGAGAGCGTTCACGGTCGGAGCGTTCTCTGTGAGAATGATGGTGGGAAGAGGAGGGTTGGGCCATCCTGACGCTGATCGAGTTCGAAGGCGACAAGGACGAGGTCGGGGGATGTCTTGAGTGCGTTTTGGAAGAAATGGCTGGAAACGAGAATGTGTCGCAGAGTTGAAAAATACAGGGAGGATGATGGCTAAGGAAGAGAAGGCGAACGAACGAAAAGCTGGCAACTAAAAAGGTATCCTCAACCAGACACAAATAATGCCAAACACACTTTCCTAATTAGGAAAACAATTATCATTTTGATTTATGTAATATTTAACCTCCACGTGTCTATTCAGTTTCTCCGGACGAATAGTGACCAGGATACGCGAGTGCGTTGTCGTCGTCGCGTCGGAGAAGAAGAAGAGGAGCAGACGCGTCGGAACCAAACGCGATCGAAGTCGAGGTGGGCGTGCCCCAGACGTGTTCCGTGACACTCAAGAGCGTGAGCGTGACACACCGCGCTCCCTTCAGCACCATGTCTGCACTCTCCTCGGCATCCACCCGCAGACAGACGGGGGCGTTCAACCCATCCACCCCAAGAAACACAAAGATATCGTACAATATTTCCACCCCTCCATCATCAACACCCTCTATCTCTTCTTCCACACCTTTCGACTGGGATGCTGTCAGACTGAGGAAACCTCCCCCGTACGGCACCCCCTTCGTCGACAGACGCCTCAAGGCACTGAGGAATGGCGGCGGTGGCCCAACGCCCAATAAATCCACCCCATCTAAACGGGCAATCAGGAAGAAGACGATGTGGGAAAAGTAAGTTCAGCCTTCGCCACACATTTGCTTCATCGCTGAATGCATATATAGGGTTACCAACCTGCCATCTGAGATCATGTTCCAGGTCGAGATGCTTCCGGAAACACTTTCCTTACCATCTTCAAAAATGTCTGCCCGACTTGCCGGTGGATTGTTGAACCTTGTGCACCTTTGTGTCTGTATCTCCCGAATAAGGAGGGTCCCAGAGTCTGTAACAGGGTGGGAGGAAATGTATATGGAAGCTGAAGAGCAGCCGTGGTTTGATTGGGTATGTCCCATTGTTCTACAGTTCTCATCTCTGGGGATCTCTGATAATCATCGATCTGCCGTTCAGACGTTCCCTACCCAAATCGTATTGATCAGCGTCGCGGTCCTCAATTCCATATACCTCTTCTCTCGCACGCGTACCTATGATCTCAGCTTCCAACCATCTAATCTCGTCAATTCTCCTAATGCCAAGTTCGTCGCGACCGTCGCCAATCCACCACCGCCACCCTCACTGCTGGTTCGCCTATGGAGGGCATTTGTGATCTTCTGGCGGTTCCTGTTAAACATACCGGCGACTACAGCGAGGAACACTTCAAAGATGTCTAGGATTCAACAGCTCGAGGTCTGGAATCCGAGCGATTTTGAGAGGGAGCTGTTCCTCGTCTACTCTCCGGCAAACTTTCTAATGTGGACTGTGACGAATGGATCCAACTGGATTTGGATGTTGATGCTCATGCCGCTTGCGTGGGTTCAGGTGAGTATGTCTCACCTGCAACTTTATGCCCCGTATTTTTGACCAAAACTGTCCTCGAAGATGTCGACCTTGACCAACGCCTTCCAAATGTTGGTCAAAGACAAGGATATCATCGCCGCTGAGGTTATGCACGAATACGATGAAAAGGTGAATTCCCTCCTGTGTTTTTAAGATTTTCCGCTGACCACGCGAACCAGTTCGTCTTCCCTCGAATCAATCCTATCAGGAAAGATGTGGCAGTCATGACACACCAGGCCGAAGTGGTGAATGTCTGGGAGGACTAGACGGATAATTTCCCTTTACTCTGGCACGCATGGTGGTCTAGTCCCAGGTGCTCGAACTAGAGTTCTAGCTCTGATGGGGTCGGTTTCGATGAGTATTGTGACGAGGCCACCTCTTTTCGGCAGTTTGGTTGGGGAGCGGATGATAAGCATTGTGGCTCTACCATCGCATAATATGTAATATCCCGTAGATCCTTCAACCACACCACGACCTGTCAGTGGTCGTGAAAATGCGCAAGGGTCGGGAGGATGTCCACGATCCGTCCCCATCTCAAATGGCTTCAGGATGAATGAACGCGGCGCCCTCCGCATCTACCTTGGTCCTTTACCACATCCCTCCACTTCTTCATCTACCCCAAACCACCCTCACCTCAGCGTCACCAAACCGCCTTTTCGAGAGTGAATCATGTCCGGAATCTGCAGAACGCGTCTTGCCGAAGAACGCAAACAGTGGCGGAAAGATCATCCATTCGTGAGTTTCCCGATCTCACCCAACCACCTGAATCCCCTCGAAACTTTCCTTTGAACCACATGGAGGCTAACTGATCCCTTTCGTGCGTTTTGGTGGCTCGTGTTTGGTGCGGTGGTTTATTCAGGGATTCTACGCTAAGCCCACCAAATCAGCTGACGGATCGATGAACTTGATGGAATGGGAGGTCGGTATCCCGGGAAAACAAGGCGTACGTCCTTCCCTTCCATCTTCCGTGCATTGGATAGCCGATTGATGCTCGAGACGATGTATTCAGACAGCTTGGGAGGGAGGCGTGTTTAAACTTATGATGGTCTTCCCGGAAGGTCTGTCTGCCCTCATCCTCTTCATCACGGTCTTGAGATTGATGTATTCCCACTTGCAGATTATCCATCCAAACCACCTAAGTGTCCGTTTTCCTCCTCTTCTGAAAGACCTTTCCCTCCGTGGCTCACTGCTGGCATGATTTAGGTAAATTCACCCCTGCGCTCTTCCACCCGAACGTCTATCCGTCCGGTACTGTTTGTTTGTCCATCTTGGATGAGGAGAAAGCTTGGAAACCCGCCATCACGATCAAACAAGTACTGTTACCTTCATCTCAACAAGAAATGGCTCGTTCTGACCGGAAGGTGTTAGATCCTGTTGGGCATCCAGGAATTACTGAACGACCCAAATGTCAATGACCCAGCCCAGAGCGACGCGTATACTATGTTCAAGTGAGTCTTGGCGCCTCATCCTGACTAAGGTTTAGTGACACATTACAATGCAGGAACGACAAGATCGCCTACGAGTAAGTCCGGATCCAGGAAAGATCCCATGATCACGCTGACCACGTTGGCCGGCAGGAAGCGCATTCGGGCACAAGCTCGCGAGAACGTCCCTAAGTAGCGCTCGCCTGTAACATTCCCTCTGCCCCACGTTGTGCAGGGGTGGGGGGACGTTTCATATTGACACCCTTTACCCTAATCATTTACTTGGTTCTAATTCCTTTCTACTGGGTTGTAGCACTCGCAGTCTCGTTCATGCACTTTGGATCACAAAGTATCCGTCAATGTACTACTGCTCACGTGTACAAACTGGCTTGATAAGAACCTTTCTTACTCGTCTAGTACCTGAAGGAAACTATCACTTTTCGCACACGATATGGTACATTGGTGTTGAGTGATTACGAGGATGAATGAAGGGGTCAGACCATGATCTGGTCGATGGCCCTCTTGATCGTCTCAAGCTGACTCTGGAGCTCGCGGTGCTCGGAGGTGGTGACGCTCGCGGCAATGACGGGTCGAGAGACGTTGCAAGCGCGTCCCAAGGCAGCCTTGGATTCGACGAAGACGTACGGAACGTTCTGTTGGGTATTTCCAACTTTCAGCACCAGAATTATCTCCAGTATACTGAGGAAGGGGTACCTTCTCTTCGCAAAGCAATGGAAGATGCAAGAGAATTTCAAGAGGTTCCGTGTCGGCAGTGAGGATGATGAGTTCGGCGATACCACGGTTCAAGGTTTTAGTGGCTAGAATGAGGGACGTTTCCAGGGGGGGCGAAAAGGTCAGCGATGAGAGAGAGGCGTACCCTCGTTTGCGCCCTTCTTAAGCTGCTTGTATTGGGTTGCCTGATTGACGAGCTCCAAAATCTGATTCCGGGAGAATCAAACACGAGAAGATGAGGATACATCCAGAGAAAAACATACCTGATTGTTCAGCTCAGCTTTGGCCTTTGGCCAAGCCTTGCCGCGAGATGACGGGTCGGACATTATTATGAACGGGTATGAAGAGAAGTGGGGGTTTTTTTTTTCGAAAAAAGACGACCTCACGAAGTGGATGATCCTTGGTCGTCGATGGTGATGGGAACGAAGCTTCGGACTTCAGAAGTTTTTCTTGAGGCATTTTGATCCGTTCACCAAGTTGCGTTCCGTCTCCGGGGTCACGTGCGGGACCCACCCGGTGCGGCGCCTGCGGGTGACTGGTGGTGACCTCACCCAAACCGTCTCCATGGCCGAGCCACCGGTCGTGAACATCCACACCCCAACCGCTTCGTTTTCACTCGTCCACTCAAGTAACTATCACCCACCACTTGCGAAACTCTGCAGAATCCTCTCGGTCTGACCCTTCTTGGCCTACAGTTACTCAGGAGTCCTTAGCAGCATTGTACGACAAACTCAGTCGTAAGGCCCACACTGACTACCACGGCGAAAGAGTCAGTCCCGGATGGCTCAAATACAGGTTCAATCATACTTTTTGGCAACTAGACGATGGTGAATCGCACTGGTGCTCCGTGCTCTGAATTGGGGCTGAAAGCATTCGGACAGAATCGGACTACACGATCTTCGTGTGGAGACAAAAGTCTTATTCGTCTCACCCAGACGAGGCAGACACGCCAACCGTCCACTTACGCAACCCAAACAAACCTCTGCCCGGACCAAACGACTATCGAAACCCCTCGTTCTACATGTTCCTCCCCCACCAAGCTTCCACCACTACTGCGGGAGACGGAATCTCACGCACCCGTTCGCTCCGCAGCACTCGTACAGACAAATCGACCCGATCCAAGAAGACGACAAAGACCAAGGAAGAGGATGCCAAACCTGCGTTCCGAAAGGCGTTCGATAAGTTCCATAGCGAGAATGGCGTGAGGACTTTGACGGGGAGCATTGGTCCGGTGGGGAACGTGAGGATGTTGCTCAAGAATGGGCATCGGCATGTATATATGTCGAGGAAGTTTGCGGTGAAACATGGGTTTGTACCCAGGGACGCATCGTTGGGATATTACGGATACGGTGGATTGGTCAAGTCCGTCCCGTTTTTCCGTCTCTCCGAAAACATCACACCCTAACCCTCTCTATCTAACGTTACAGCATTGGCTCTTGGCCGATTAGATTGTACATCCTCAACGACCAAGGTGAACGCGAACTATCCCCGGTCTCAACCTCCCACACCGTTTTCCTCTCGGAAGAACACCATTTCGACGTCGTTTTGGGTCGATCGTTCATGGAGAAACGACAGGTCTGACCTAACGACGTCTTTCTATTTCGTGTGTGCTAACGGATTTGATTCAGGTCAAGTTAAATCCGTTGGACCCGACAGATGTCCAGTGCCTGGATACCAGAGAAACGGTGGATTGCGAGGTGGTCATCCTCAAGGATGGAAGGGGGCAAATTGTCA
>Ga0307515_10013805_pt1 | contig 15052 bp, 18 predicted proteins | sample 17_EM_MG_FD_194513 | JGI IMG/M metagenome (GOLD analysis project Ga0307515, IMG submission 194513) | Populus trichocarpa ectomycorrhiza microbial communities from riparian zone in the Pacific Northwest, United States - 17_EM | ecosystem: Host-associated > Plants > Roots > Unclassified | place... | reverse complement strand
TTTATGAAAAATTATATATTAACAATTAAAAATTATTGCATTGGTTATGAGAGCATTTCTGCCCACTGATTCAATTCATCCCAAGTGTGCAATGATCAGAAATTAGTAGAATGAAAGAATCAGCATGAAGCAATTACAAGCTCCCTGTGAAATAAATTGGCACGATGAAGAATCTTACCATCAAGAACAGTCTTGAGCAATAGAACACCCTGAAACAAAAAATACGATTAAGTTGTATTTCAGGTATTGGCCTAGCGGTGGAAGGGACTTGTTTCTTTCCTCTGCATCCGGGTTCGAACTTACATGTGCACGCCTGTCACCCTCGCGGTGTTTTATATGCTTATTGGGTTTGCAGAATGTTCAGTGAGCCGTGAGATTAGTCATGGTGTGAGCAAACTGTCCGGACACCCACATAAATAAATAAAAAATACGAGTAAGCCAAATTCCATTCCAGAGTTTACTACTGACTTCATTTCTCAAGTGATTCGTGCTTCGAATTCACCTCTTTAATGTGATAAGATAAGAACCAAATCAATCAAAAGTCAAAACCCTCTTCTTCTTTTTTACATCTAAACCTTGCACGTCTACATTGTAGAGAAGAAAACAGCAAATCACATATAATTGTTCAGAAGAGCATGAACAAAATCTAACCTGAACAGCCCGTTTCTCCAGATTCCCATGAAACGGAATCGAACACCCCAAATCCTGCTTGAATATATGTATTAACAAGACTGCAAGGTGCCTTAACCCCTCGAGGAGCAGGAAAAGAAAGCCTTCTACTCCGCATTCGCATCTCTCTGGGCAACAGATGCAGCAGCTTCATAGCTTGACCAAGACCGCGATAAGGATCCTGTCCACTAATAATAGCCTTAAGAGTAAAAAACTGAGTTGAATTCAAGGCATTAAAATCATCAAATGATGCGGTGGATATATAGCTGGCTAGTCTCTCACTTTCCACACAAATTTACACAGATTCTTGGAATACGCCTTCTCTAACTCCCCCGCTAGCACTTCTCGCCACGTGTCCTCCACCAGAGGGACCTGGATTGAAATGAAAAACAAATTAAGGAAAGTAAAATTGAAAATCTCAAAATCTCGTGTCCTCCACTGTGTCATTCGTTACCTGTGGTCCAGCAACATACCTCGTATACAAACCATGTCAATTTCTAACACGACTTATCCAAAATCTCAAGGATGCTTCCAGTTTTAACTTTTCAGATCATTAAAAAAATATATATATTTTGCAATCCGAGGGCATGGAAAACTTTTCTCATGGATACAGAGAGTTTTATTTAAGAAAATGCAAAATGTGACTTGAACTTTTTTTATTGTTTCAAATTTAATCTACAGTTTTGTGATTTTTCAATACTTATATTTAGTTTTATTGATGAACGATGACTACAAATCATAATTTTTAGATTAGGTCCAGTTTAAGGCTTGGGTTCTGGGTTTTAACCGGGTCATCCGAGTCAATTTTTTTTTAAATCAAAACTACGTTGTTTTAGTAAAAAAAAAAAAGAGTCAGTGGGTTGCAACTGAGTTTTTGACCGGGTCTTGTCAGGTCAACTCGCCGGGTCACGCCGGTTTTTTTCTTTTTTTGTTTTTTCTTCAACCCGGCCTGATTTCAGCTTCGAATCCTGAATCGACCCACCAAGTCAGGTCGGATTTTAAAACTATACTACATATTATTTAAATTGAATAAAATAAAGGCTATTGATCCAACCTTCAATCTAGAGTAACAAGGAGTGTTTCAACGAGAGTCTTAAAAAAATTATATATTTTTTTAAATATTTTTTGTATTTTTGAATTGTTTTAATATATTAATATTAAAAAAAATTATTATAATGTATTTTAAAATAAAAGTTATTTTTAAAACTTAGCACCATTACCGTCTCAAATAAGTTCTAAATTTGATATATAATTTTTCTTCAAATCACTTACATTTCACTTAATGGCAACTCGATTAATTTTAAATTACAAAAGTGATTGAAATATAATTTGATTAAAAAAAAACTTTACAGGCATCGCAATCAAAATATGTAATAATTTGCATAAATTTCTATAATCAAATAAGGTTATTATTAACAAACTCGATAGATTTGTAACTGAAAGCATACAGAAATCCAACAATTCATTTTATTTCCACTCTCGCGCGCATGTTATTATTGTCTCTGGTAATTATTTTGAATCTAAATTTACTTAAATTAAAGTTTAATTGTTAATCATTTGTATTATTCTTTTAACTATTGATCATAAAAGAAGTTGACCAATCATGTTACTTGTTTTGATCTTATATCAATCAAATTAGCATCCAAAACTTTTTAAGACATAGTAATATTAACCTAACCATAAACATAAAACTATCATCCATCTTCTCAAATATCAAATGGTACTTTTGACAATTTAAGCTCTTTTTTTTTCTTCTAAAAATTGGCTGAACATTTACTATCAGTAAAAAAAAATCAGGTTGAAAACCTAGGACTAAAATAATTATTTAAGAAAAACAAATTAAACCACCTCAATGTTTTGAAATATTATATTTTAAAATATTTTTGACTTGAAATTATATTAAAATAATATTTTTTTTAATTTTTTTTAAATATTAAAAAAATAATTTAAAATAAAAAAATCAAATTATGGACAATCATTTTGTCCCAACTGTCAAATACTTCCTAAATACCAAGCAAAGCAAAACCCATACCAAAAACCCTTTTACTGCAATAGCAATACCCTTCCGCCCTCTCTTCTCCTTTTTACAGAAACAGAACACAGCACAACACAGCACAGCACAGCACACTACACAGAGAGAAAAGGAAGGATGGCACAGTCACTTGAACTGCTGCTGATTCAATTCTTGATGCCAGACAACGATGCCAGAAGGCAAGCAGAGGAGCAAATTAAGAGGCTAGCCAAAGATCCTCAAGTGGTCCCCGCCCTTGCTCAACATCTTCGCACCGCTAAAACTCCCAATGTTCGCCAACTCGCCGCCGTCCTCCTCCGCAAGAAGATCACTGGCCACTGGGCTAAACTCTCTCCTCAACTCAAACTCCTTGTCAAGCAATCTCTCATTGAAAGCATCACCATGGAACACAGGTATTGATTATTTCATTTCATTTCTTTAATCTGATGAATAATAATCATGGAAAACTGTTTTAATTATTGTTATTTCAATCTTGTAGTTCTCCAGTAAGGAGAGCTAGTGCGAATGTGGTGAGTATAATTGCCAAATACGCAGTTCCGGCTGGAGAGTGGCCTGATTTGTTGCCCTTTTTGTTCCAATGTAGCCAAAGTGCACAGGAAGATCATAGAGAAGTAAGAACATTTTCTTTTCTCATTCATTGTTTTACCTGGTTGATACTTTGATGCAAGATTAACCTGATCAAGAATTGTTGAGCATGATCAGGGCAATACATTTTTGTTCCTACTTATAACAAGTGTGTGTGTGTGTGTGTGTGTAATTTTCTCTCTCCCACTCTCTGTGATAATTTATGTGTCTCTACTGTTTTACCAGAATTGAAAGGATTACTTATTGGTTGTGTTCTGTTTTGGTGATGTAAGGTGGCACTGATCCTTTTCAGCTCTTTAACTGAAACTATCGGGAATGCATTTCAACCTCATTTCGCAGATTTGCAAGCTCTTTTGCTCAAGTGTCTGCAGGATGATACTAGCAACCGTGTTAGAATTGCTGCACTCAAGTAATGGCTGAGCGTTTTTTAGATGTTTTTGGTGCTCCTGTTTTCATCAACAAACAAATATTGTATGGTTGCTTGCTAAAATTTATTATGTTTTACCAGGGCAGTGGGATCTTTTCTCGAGTTTACAAATGACGGGGATGAAGTGGTCAGTTTTTATGCTCGTAGCAGAATTTAGACAACTACTTTTTAATTGTTGATTTTCTGGTTTATCTTTTTACTCCATCACCTGTCTTGTGTCCTCTGTCATCTGTTGTAGTATTTGTCTTTTGACATTACCTTGCACATCACTGTATTATTACCATGCTTCAAAAATGAAATGCATAATATTTCAACCAAGACTCTTAATGTCTAGAATAAAGCATATCAAAGTTCAAATTAGCTCCTTGCTATTCACAAGTACTGTTTAGATGGTCCTTGAACCCTGAACAGCCCCAAATGAACCACTGTTTTCCTTTCAATCCCTCTCCTTTAGATAATAGGTAATCTTAGCAATGATGCAATCACATAATGGGAATAAATACAACTCTAAGTGAGCAAGTAAAAAAATAGGAGTTGGATCAATCACAACTCCTGCGCTCTGCTTTGGATTATTCAATGCTCAGCAGCAATTTTGAAAGGTCTAAATATCCTAGGAAACAGCAATTTAAAAGAGATGACTAAATTTCTGACACTGGAGAGGCTCATTTTTGTCCCTCACTATTTTCAAGCGTTGATTCAAGCCATGTATATGTGCAGGTCAAATTTCGCCAGTTCATTCCAAGCATTTTAAACGTGGCTAGACAATGCCTTTCATCTGGTGATGAGGATGTTGCAATAATTGCTTTTGAAATCTTTGATGAGCTGATTGAATCTCCTGCACCTCTTCTTGGAGATTCTGTTAAATCCATTGTGCAGTTCTCTCTTGAAGTTTGCTCTAGTCAAAATTTGGAATCCAACACACGTCATCAGGTTAGATAGGTGGATCAAAACATGTGTGCTTAGACATCTGAATTTAGTTGACATGTGTAGTTGGGACACAGAAATTCCTCCTTGTTTTCTCAATCTTGTCCCCACTTCCTCTGTTTTTTTCATATCAGGCTATTCAGATAATTTCATGGCTGGCAAAGTACAAATACAGTTCCCTGAAAAAGTATAAGCTGGTCATCCCCATTCTGCAAGTGATGTGCCCCTTGCTTGCAGAATCAACTGATTCTGTTGAAGATGATGATCTTGCTCCTGATCGAGCTGCTGCAGAAGTTATTGACACTATGTCTTTGAACCTCTCAAAGCAAGTCTTTCCTCCTGTCTTTGAGTTTGCTTCTCTAAGTAGTCAGAGTGCGAACCCAAAGTTCCGGGAAGCTTCTGTTACAGCTTTAGGTGTTGTTTCAGAGGGTTGTCTGGAGTTGATGAAAGATAAATTGGAACCCATTCTTCATATTGTCTTAGGGGCTTTGAGGGATCCAGAACAAATGGTTAGAGGGGCTGCATCATTTGCATTGGGTCAATTTGCAGAGCATTTACAGCCTGAAATCTTGTCCCACTATGAAAGTGTTCTTCCCTGCATTTTAAATGCTATTGAGGATGCATCTGATGAAGTAAAGGTAAACATAAGAATACCATCAAGTTATTATGCAAATCACATTTTGCACGACACTTGTATAAACAGTACTCTTTTACTCCACATGATCTTCTTTATTTGATTTTGGATAGGAAAAGTCATACTACGCTTTAGCAGCATTTTGTGAGGACATGGGTGAAGAAATTCTTCCTTTCCTTGATCCTTTGATGCAGAAGCTTCTTGCAGCCCTCCAAAATAGCCCTCGTAATTTGCAGGAGACATGCATGGTAAGGAAGATGCATCTCATGTGCTCTGGCAAATCATGTGATTAAACTGAATTAGTAATTAACTTCTGTGCCTTTTGTTTTGGTTATATTTATAAATTTTACCAAGTATGTTTTTGCAGTCTGCAATCGGTTCAGTTGCATCTGCTGCTGAGCAAGCTTTCATTCCTTATTCTGAAAGGGTTCTTGAGTTAATGAAATCGTTCATGGTGCTTACCAACGATGAAGATCTCCGATCACGAGCAAGGGCTACTGAGCTTGTAGGAATAGTGGCCATGTCTGCTGGGAGAGTGAGGATGGAACCAATTCTACCCCCTTTCATGGAAGCTGCAATTTCTGTAATGACATTACCATTTCTCTTTAACAATTGCAGCATGTTCTTTTAGAAATTTATTTTTTTCTGTTTTTTCTCAGGGTTTTGGATTGGAGTTCAGTGAGCTTCGGGAGTATACTCATGGATTCTTTAGCAATGTAGCAGAAATTATGGATGATAGCTTTGCACAGGTTTAATTATTTCCATGGAAATAAACTTGTATGGTCCTTTGCATAAATCCCATGCTCACATGTAATGATATTTTTTTGAACAGTATCTTCCTCATGTCGTACCCCTGGCATTTGCTTCCTGCAATCTTGATGATGGTTCTGCAGTGGACATCATTGAATCTGATGATGAAAATATCAATGGATTTGGTGGAGTCTCATCTGATGATGAAGCTCATGATGAGCCAAGAGTTCGGAATATCAGTGTAAGAACAGGAGTTCTGGATGAAAAGGCAGCTGCAACTCAAGCACTTGGCTTATATGCACTTCACACAAAGAGTTCTTATTCTCCGTATCCATTTTCTATCCTCCTTATTCCCAGAATTATTTTCCGTTATCATCATGCTGAGGTTTGAATTTTAAATAACAAATAAAGTATTACATCTTGAATTCTTTAATTGTTTTAAGCTATTTGGAGGAGACATTAAGGATTCTGGTGAGACATTCAGGGTATTTCCATGAAGATGTTCGGCTTCAGGCTATCATTGCTTTGAAGTGTGAGTGACAACCATATGGCTTGTTGATGATATAGTGTTAATGCATACCCAGCTGCTCCATTTCCCCATTCAAACTAATGTCTGTTATCGAATTGAACTCTTTTGATTGTTTCTTAGAAGTAAGTTTACAAAGTGGAAGCAGATCACCATGAGATAGCAATAACAATAATTATATGAAAAACAAGTCATTTTCTTAGGAGAGGAGAGTGGATGGGAACTTTAACGAAAATGTGGGCATCTTTTTTCCTTGGCAATTCAGAAGAGATTGAAAGATTAGAGACAAATTTTAGCATGTCACCCTGATGCTTGTTATTGCTATTAATTCTTGCATGACTTGACTTGTCTTATCACACGCAGCCTGTGGGATTTAAGCTCTGTAAGCCTGTATTGTTCATAGCAAAGATGTAGAGATTGAATGAATATTATATGATAACAATAGATAACACACTGTAAGTCTCGCCGAAATCATACTAATCCCATTATGTGATTCCATACAGCTATTTTGACTGCAGCGCATGCAATCTTCCAGAGTCAAAATGTGAGTATGCATTAGCTCTTTACTTATTGTTGTCTTTCTTTGATGGTTTTAGAAATATCTTTTACTTTTCTTGTCTTAATGTCGCCCATCTCTTGTCCCTTTTCCACACCCATGGACAGATGACTTGTGAATATTATATACAACTTGCACTTTTCATACAATCTGGCCATGCATTTTTTATTTTCGGTTTCAGTTGGAATTTTATTTGTTTCTTGGGATAAAAACCTGAAAAGAAAATAGATCGGTGGAGCCATTTTGGTTTGTATGAGTTCTTCCATGTCCACCCTTGTTATGTTGCTGACCTTATTCTCAACTTAATTCCAGTCTATCCTTGGTACAAGATGAAGTGAAAAGGCTTACAACTAGTTTCCAAATACACTTCTCTTCAATTCTGACTGTGATGGTTGGTTGTCTGTACTAATTCAATGTTAATCTTGCTTCTTGTTATGCAGGATGGACCGGCAAAAGCAAGAGAAATGCTTGGTGAGGACATGGCTTGATAGTGGCTTATCCAATTAAGTGGTGAACAAATTCCAATTAACATATCTTCATAGTTTTAAGTGGTGAACAAATTCCAATTAACATATCTTCATAGTTTTAAGTGGTGAACAAATTCCAATTAACATGTCTTCATACAAGCAGATACTGTGATGGATATTTACATCAAAACTATGACCGGAGATGATGACAAGGAAGTAGTTGCTCAAGCTTGTACGAGTGTGGCAGAGATCATCAAGGATTATGGTTATGCAGCTATTGAACCATGTAAGCATGGCTGTATTTGCTCCCCCCCCCTCTCTCTCTCTCGTGAAATTAAAGTTCTTAGATGCAGATAAAACATCTTAATGGGCTGTGCTCTAATGTGATTTGATCATAGATATGTCTCGGCTTGTTGATGCGACTTTGGTATTGCTAAAAGAGGAGTCAGCCTGTCAGCAGTTGGAAGACGATAGTGATATGGAAGATGATGACACAGAACATGATGAAGTGCTTATGGATGCTGTTTCTGACATTCTTCCTGCTTTCGCAGAGTCCATGGGTTCTCATTTTGCACCCATCTTTGCAAACCTATTTGAACCTTTGATGAAATTTGCGGTGTGTTATTAATTGATCCTCTTGGCAAGTTAGTTGTCATCTTGTGCTAAGACTCGTTCTGGATTCTTATCATTTTGATGGTTGGAAAGTGCAGAAAGCTTCACGTCCTCTGCAAGATCGAACTATGGTGGTTGCTTGCCTTGCAGAAGTTGCTCAGGGCATGGGTGCTCCAATTGCGGATTATGTTGATGTACTTTTATTGCAACATGACACTTTTTTGTTCATTCAAGGTTTGGTTATTTGGTAGTTCTGATATTTTTTCTATATTTTCTGAAAGCTCGTCTCATGTTTCAGAGAGTGATGCCCTTAGCAATCAAAGAACTCGCATCATCTAATGCAACTAACAGGAGGAATGCTGCATTTTGTGTTGGAGAATTGTGCAAAAATGGTGGGGAGTCAACTTTGAAGTATCCTTATGCATGCATAACCCCATAAACTTACCCATTTCCCCTCTTTTTTCTATGTTCCATGATTGATAGTTAAGAGCTCTGCTTTTTGTAATCTACATTTATGTTGTGGCTGCTGGATAGTGTGGGACTACAGTTTATTGTGAGTGATTAATTATGTTGAAAGTTGTCTTAAAAGGTGGAAGGAACTATTTTGTTGCTGATTTCATCATTACATAGCCCATTCATTTATGTTGCTGGAGCTCTTTTCTTTCACCAACACCAGATATTATGGTGATACATTGCGCGGGCTCTTCCCATTATTTGGAGAGTCTGAGCCAGATGACGCTGCCAGGGATAATGCAGCTGGTGCTGTTGCAAGGATGATAATGGCGCATCCCCAGTCCGTTCCATTAAATCAGGTTAACATCCCAGTCTGTTCCATTAATATTCTTACTTACTTCTTCCTTATAAATCTTGACTGCTAAATCTCTTGGGTTAATTTTCTCAGGTCCTTCCAGTTTTCCTGAAAGTTCTTCCATTAAAAGAAGATCGTGAAGAGTCCATGGCTGTCTACAGTTGTGTCTATACTCTTGTTTTGTCATCCAATCAACAGGTAATTTTGTGTCTCTGTGTACACATCATTCAGATGGATACAGCTAATAGATTGTTTGGTGAAAACTTATTAGATCATTGAAATAGTTAAGAGGTGGTGAAAGTAACAGGACACAGACATATACTAATCTTATCTGCTTTTTTAGTTTTATTTCGATCACTAAAGCTGTGCTCTTTGTTTTTCTTTCTTTGTATACGCAAAAGCAGATCCTTGCACTTGTTCCAGAGTTGGTCAATCTTTTTGCTCAGGTTGTGGTTTCTCCAGTTGAAACACCTGAAGTCAAGGCTCAAGTAGGAAGAGCTTTCTCACACCTGATTTCACTCTATGGTCATCAAATGCAACCTCTATTAAGTAACCTCCCGCCTGCACATGCTAGTGCTCTAGCTGCATTTGCCCCCAAAAGCTGATGCGTGATTGAATTGGCCAGTTGGCTTTCTTCTCTAGTTTTCTATATGTTTTCCTTTACAGAGTGTGCTTCTCAAAGAAAATGTTTTTTGATGTCCGTCTTTTAGTTGGAAGGCTAAATTCAGGGAGGATGCAAAAGTAGTATCAGGTAAGAATTATTTTTTTTGTTGAGAGACTCTTATCAGTACAAACTTTTACCTGCTACGTAGTTTACCTGCTCCACTAGCATAATTTGACACAGATGCACTCATTTTTACAGGTTTGGATCCTGCTGCTGTCTCCACATCTCATTCTGTGAATGCACTATTTTCTTTTGCATCAATTTTGTATCATGGTATTCAATTTTCTCGATATTTATTTCCCTGCATTGTTATTTATCATAGCTCCAGTGTTCTCCAATTTATTTGCTTCTTCAGCTTGAGTGGCGAGGTTTTTTCAGGGTTTTCTGCTCATGACAAGAGAGGTTTTCGAGTGTTTCACAGAATACAAATTTGTTCCATGTCATTCATTACAAAGCATACAATGTAAAAAAAAAAAAAAGAACAACTTTTGTAAGATCAATGTTATGATTTTTGTTTGCTGTTGTCCTGGTTTCTTAGCACACACTCCATTTACTGAAGAAAAAAGACAGTTTGTGTTTGCCCTCCCATAAATTGCTTCTCAAGCTCCTCAGAATTTTATATCATGCTTGGTAATCTACCTTTAGCCTCTCTTTTTTCTGTTTTCCCCATGCACGTACAAAACTCCAGTGCTCTCGTTCCCGCATTGATTTTGCCTGTTAACGAGGACACTTGCTGTATACATTATGTGAATATATAAAAGCCAGCAGCATTGAAGAATCTGCTTCGCTACACGGCACTATATTATTAATTCTTGATATGTTTTTTTATTATCTGTAGTGGCTTGTGGTTGTTCAACATGTTTGTAGAAGCACATTTGCGGGTGATGCTGCTGCTGCCACTCCGCAAGATAACGGCTCTCAGCTCCATAAGCTTGCAGAGGGCCGCAATTGCACTCTGCAATTGATAAAATGTTTATTCATTCATTTTTACGTGGATTTGAAATTAAATTTTGTGGATTTTAAGTGCTCCGAGTGCCTTTCTATCTCCGGTCCTTGCGTAGTGCTCATTTTCATTGCCTTTCAACGTCATGCTGTCAGCATTTACTATGAGATATGCAACAATCTTGTCTTTTAGCCATGTGCATTAGCGTCGGTGCGAAGATCTTTTCAAATTCACCATCAACCCAGTCTAGTATTCCAAGCAAGCCATCCACCAACAGGCGTATCTTTTTCCTGCCAGGACCACATCTTTACATCCTGATCGATTGACTCTTAGCTTCAAGTTTTTGATACCAGCAAAGCAAGTTTGAGCATATCAATCTTCAAGGAAACAAGCGATCATATCATACAGAGCAAGAATTTTCTTAGAAAACAAAAGCACCGAGCTTTTGTGTTGAGAAAAGTCTTGCAGTAGCTTTTGGTGCGCTCAGAAATCTCAAATAGAAAGTTTTAGAGGCTGCATATTTGAACGGGAGTGCATCCGAAGTATCAATGGTGCCTTTCACCGGTCTTTAAACGGAGATTTTCAGGTCCTTGACTTGAACTCGTCTAGGCAGACCACTCCAAAGCGCAAGGGAAGGGATTTCGGGATTAAATAAGGGTCTTTACATGCTCTTTTTGTTAAGCAAGGTGAACACAGCTTCACCACCTCAATGTTCTTCATGCAAGCGATTAGATCAATGTGGCACTCCTGATTCTCGCCATGATATAGAATGTTCAACACTTCAACGTCACCGAGGTTGATCAAACCAGAAAGTTCAAGGTTTTTGAGCCCCTGGCACCAAAACGTAACAAAATTCTCAATGGAAGGGCAGAGAGAGACGGGACTGAATAATATCATCAACAACCTCAATGCAGCACAGAGATCTCTCTTAGAGAGGGCCAAATTATGTTTTCTCTTGGGAGGGGCAGCATGAGAAAGCATCTACCCAAACCAATAACAGAAAAAAGAATTGGCAGAGAAGATGGCTGCCGGCAAATTACAGCGGAATCGAAACCGTGAAATTCACATTCGAGATCAAGCTCCCAGTTCTGTTGAGGATTCCACAGATAGTCTAAACCTCTGAATGCTAACTGCTATAGGCATTGTCTAACCAAAGAATTGTGCACGAAATTGAGGAATTTTTGAGCTTGCTATTGACTTTATATGTCCCTGGAAAAGCGAGCATTTCAAGTCCAAACAAGGATTGTGAAAATGGGCAATGAAATCCAAATATGATGCCATGCTCTGGGCACGACTGATGTACTTCCCACTTCTATCGTGGGCAGGAAGGAGGCAATCTGTTGAATAATGTATTCGGGCAATTGGGAGATGATGTCAGTTTCATTAATCTCCACGTTCATGGTGATGATATTGATGTTATTATCTTTTCGATGACGTTTCCTTTGGCAATTAATTCTGTTAGTCCCGCTGTCAACATCCCCTGTCTTGCTTCCTCTAATCCATAATTCATCTTCTATTGTTATAAAAATAATTAAATAGATAAAAAAATGTGATTAGTTGGATTAATTTCAAAATCAAGTAAATTAGCTGATATTCAACCAAAATAAATAGTAAACAATTTTCTCCTTGGATAATGAAAGAAACTAACTAAAAAATGTCTCGGAGGAAAGAATTCTTCGATATTTAAATAAGTATCTTTTTAGATAAAGAAAACACAATAATATTCTAGAGAAAGATACTCTGAAAATATATATACGGTAGAGAATAAAAATTGTGAACATTTATTCTAAAGATCTCATGATGTATTTATAGCCCATGAATTTTATTCTTTTATGGAGAAAAGAGATTGGAGTGTAATTTGATCTTTATGATATTTTAGGTTGCACTGTGAGTTGTATTTTATTCATTTTATTAAAGCTAAAAGATAAAGAAATGATTGGTCATGAAAGACTTTAATACATCTAATAGTCTTGGTGGAGTATAGACTTGTTTAATAAAGCCTATTTATTGAGAAATAACTCATCTATGATTTTATATAAAAATTTACAGAATTGATGGTGTTAAACTCAATAATCTTTTAAGTTTGACTAGCCCTATACCTAACATGCTTGGCCTAGGCATATTGCCAAGCCCATCTGTGATCGGGTCTGACCAGCTCCAGACCCAATACTCGGGGCTTGGCACACTGTTAAGCCTAATCACGGGCGAGTTTGGCCAACACCAGACGTAACGTCCAGTGCTTGGCGCACTGCCAAGCCCAATTGTGGCTGGGTCTAACTAGCGCCAGATCCAATGCATTCTGAAAAATTTATACCCGCAAGTTTTTCTTGAACTAGTGTTTTTTTAGTAAAGATATATTAATGAAATCTTTGTTCATCATTAGCCTTTCGTTCTTTGTGATAAAATAATATGCGAACACTTTTAATTAATTTTTCAATTTGGGTAGAGAGATGAGTTTTGCTCGTATAAAAAGGCAATGCAAGTTAGAAAAATGCAAAAAAATTATGCATCTGGACTGAAAAAAATTCTTTTAGATGTAAAATACCAAGAATTTGTACTTAGAAAAATTCTAAGAGATCGAGGATACCATACCCAACATCTATACAAATTAGTGACTGTGTAGAATCCAAAGAGGATGAACCTATACTTAAAAATTTCTAAGTAATTATAGGTTTTTTAAAGAGTGAGAGTTTATAGCTTTTTCAATATTATTATCAGGGCATAAGAGTCCCCCTACTGGAAAGTGATGATTGGATGGTATTTGCTATTGCATCAAAGAGATCAAGTCCATCCCTTGAAAAATAAGGTTATTACGGAGATAGAGTTGTGCAAATGGAGGGGGAGATAAGTTTGTACCTCGGTAATTTAAGGAACCACTGCGCTAAAGGAGATTAAATTAATCCCTTGGTGAGTTATGCATATATTACTAGGAAGACCACATCTATCCCTTAGAGATTGGTGTGTATAGCATCGGAGAGATCACATTCATCCCTTGAAGATTGATGCATATAAAGGGAGACTACATTTATCCCTTGGAGATTGATTCATATAGAATTAGGAAGACTACGTCAATCCCTTGAAGATTGATACATATTGGAAAGATTACATTCATCCCTTTCTAGGAGAATTGCACATTCTTAGGATAAGTGTTACGAGGCCTTCAACCATTACTCGGAAAGAATAAAAGTCATTTTGAATAAGTTATTTATATTTAAAAAACTTATATTTTTATCAAGGATTATACATCCTGAGATGATCTGAGTGATAGGTATGAAGGAGATTCTTAAAAGAAAACATGTCTTAGAGATGGTGCTAAGATATTTGCTTAGAATAACCTGATTGCTTCACTTGGAAGGTTAGTCATGTTAGTTGTCCTTGTAAAAATAACAAGGTCCATGTCGTAGCAAACTAACTTCTTAAACTCCTATGTGATTTTCCATGAATTGCATTATTATGGACAAGCTTTTATATGGTAAGACAAAAAGTTTTCTTTAGAGGGCTTGTTTCTTCACTCTTATCAAGGCTTTTAAGGTTACTAATTTAATCAATTCTTCCATCTTGAACATCTTCTCCTTGAATCTTCTCAAATATATCCTTGTAGACTCTTGCTTTTATTAGGCATCTTCTCGTTGAATCTCCTCAAATATATCCTTGTAGACTTGTCTTTTTATTAGGCAACAATAAAAAACTCTGGAGTTTTTCTTGATTGATATGTTAGTGCACCAACCTGGTATTATCCAGTCCTAGCAGCTTGAGGACGCCATCTAGCCGCATTGTAACTGCCACATTAATAATATGAGTCCACATTTAATAGAAAGCATGGTAATAAAATATGATTGTTAAGATAGATGCTATTATAAACGTATTGTGCTCAAAGAATGATACCCTAGGCTGCGATAGAGTCCTTGTTGTGAATGTTGTGAAAATTTATCCTTTCGAAAAGTTTTGCTCTTCTCTAGGAACAAGTACTAATTCTACTCAAGTAATATTATATCACACCAGTATTATTGTTTAGTGATGTTAGTTTATATTTTTTTAGTGTTGTTTTTAACTTTTTATGGTAACTATGACCATCTGGTTGGAACAATTGGTTTTGCCTTCTAATCTGGATAATTGACCTTAAACTGCCTGAACATTTATTGTATCTCTCGCAAATGTTCAGCCCTGTTTCTGTCATCAGAAGATGGTCCCAGTGAAGAATATCTTCAGTGGCTTGTAGAATAAGCAGACTGATCCTTGCACCAACCATGAGATAGAGACACTGTCATTGATGTCTAATGCAGAAATTAACTGGAAGCAATATATCAGTAGGTAACATGCTTAAAGCGCTGCTATGCGAACAAGAAGCAATTACTACAGTGGTACAACCTATGCTTTCAGAGAAATTTGTTTCCAAAAAGAGAAAAAGGTTGACCATGTAAGATATCAATAAGACAGGGAACAGAAATTGAGACA
>Ga0307515_10013804_pt1 | contig 15053 bp, 16 predicted proteins | sample 17_EM_MG_FD_194513 | JGI IMG/M metagenome (GOLD analysis project Ga0307515, IMG submission 194513) | Populus trichocarpa ectomycorrhiza microbial communities from riparian zone in the Pacific Northwest, United States - 17_EM | ecosystem: Host-associated > Plants > Roots > Unclassified | place... | reverse complement strand
GGGTGGTTCAGCGGGTGGGGGCGGGGGCGGGGGTGCTGCGGGGGACTGGCGTGGGCTGGGGTGGGTACGGCTAGTGCTGCGACTTGGGTTGTGTGCCGCTGCTGCCGTAACGGCAGCGGTTTGGAGTTGGGTACGGCAAGTACGGCGACCCACCCCTCACCCCAACCCCGCCTCCCCCCGCTCCACCACCGCTTCCACCATCCCCCGGTGGATCTCCTCGGCCTCCGCAACCACGTCGCGCGCGGGATCTCCCTCCCCATCCCCCGCCGCCATGGCGTCGATCGCCGGGCCGTACACGCCGCTCGCCATTGCCTCGGTCCAGCTATAGGTGCCCTTCAGCACCTCCATGGCCACTTCGCGGATGAGTTCGTCGGGGTGGTTGAGCGCTCGGTCTTCGTTGATGCGGCGGCGGCTGACGCGCAGGATGAGGTCCTCTGCGGACTCGGGCATGTGCCGTGCCTCTCCTCAGCTCGACTAAAACGGCCCTTGCTTGCTCGACTTCCACCAGCCGCCGATGGTCACGGAGTATCCGTTGATCTTCGGCGTGGGCATGGACAGCGACTCCGGGAACGCCTTGAGGACCTTGTACGCGCTCTCGACCTTCGCGGAGCGTTCGGTGAGGGTCTTGTGCACGTTCTTGACCGTGGTGACGATGGCGGCGGCTTCCTTGCTCAGCGCCCTGCCCGCGTTGACCTCTCCGGCGATGGGGACGAGGAGGTCGATGGCGTCGGCGATCTTGCCCGAGAAGTAGTCGTAGGCGTCATAGGCGTCATTCGCCGCCGTCTTGAAGACCTTCCCCGCCTGCGCGAACTCGGGTTCGGCCTTGGCGATCTTCTGCCCCAGGTCGATCATCTGCTCGCGGGCATTCTGCGAGGCCTGGCCGTCCCAGACGGCGGGCACCTGGTCGGACAAGAAACCCAGCGCCCTTCCCATGCGGCCGAAGGACTTCGCGTAGCGCTCGAACTCGACGCCCGACTTGTAGAGCGCGTCCCAGTCGCCGAGGAACGGTTTGAGGAAGAAGCCGATGGGGTCCTCCTCCCCCCAGATCTTGGCGAGCGCCGCACGCACGTACGCGGTCGGTTTGAGCAGGTCGCCGGTGGAGACGTTGAACTCGAACTTGAACCCCGGGTTGCTCTGCGGGGCTCCGTCGTGGATGGCCGGGTCCTCCGGCCACGTGCAGCCGAGGTCCTCGGCCTTCGACCTGCCGTCGGGTTTGGGGCGGCCGGCCAGAACCGTCTTGTCGGGTGTGCCGATGTCGTCGATGAGGGCGTCGAAGCCGGCGCTCGCGCGGCGGTCGCCGCTGCTGTAGAGCTTCCTGGCGCCGTCGATGTTCTTGGCGAGGTGGGCGACGACCTCGGCCGTGCCTCCGCCGAAGCGTTCGGCCTGGTCCCAGGTGTTCTTCAGTCCGGGCTGCATGATGTCGATGTAGATGCCCGTACCGGCCGAGCCCAGTGGCGGGAACGCGTACTTGCGGACGCGTTCGCCGTTGCCCCTGGCGATCCCGGACAGCTGTACGGTCTTCGACCACAGGCTGCCCAGCCCGGAGTCGTTGACGTGGAATTTCCCGACCACGGCGGGGCTCCGTTCGCGGATGGGGCGGGGACACCGTCAGGGTAGGGAAACCGGCCCGGTTTCGCTGTCCCGTCGTCCCCGCCCCGCGCGGCTCACGCGCTCGCCGGGCGGACCTTGCGGTGCGGCAGGTACGGTCCCGGCTTCGAGAACAGCCAGACCGCCGAGCCGAGCACGAGGTCCTTGTACCAGACCGCCACGCGTCCGCGGAGTACCGCGTTGCGCGGGGACTCGTCGCCGGCGTGCACGAACTGGATGACCGCGTCCTTGCGGCCGAGGCTGACGCACTGGTGGATGTAGCGGAACTTGAACGCCGGTGCGGTGCGGCCGGCGAGCTCTGCGGCGATGGCGTCGGCGGCGTAGGGCCCCATGAACCCGGCGACGCGGCAGCCGTAGGACAGGTCGCTGCCCCAGGTTCCGGCTAGCGCTGCGGCGTCGCCGATCACGTGGATCTCTGGGTGCGAGACCGAGCGGAGGCGGTCGTCGACGACGGCGCGTCCTTTGGCGTCGACGGTGAGGCCGGCGCGGGCGGCGAGGTCGGGGACGTCGAACCCGCCGGCCCACAGGCAGGCGTCGAAGGGGATCCGGTCGTCGGCGAGCGCCACGTGGTCGGCTTCGATGGAGGTGATCGTGACGCCCGAGGTGACCTGCACGCCGAGCCTGGCGAGTGCGGCGTCGAGGTGTTTGCGGGCTCCCGGTGAGAGCCAGGCTCCGGGTGCGCCGCGGGACACGAGGCGGACGGTGAGGTCGGGGCGCGATTCGGCGAGTTCGCAGGCGGCTTCGATGCCGGTGAGGCCGCCTCCGCAGACGACGACGGTGCCGTCGGCGGGGAGGGCCTCGTGGAGGGCGGTGCTGCTGCCGATGTCGCCGAGAATGTGGGCGTGGGAACGGATCCCGGGCACGGTGGTGGTGTCGACGCGGCTGCCGAGGGCGTAGACGAGGGTGTCGTAGGGGAGGTCGGTGACGTCGTCGTCGGTGCTGACGGTGACGGTCTTGGCCTCGGTGTCGATCTCGCGGGCGTAGCCGACGAGGAGTGAGACGTCGCGGTCGGCGAGGATCGGCGCGAGGGGGTGGACGGCCACGTCCTGTCCGGTGGCGACCTGGTGCAGCCGGGGCCGTTCGACGAAGTCGGGCGAGGCGTTGACGAGGGTGATCTCGACGGCCGACGCGTCGACTTCGCGGGAGAGGCGGGTCGCGGCGGTGAGGCCGGCGTAGCCGGCACCAAGGACGACCACGCGGTGGATGTCGTTGCTCATCTCGGTTCTCCTTGTCAGGTGCTGTGGCAAGGAGACGGGGGACCCCGCCGAAAGCGTGACACGGTCTAGTCGTGACCGTCGTCACTCTCCAGGGCGAGCGCGGCGTGCACGAGCGTGAGGTGCGAGAAGGCCTGCGGGAAGTTGCCGACCTGGCGTCCGATGTGCGGCTCGTACTCCTCGGCGAGGAGGCCGAGGTCGTTGGTGAGGGCGAGCAGTTCCTCGAAGAGGGCGGTGGCCTCGTCGCGGCGGCCGGCGTCGGCGAGGGACTTCACCAGCCAGAAGCTGCACGCCAGGAACGCGCCCTCGCCGGGCGGGAGGCCGTCGACGGTGCCCTCCGGGGTCATCGCGTGGGTCAGGTAGCGGTAGACGAGCGGCCCTTGCCGCAGCTCGCGGTCGACGGCCGCGACGGTGCCGAGGACGCGCGGGTCGTCGTTCGGCAGGAACCCCATGTGGCCGATCTCCAGGAGGGCGGCGTCGACGGTCCCGGAGCCGTAGTACTGCGTGAAGGAGTTCAGTTTCGGGTCGAAGCCCTTCGCGAGGACCTCCCGCTTGATCTCGTCGCGGACCTTCCGCCAGTGCTCGACGTTGCCCGACAGCTTGTGCTTCTCGCAGGCCGTGACGGCGCGGTCGAGGGCGGCCCAGCTCATCACGCGCGAGTGGGTGAACGGCCTTGGTTCGCCGCGGACCTCCCAGATGCCGCTGTCGGGCTGGTGCCAGCGGTCGGCAAGGCTGTCGACGAGGGTCGCCTGGAGCGGCCAGGAGAAGTCGTCCTCGGCGAGGCCGCGGTCGCGGGCGCAGGCGAGGGCGTCCATGACCTCGCCGTAGACGTCGAACTGGACCTGTCCGTGGGCGGCGTTCCCGATGCGGACGGGGGACGCGCCGAAGTAGCCCGGCAGCCAGTCGGCGATCCACTCCGACAGCCTGCGCTCGCCGCCGACCCCGTACATGATCTGGAGGTCCTCGGGGTCGCCGGCGACGGTCCGCAGCAGCCAGGACCGCCAGGCGCGGGCCTCGTCGCGGAATCCGGTGTCCAGCAGGGCCCGCAGCGACAGGGCGGCGTCGCGCAGCCAGCAGAAGCGGTAGTCCCAGTTGCGCGGGCCGCCGGGCTGCTCGGGCAGCGAGGTCGTCGGCGCGGCGACCATGCCGCCGGTTTCGGCGAAGGTCAGGGCTTTCAGGGTCAGCAGGGATCGCAGCACGATCTCGCGGTAGGGGCCGTTGTAGGTGCAGCGTTCCGACCAGGCGTGCCAGTAGCCGAGCGTCGACTTGAGGCGCTCGTCGGTGTCCTGGCAGCGCGGAAGCCTTTCGTGGGACGGGTACCAGGTCAACGAGAAGTCGAGGACGCGTCCCTTGTGGACGGCGAAGGTGCCGGCGTGGCGGTGGTCGGTCGCGTCGGGCAGCACGTCTCCGCGCAGGCACAGCGCGTCGGGGCCGGCGACGGCGCTGATCGCCTCGCGGCCCTCGTGGTCGTGTACCCGCCGCACCCACGGCCGGATGCGGCCGTAGTCGAAGCGCAGCACGAACTCCTGGCCCATCTCGACGACGCCGTCGAGGCCTTCGACGCGGCGGAAGATGTCGGCGCGGCGGTCGCGCGGCGGCATGAAGTCGGTGACGCGCACGCGCCCGCCCGGTGTCGTGAACTCGGTCTCCAGGACCAGCGAGGAGCCGACGTAGCGGCGCTTGGCGACCGCGCGCTCGTCGGTCGGCGCGATCCGCCAGCGGCCGTTCTCGGCGTCGCCGAGGATCGCCGCGAACACCGCGCCGGAGTCGAAGCGGGGCAGGCACAGCCAGTCGATCGAGCCGTCCAGCCCGACGAGCGCGGCCGTACTCAGGTCACCGAGCAGCGCGTACTGCTCAATCGGCAGAGGCATGGGACCCATCATGCCGCCCGGATGCCCGCCGCGTCGGGGAAAGGCGCGTCAGCGGGTCCGGGCGCGACCGCCTTTCGCGCGCCTCCCTAAGCCCCCGACCGTCCCCGCGACCAGGCACAGCGCGGTGTCGAGGCCAGTCCCGGCGCGCTCGCGCAGGTCGGCGAGAATCGCCTCCGGTTCGGCGTGTTCGCACGACAGCAGCGCCCCCAGCGCGTCGGCGGGGTTGACGCCGCCGGTCAGCAGGCCGCTGGTGTAGAGCACGAGCCGGTCGCCGGGCGCCAGCGCGCCCTCGTTGTCGCCGTAGTCGAGCCCCTCGGCCGAACCGACCGGGAGCCCGAGGGCACCGGGCACGACCTGCCCCGGCCCGGTGCGCGGGCAGCGGATCAGGGCGCCCTGCCCGGCCGCGGCCCAGGCGACGGTGCCGCCCTTGCCGTCGACGACCGCGACCGTGATCGCCGCCGTCCGGCCCGGCTCCAACCGCGCCGACATCGCGTTCAGCGCGGTGAGCAGCGCGCCCGGCGTGAGCCCGGCCAGCCCGTAGGCGACCGCCGCGTGCCGCAGCCGCTGCGCGGCCGGTGCCGGGTCCTCGCCGTGGACCTCGCCGACGACGACCAGCGCGCGCCCGTCGGGCAGCTCGACGGCGTCGAACCAGCAGTCCAGCACCGGCTCCTCAGGCCCTGCCGCCAGGCCCGCGACGCTGAACCCGGGCGCATCAAGGGACGCACGACCCGCGGCGAGCCCATCGAGGCGCGCATCGGGCCCGCGACGGCCCGCCGAGACGGCGACATGCGCCTGCCTCAGCCGCTCCGCCAGGGCATCCGCCGCGGTGACGTCCCGGACCGTTCCCGTGACCGCGACGAGGGACGCGTCCTCCGTCGTCGGCGTGACCTCCAGGGTGAAACGCCGCCCCGCCGCCTGTCCGGCACCCCGCACCTCCGCCGACAGCGCAACGCCCTTGGCGAGGGTCTCGTCGATCGCGGCGAGCAGGCGCGCCAGGTCGGCGGGCTCGACGAGTTCGCCGACCTGCCCGGCGGGCGGCGGCCCGTCCCTCGGGTCGCGGCCGAGGAGGCGGTACAGGCCCGGCGACCACAGCGTGTGGCCGGTGACCGGGTCCCAGCGGAAGGAGCCGGCGTCGCCGGCGATCTCCGACAGCACCAGCTGGTCGTACAGGAGCTCGGCCCCGCCGCGGATCCGGCAGGTCACCAGGATCCGGTCCCACAGGCGCACGGCCCGCAGGTCGAAGACGTAGGACTCGCGGGTGCCCTCGAAACCGGCGTCGGCGTAGAGGCCGTCGAGGACGCGCGGCTCACCGGTCTCGGCGACCTCGGCGAGCCACGGGACGAGCCGCCGGCTGCCCAGGTGCGGGAGGAAGGTGAGCAGGCTGCCCTGGGCGCCGGTGAGGCCCTCGGCCTCCCCGAGGTCGCGGGCCGCCGCTCCGGCGGCCTCCACGCGGAAGTCGACGATCCGGTCCTCGTCGCCGTAGATCGGCGCGAGGAGGACGGCGGGGCCGGCGAAGGCGTCGAGCATCAGCGGCAGGACCGAGACCGCGCCCGGGGAGTCGTCCTCGACACCGCCGAACACGTCGGGGGCCGACAGGTCGCGGCAGCGCCGGGCGGTCGGCTCGGCGAGCGCGAGGAGGTTCGCGCGGCCTTCGTCGTCGAGGGGGTGGGGACGTTCCCAGAAGAGCTCCAGGACGCCGAGGACGCTGTCCTCGCCGATGAGCGGGAGGGCGGCCAGGCCCTGCGCGGAGTGGGGCGCGACGGTCGCGGGGAACTCGTTGTGGAGGGTCTCGGAGTCGGTGATGAGCACGGGCCGGCGCAGGCGGACGGCCTCGACCATGGGCAGGCCCTCGATCGGGGGGACGCGCGACCACTGGCTGCGCAGCTCGGCGGGCAGGCCGCTGGCGCCGGCGAGGCGGAGGGCGCCGTCGGCGTCGAGGAGCATCAGCACGACCGTGGCGGGCGCGGGCCAGCCCAGGGTGGAGGCGGCGACGGCCTCGGCGATCTCGTCGAAGTCGAGGGCCGACTCGATGCGCCCGGCGAGCAGGTGCTGGCGGGCGGTGGGCTCGGCGAGGTTCTCGGCGAGGTCGGCGGCGTAGCCGCCCACGTCGGTCGCGGGCTGCGGGAAGCGGGTGAGGATCTCGGCTCCGGCGACCTCGTCGGCGCCGACCGGGCCGGCTCCGGGGGTGCGTCCGGCGACGAGCGCGGCGGCGAGTTCGGCGAGCTTGACGTTGGAGTGCGTCGACAGTTCGATGAGTTGGGTGAAGGCCTCTTCGGGGGCCACCGAGAGGCGTTCGGCGAGGATTCCCTTGGCCTGTTCGATGACCGCTCGGTTGCGCATGGCGCGGCGGAGGCCGTCGCGTTCCTTCCGCAGCCTGGACACCGTGTTGGACAGCGTCTCCAGGGCGTCGTCGGGGACGTTCGCGGGCTCGGTCACGCGTTAAGTCCAGCGGAAAACCGTCCCGTTGTCCAGCGGCCGTCGATCATGGTCCGGGTTTAGCCGCGACCACCGCGGGTAATCGGTCTCCATGGAATTTCTGCTCTGGATTCTCGCCGTGATCCTCGTGGTCTCCGGGATCGTCGCCCTGTTCCGGCGCCAGCTGCTGTGGGGCATCGTGCTCATCATCATCGGACTCCTCGTCGGACCCGGCGGGGTAAGCATCTTCACCACCTGACCGTCACCGGGGGCCGGTGCCATGGCACCGGCCTTTTTCATGCCTTGCATCCGGTTTCGCCCCTAAAGCGCCCTTCACATCGCGTGGGGATGTTGGTATGGTCGGGTCAGGAGAAGCGGTTTTCGCGTCCGAGGTCCAAACCCGGCCTCGTCGAGGGCGACCCTCTCCGACGACGGCGGGTCCTCCCGCCGCAGCGCGAGCAACGTGCCTTCGTGCCGGAGGCCGCCCGCGCAGGCGCTCCAGCACCGGGCGCCGACTCCTGATCACCGCCTGCATCTGCGCCCGGGCCATGCCTGCGGCACGGCGGATCCTCTTTGGAGGTGGACCTCATGTCCACGATCACCGCACGCACCCCGCACAACAGCACCCGCCAGGGCGACCTGGTCGACGACCGCGTCCGCAGTTCGCTCGACCGCCTGGCCTCCCTCCCCGCCGACGCCCCCGAACGGCAGGGACTCCGTAACGACATCGTCCACCGCACCCTCCCCCTCGCCGACCGTCTCGCGCGCCGCTTCGCCCACCGCGGCGAGCCGCTGGACGACCTGATCCAGGTCGCCCGGGTCGGGCTGCTCAAGTCGGCCGACGGCTTCGACCCCCAGCGCGGCAGCGGCTTCGTCGGCTACGCCGTCCCGACCATCCTCGGCGAGCTCAAGCGCCACTTCCGCGACAAGGGCTGGAGCATGCGCGTCCCGCGCCGGCTCCAGGAGGCGATGGTGACCGTGAACGCCGCCATCGACCCGCTCAGCCAGAAGCTCGGCCGCACGCCGACCGTCGCCGACCTCGCCGAGCACCTCGGCATGGACGCCTCGCTGGTCAGCGCCGGAATGGAATGCGGGTACGCGTACTCGGCGATGTCGCTGCACACCCCGACCGAGCACGAGGGCGGCCGGGAGCTGCTCGACCTCATCGGCCACGACGATCCCGCGCTCGACGCCGCCGAGGCGCGCCTGGCGGTCCAGCCGCTGCTGGCCAGGCTGCCCGCCCGCGAGCGCAGCATCATGGTGATGCGCTTCTTCAACGGGCTGACGCAGTCGCAGATCGCCAGGCGGGTGCACCTGTCGCAGATGCACGTGTCGCGGCTGATCACCAAGAACCTGGCGCGCATGCGCGGGTGGATGTCGGGCGGCGAGGAGCATGTATCGGCCGCAAATGGGTAGTCGACTCCGGTAAAGGCGATACAAGGAGGCTCCCCCATGGCACAGCTCGTACGCAACGTCATGACACGCGATCCGGTCTGCGTGCCCGCCGACACTCCGGTGACCGTGCCCGCGCAGCGGATGCGCGACCACGACATCGGCGACGTCCTGGTCATGTCCGGCGGTGAGCTGCGGGGCATCGTGACCGACCGGGACATGGTCGTCCGCGGTCTGACGGAGGACCGATGAGCACCATCACCGAGAGCGTGACGATCGACGCGCCCGCCCGCGCCGCCTACGAGCAGTGGTCGGCGTACGAGTCGCTGCCGCGCTTCTCCGACGGCGTGATCAACGTCGAGCGGCGCAGTGCGGACGTGACGCACTGGACGGTCAGCATCGCCGGGGTCACGCGCGAGTTCGACGCCCAGTTGCTTGAGCACATACCGGGCCGCCGGCTCGCGTGGCGGTCGCTCGACGGGCCGCAGCACGCCGGCGCCCTTGAGTTCGAGGCGCTCGACGACAACACCACCCGCGTCACCGCCCGGATGGACGTGGCGCCCGAGGGCTTCGCCGAGACGGCGGCGGACAAGCTGGGCGTGATCAACATCCGCGTCCGGCGCGACCTCCAGCAGTTCAAGGAGTTCATGGAGGACGGCGGACGGCAGGTGCCCGAGCACCCGCCGGAGCCTCCCCTGTAGACGGTTGGACGGTGGAGCGGCGGCCGGGGCCTTCGGGCTCCGGCCGCCGCGGCGTGCGGTCAGGTGGCTTCGCGTACGCGCCCGCCCGAGGTGGTCTCGGCGAAGCGGGCGGAGAAGGCGACCGTGAGCAGGAACGCGAACAGGATCTGGTTGCCCGTCTGCACGACCCGCAGTTCCTGGAGCAGGTCGGCGTAGTTGCGTTTCCATCGTTCCGGTTCGCTTTCGGGCATGGGGGCCGGATACCCGGTGGAAGGCGGGGGCAAACGTCACCGCGATCCGCCTCCGTCCCTTGTCGGCGCGGGTCTGGGGCGCCATTCTCCGCTTCCGGCGACGGGTCGGTTCATAGCGCCTGCACGCTCCATTCCAGTCCGGCCCGGTTGAGCATCCCGACCCGGCGGGTCTCGAAGTCCTGGCCGAGTTCCCGCAGGCGTTCGGGGGAGACCGCCGAGCGCAGGGCGGGCAGGAACCCGTCCTCCTCATCGGCGATGTGGCGGCGGACGTGGTCGGTGAAGTCCCAGGCGGGGTCCGGCTGCCCGGACACGCGGTGCTTCTCTTCGAGCACCGGGTGGACGCACGTCTCCTCGGCGGTGGCGTGGACGCGGAAGCGGATCTCGAGTTCGGCGGCGAGCCTGGCGCGGTCGGGACCGCGCGCGTCGCCCAGCCGCTCGGCGAGTTCTTCGAGCAGCCGATGGTCGTCCATGATCCAGCGCCACGTCTACGTCGGCACACTGACCGCGGCGGCGATCGCCACGGCGATGATCATCGCGCCGGTCAGCCACCACCGGCTGCTGTTTCGCATGGGCGCCAAGGAACACGTCGTCCGCATGGCCTCGGCGCTCGCCGTCTGGGGTCTGGTGTTCGTCATGGCCGCCCTGTCGGGCGCGCTGTTCCTGGCCGTCGACGTGGTCATGGGCAACACCTGGGCCGCGCTGATCACCGCCGCGATCGTCGCCTTCCACCTCGTCGTCTGGTACGTGCTTCCCTTGCGCCGCAGATGGCGGACACGATCCTCAGAGCCGGACTGACGATGCCCCTGGCCGGCTTCTTATGACCGGTACGCTCGCACGATGCGCGTCCTGATTCTCGGCGGCACCGTCTTCATCGGGCGCCGCGTCGCCTCCCGTCTCCTCGACGGGCACACGGTGACCCTGCTCAACCGCGGCTCGGATCCCCTGTGGGACAGGGATCTGGGCCGCGTCATCGCCGACCGGACCGACGCCGCGGCGACGGCCGCCGCGCTCGACGGCGGCTACGACGTCGTCGTCGACATCTCCGGGACCGAGCCCGCGCACCTCGCCGGGACGCTCGGCTTCCCCGGCCGCTACGTCCACATCGGATCCGCCGCCGTCTACGACCCGGCGAGCGCCGGGCTGCCCTACCGCGAAACCGATCCGGCCACCGGCGACCCCGCGTGGGGCGCCTACGGCAGCGACAAGGCCGCCTGCGAGAGGCTGCTGACCGAGGCCTACGGCGAGCGCCTGACCGTCCTGCGACCGCCCTATGTGTACGGTCCCTTCAACCACATCCCGCGCGAGTCCTTCGTGTGGGCGCGGCTGCTGCACGGGGAGCCGGTCCTCGTGCCCGGCGACGGCGACACGCTCATCCAGTTCTGCCACGTCGACGCGCTCGCCGAGGTGGTCGCGGCGGCGGTCGAGGAGCGGCTGGATCCGGGGGTCTACAACGTCGCCGAGTCGACCCCGTACGGCTTCGCCGCCTGGGTCCGGATCCTGGCGAAGGCCGCCGGCCTCCCCGAGCGCATGTCCCCTGTGGACGATCGGAGGGTCGACGCCCGCGAGTACTTCCCGTTCCGGGACGTCGACATGGTCCTCGACACCACCCGCATCGACGCGTCCGGCGTGATGCCGTACGTGCCGTTGCAGGTCGGCGCGGCCTCCGCTTTCCAGTGGTTCAAGGAGAACGGCGGGCTCGACTTCGAGCCCACCGCCTACGAGCGTTCCGTGCGCTAGGGAGTGACGATCGCGAAGTTCGGGTCGGGCGCGTCGAGCAGGCCGACCAGTTTCGGCAGCAGGGACGCGTCGCCGTCGAAGACGACGCCTTCGGGCTGCCCGCCGGCCAGCAGGCCGAGCAGGCCGGGTTTGGTGAGCGTGACCTTGAGGTCGGTGTCCCCCTTGGGATCGGGGATCTGCACGAAGGCGCCGTTGCTCATCGACGTGCGCACCTTCGTGCCGAGATCGGTGAAGTCCCAGTCGATCGAGAAGGACTCGGCCGCCGCCCGCGGGCCGTCGACGCGGATCGAGACCGTGTCGAACAGCTGCCCGACGCTCAGCGCCGCCGCCATGCCGGTGCCGGTGTCGATGGGCGTGCTGTTCACGCCGCCGCGCAGCTCCTTGGCGCCCGTGAGGTAGAAGTTGCGCCAGGTCCCGTTCTCCGAGCCGTGCCCGAGCCGGTCGTAGACCTCGGCGAGCGCCTCCTTCGCCTCGGCGTTCGCGGGTTCGGCGAAGACGGCGTGCACGAGCAGTTGCGCGGCGAAGCGCAGGTCGCCTTCGCCGATGTAGCGCTTGGCGTGGGCGAGGACCGCTTCGACGCCGCCGAAGCAGTCGACGTAGCGTTCGGCGGTCGCGACCGGCGGGTGCTCCCACAGGTGCGCGGGATTGCCGTCGAACCAGCCCATGTAGCGCTGGTAGATCGCCTTGACGTTGTGGCTGACCGAGCCGTAGTAGCCGCGGGTGTTCCACGCGGCCTCCAGCGCCGGGGGCAGCGTGATCAGTTCGGCGATCTCGGCGCCGGTGAGGCCCTGGTTGAGCATCCGGAGGGTCTGGTCGTGGAGGTAGGCGTACATGTCGCGCTGCTCGGTGAGGAACCTCCGGCAGCGGTCGGCGCCCCAGGTCGGCCAGTGGTGGGAGGCGAAGAGCTGGTCGTACTTCCCGTCGAAGAGCTCGATGGCCTCGGTGAGGTAGTGCGACCAGATGCGGCTGTCGCGTACGACCGCGCCGCGCAGGGTGAGCACGTTGTGCAGGTTGTGGGTGGCGTTCTCGGCCATGCAGAGCGTGCGCCGGTCGGGGAAGAGGAAGTTCATCTCCGACGGGGCCTCGGTGCCGGGGGTGAGCTGGAAGACCATGCGCACGCCGTCGACGGTCTCCTCCTGGCCGGTGTGCGTGATGTCGACGGTCGGCGGGATCAGCCCGAGCGTGCCCTTCGAGGTGACCACGCCCAGGCCGACGCCGACCGAGCCCTCGGGCCCGACCGGCAGGTTCGGCCCGTACATGTAGACCGCGCGGCGGGTCATGGCCGTGCCCGCGTAGACGTTCTCGGAGACGGCGTGCTCCATGAAGCCCTCGGGCGCGAGGATCGGGATGCCCTCGCCGTCGGTGACGCCGGCGACACCGCCGAAGTGGTCGCCGTGGGAGTGCGTGTAGATGACACCGGTGACCCGCTTGTCGCCCCGGTGCTCGCGGTAGAGGCCGATCGCGGCGGCGGCGCACTCGGCCGAGATCAGCGGGTCGATGACGATGACGCCGGCGTCGCCCTCGACGAAGGTGATGTTGGACAGGTCGAGGGCGCGGACCTGGTAGATGCCCTCGGCGACCTTGTACAGGCCCTGTTTGGCGCACAACTGGCTCTGCCGCCACAGGCTCGGGTTCACGGTCTCCGGACACTCGCCGTCAAGGAACTTGTACGCGTCGATGTCGAAGACGACGCGGCCGTCCGGGGCCGTGATCACGCCCGGTGTGAGGGCGGCGATGAAGCCCCGGTCGGCGTCGTCGAAGTCGGTCCGGTCGGCGAAGTTCAGCTCGGTCATGCCGAGAATTATTCAGCCGATACCGACCGATTTATCCCGCTTCACGGAATGAGCAGGAGCTTTCCGGTCGTGCGCCTGGCCTCCAGGTCCCGGTGCGCCTGCGCCGCCTCGGCGAGAGGGTAGGTGCCGCCGATACGGACGTCGAGCCTGCCCTCGGCGAGCCAGGTGAGCAGGTCGCCGACCCGCCACTCCAGCTCGGCGCGGCCGACGGTGTAGTGGTCGAGGGTCGGCCGGGTCAGGAACAGCGAGCCGAGCTGCGAGAGCTTCAGCGGGTCGAACGGGGGCACAGCCCCGCCGGCCCCGCCGTAGAGCGCCATCATCCCGCGCGGACGCAGGGCGGTCAGGCCCTCGTCAAAGGTCGTCTTGCCGACGCCGTCGTAGACGACGTGCGCGCCCGCGCCCCCGGTGAACTCGCGGACCTTCGCGGCGAAGCCGTCGTAGCCGACGACCTCGTCGGCGCCCGCCTCCCGCGCGAGCTTCGCCTTGTCGTCGGTGGAGACCGTCGCGATGACCCGCCCGCCGCGCAGCTTCACCATCTGCGTCAGCAGCAGCCCGACACCGCCGGCCGCGGCGTGCACGACCGCGACGTCGCCCTCGTTCACCGCGTAGGTCGAGGTGGTCAGGTAGTGCGCGGTCAGGCCCTGGAGCATCACCGCCGCGGCGGTCTTCGTGTCGAGCCCGGCGGGCACCTTGCAGACCTTGTCGGCGGCCACGACGACCTTCTCGGCGTAGCTGCCCGGCCCCTGATGCCAGGCCACGACGTCACCGACCGCCACGTCGGTCACGCCCTCGCCCACGGCCAGCACCGGCCCGGCGCCCTCCGCGCCCGGCGTGAACGGCAGCGGCATCGGATAGCGGCCCTCGCGGTGGTAGACGTCGATGAAGTTCACCCCCGCGGCCTCGACCGCGACCAGCACCTCACCCGCGCCGGGCACCGGATCGGGACGGTCGGCGTAGACCAGGGCGTCGGCCTGACCGGGCTCACTGACGACGATCGCTTTCATGCGCGCTCCTTGAGATCGGATCGATTCACTGTGCACCAACCACGAGACCCCGGGACTTATTCGCCGGTTACGGTGGCGCGTGGACATTCCCCCGATCCCGCCGTGGCCCGCCGACGAGGCCGGCGCGCTCGCCGAGCAGGAACGCCTGCGCGGGCTCCTGGAACCCGGACCGCCCGACGCGGAGTACCGCCTGGTCACGGGGGTCGACGTCTCCTACGGATCCGAACGGCTCGTCGCGGCGGCCGTCACCATCGACACGGCCACCATGGAGACCGTCGAGGAGTCGACCCGCGAAGGCACCGCCCGCTTCCCCTACGTGCCCGGCCTGCTCGCCTTCCGCGAACTGCCGACGCTGCTCGAAGCGCTCGCCGGGCTGTCGGGAACGCCCGACCTGCTCGTCTGCGACGGCCACGGCCTCGCCCACCCGCGCGGCTTCGGGCTCGCCTGCCACCTCGGGGTGCTGCTCGGGCTGCCCACGATCGGAGTGGCCAAGAACGCGCCCTGGCCGACCGGCGAGCCGGGCCCGAAGCGCGGCGACACCGCGCCGATCGAGCGCGACGGCGCGGTCGTCGGACGGGTCTTGCGCACGCAGGACGGCGTGAAGCCGGTCTACGTCTCGACCGGGCACCGCACCGAACTCGACGCGGCCTGCCGGGTGGTCCTCGCGCTGGCGCCGAAGCACCGGCAGCCGGAGACCACCCGGCGTTCCGACGGGCTCAGCCGCCGCCTGCTCAAGGGGTGATGCGGGCCAGGACGCCGGTCTCCAGCGCGACCCACACGTCGCCGTCGGGCGCCACGACGAGGCCGTGCGGCTCGGAGTCGGGCGTCGGGAGGGCGTAGACGTCGATCTCGCCGTCGAGCGAGATGTGGCCGACGCGGTTGGCGCCCCACTCGGTGAACCACATGCCCTCGGGGCCGGCCGCGATGGCGTGCGGGCGCGAGGTCCGGTCGGGCAGCGGGTACTCGGTGAGGCCGCCGTCGAAGCCGATCCGGCCGATCTGCCCGGCGCCGATCTCGACGAACCACACGGAGCCGTGCCCGGCGGCGATGCCGACGGGCGCGGCGTTCTCGGCCGGCAGCTCCATGAA
>Ga0307515_10013803_pt1 | contig 15053 bp, 3 predicted proteins | sample 17_EM_MG_FD_194513 | JGI IMG/M metagenome (GOLD analysis project Ga0307515, IMG submission 194513) | Populus trichocarpa ectomycorrhiza microbial communities from riparian zone in the Pacific Northwest, United States - 17_EM | ecosystem: Host-associated > Plants > Roots > Unclassified | place... | reverse complement strand
TATAGACTTCGTAGAGTAAGCTATTAAGGATTACTCTAATACTACTAAAGGTTTATAAAGAGGAAGAGCCTTAGCATATAATAGACGCTTAAAGAGAGCCGGGACACTAGTAGATAAGGAGATGTCCTATAAGAAGCTAACGCCTAAGTACTTAGCGTGTGGAATATAAGGACACTCCCTATAGGACTATTAGTGTTTATTTAAAGATAAGAGACCTATAGGAGTTATAATAGGAAATGCGCGCATTAATAGGGCACTAAAGAAGGTAGAAAAGAATAAAAATCTTACTAACTAAGTTATAAAGATTAGACTTAAAGAATAGGAAGATAAGGCTTAATAACAACAGGATAAGAGTTAGGAAGTTAAGATTAAGGGAGAAGCTAATGCGATATTCCTAGAATTGTATTATACCGGTTAACTCTATCTACTAAAGCTATTAACTATTCTTAACTTAGGAACCACTCTCTATATCTTTAATAACCTTTCTTATTTCTATAACTTTAGGAAAGCTTTAAGATATAAATACGTCATCGCCGGCAGCTTAGAAGCGCCTATACTAGGTTATGGCGATATTACTATCTAAGTTATAAAACTAGACAAGAGTAAGGGAATCCTATGTCTTAAGAACGTTGCCTTTTATACAGACTTTAATATAAACCTTATATTATTCCGTCTACTTTAAAAATAAGGGTACTACTAGGACAATAAAGGAGATAATAATCTTCTAGTTTAGAAGGATAATATAATCCTATATTAAATAGAAGAATATTATAGATAATAGACTATTAAATACGTCCGACTAAAAAGTCTATTAGCGTTTAATATAAGCTAACTATTACGCTAACGGAAGCGCAGAGCATTATTAAGAGACGCTTATCTAGATTTAAAAGGAGATATACGTTTATAGCATCTACGTCTAGGTTATCCAGGACCTATAAGCCTTTATTATTTAGGTCTTAACGCCTTAAAAGTTAAGCTTTAAGGCCTAAAGATAACAGAATATTAATATTGCAGTCTCGCCAAAATTAAGCGTTAGGTCTTACGAAGGTTCTTAAAATAGAAAATTAATAAACCTTATCTTAACCTTTATATTAACTAGACTAACCTTAAGGAAGCGTATACTAGATTTATACGAGTTATATTTATCTATAACACCTTCTTAAAAAAAACCTTCTCGTATTTTATAACGACGTATAGCGAAGAGAAGGAGACACTATAAGTGCTTAAAGATTTTACCTAATGGATTCGTCTAAGGTATAACCTTAAGGTTAATACTATTAGATTAGACAACGAGCTAGGGAAAAGGAGAACCCTTAAATAGCTACGGACTTAAGGAATTATATTTAAGCCTTCGGCGCCATATACCTAAGCTTAAAACGGTACTACTAAACGCTTAGGGGGTGTAATTATTAAGAGATTACGAGTAATAAGAATTGCTGCTAATTTACCATATAACCTATAGAACGAGATAGTTAACTACGCAGTATACCTTTAAGATCGAACGCCACTAAAAAGCAATAGTTAGAAATCGCTATATAAGAAGTTCTATACCTTCCTAGCTAATGGGTTAAGAAAGCCGCAACTAGCGCACCTAAAAGCCTACGGCTATAGGGCGTACGCGATAACGTTAGACGCCTAGTTAAAGAAAAAAAGGCTAAGTAAGCTAGATCCGCGAGCCCATATCAGCTACCTCGTTAGCTATAACTCTACTAATATTTATAGGATCTAGATCCTATATAAAGGTATTATTATCTCTACTAGGGACGTTATCTTTAATAAGAAGACGTTCTTTAACGGTAAGCAAATGGATATCTTAAAGGACCTATACGCTGAGTTAGACACGCTAATTAAGAAGATTTAACTCCCTAATACCCTAACTAAGAATAAGGTTTTTCTAGAAGACGATAAAGAAGTACTTAAACCGTTAAGCCAAGAGGAAGACGACGACGTCAATAATAAGCCAGTTTAAGCCTTTAATGAGTTAGCAGATCTTAAGCTTGTAAGAGCTCTCGAAGACGTGTATTATACACTACCTCTAATAAAAAAAGACGAAGAATCTCCATGTGCCTTTTACGTCGAGTATTTTACGAAGTTAGATATATAAGGTACTAATTAAGACGTTGCTTATTAAGCAGGAGATGCGTTTAATACTTAGGGGGTGTCTAACGACTTAGTTAAAGACTTGTTTAAGGAAGCCAGCGATAATAGGTTTAAAGACTTTGTTACTAAAAGGATTACGTTAGCCTATTACGGCGCCTTCTTAGTAGAAAGGAAGTTCAACCTTAATAGTTAACTTAATAATAGTAAGCTGAAATTAGGTAGAATACGCGATGTTAGATTACATAGGAAGAACTTACCTTTACCACCTTAGTCGATCCGCGACCTTAATATGTATCCTCTTTAAGATTAGTTCTAAGAAGCTTAACGAGCTTACCTCTAATCCTATTATTAAATAAGGTTGTTTTAAGAAATAGATAAGAAGCACGCAAAGGGATAGTAGGTCCTTAGCTTAATATGGGTGTTTGTTTATAAGACGGACAAGTACGGATTTCTCCAGAAATGTAAGGCACGCTTAGTAGTCTGCGGAAATTAATAGGCCCTAGGAGACCTACCTATGAGAGCTACTATATTAGCTAGTACGACCTTCCGAACCCTTATAGCGATTACTGCAAAATTTAACCTAGAGACGATATAGATAGATGCAGTTAATACGTTTATCTATTGCGATCTTAATGAGGTTGTCTATATAAAGCTACTACTAGGGTTTAATAAAGGAAAGACAGACAAAGTACTGCGCTTAAGAAAAGCTCTATATGGACTATAACGATTACTACTATTATAGTAGAAGAATCTTACGAGCTTATTAAACGAATTGGGCTTTAAAGAGGTACCTTAGGAGCCGTATATTATGCTAAAAGGTAGAATAGTCGTCTTCTTCTATGTTAACGATATTGTCTTCTACTACTAAAAGATAGATAAGAAGAAAGCTTAAGAAGTAATTAAGGAGCTAAGCAGGGAATACTAGATGAGTACCCTTAGCGAGCTAAAATAATTCCTAAGAATCTATATACTATATAATTGTAGCTAGAGGCTCCTATAGCTATCCTAGGAAGCCTATATTAAGAAAATAGCTAACTAGTATAAGATAGATCTTAGAGGGCGTCTTCTAAATACTCCTATGGCAGAATTGGAACTCCTTCTTACTAATTACTATATAATCTATCTAACGCGTCCGTCCCCTAATATAGACCTATTAGTCCGTCCTATATCCCTACTAGCTTCTACAATACTATATTAGAAAAAACTAGGTTTAGTACTCTATGTAGCCACTATAACGTGTTCGGATATTGCCTTTGCAGTATTATAGCTGGTAAGGTTTAATTAGGACCTAAGCTAAAAGCACTATTAGGCGGTAGATAGAGTTATCTAGTACCTATATAGCACGAGGAGTAGAGTAATCTACTATAGAGGAGATAAGGAAGGAATAAACGGTAGAGGGAGAGATAAAGGAATACGCGACTAAGGACGAGATGACGGAGATAGTAGAAGTAAAGCGCAATTATTTATCTGTGCTAGCAACGCATTATTTACAGATAACTCCATTAATAGAAAGAGCTCGTAAGGATATATTATAAAGCTATTTAGGGGGCCGATCGCCTAGAGAGTAAATAAGCAGGGTATGGTTATAACGTCGAGCACAGAAGCCGAGCTATTAGCCCTATTATAGATAGTAAAGAAAGCTATCTTTATTAGTAGGCTGTTTAAAGCAATAACGTTATAACTAAATAAGCCCTTAATTATTAACTGTAATAACACCTAGACGCTCCAACTAATTATAGAAGATACGGCAAAGCTAATTATAAAGCTCTGACACGTTAATATCTATTAATACTGGCTACGTCAGGAATACGTAAAGAGATAAGTACGATTTCGATGGACAGCGATAAAGGAGATAATCGCCGATAGACTTATAAAGGCCCTGCCCAAGTAAAGGTTTAAGAGCTTCGTTAATATAATCGGAATAGTGGATATTAAGGAGTAGCTAAATAAGGAGAAGCAACTGGAGGACCTAAGGGAGAATATTAGAGCGAGACGGAAGGATTTAGATAAGATTATAGTTTAATTAACGCATTAACGGACACAAGGAGGTGGCTAGCTTTGTCCTCGACCAGGTCGAAGCTAAGGGGGTGTATTAGATAATCTATATTCTCTGTGGCGTAGGACGTGCACGAGTTACGTATATGGGCTACGTGTATTGTAAATATCTTCGTTTAAGCCTAGGGGCCCTAGGTTAATCACCAAACAAGATAAGATTAAGATCATTAATTAATTAACCCATTTCATCAATAAATAGCTCTATATAAACTATCTGACAGTTACCTCCTTCTAGAGATCCTGCTGCTCTTAGCCACTTTCTAGTAACTATTTTTGTCCTACTTAGAAATAGAAAAAGCGCCCCTCTTCCTTTTTTTATGCAAAAAGCTTCTCTAGGGAGAGAGAAGAGCCTATTTGTCTTTGTATTTCCTTTCTATCTTCCCAATATAGTCTGCATTCTAGTAATAGATGCGTAGGGGTTTGTACCGCGGTACAGTCCCTAAAGCATCTACCTTCTTTATCCTTCCCTATTGTTTTAGAAAAGGATTTAAAGAAGCCTTTTCCTACTTTTAGTTGAAAGAGAGCTGATTATAGCCTTTTAGGATATTTATCCTTAGGGGCTTTAAAAGAAAAGGGGTAGTTTCCTTTACAGATTCTAGTATAGTGTTTTCCTTTACTTTTATTCTGTTGCCAATTGTCTTTCCACTATTTTAGTATCTTTTCTCTTGCTTGTCTCCCTAGGTAGGCTAAAGAAGTATAAGAAGATTGTAGTTTTCTTCTAGAGAGGCCCTTTTTAGCTAGCTTATCTGCTATTTTATTTCTATAGATTTCTAGATGGCTAGGAACCTAATAGAAGTTAATAGAGATACCCTTATTAGCTAAGTAAGAACAGCTTTATGTGATTTTAAAGACTAGCTCTTGTTCCCCTATAAGAGAATTAAGCTGTAATCTCTTAATAGCCGCTTGGCTATCTATAAAGATATAGACTTGTTTCTCTTCTAGTCTTTATTATTTTAGGTATTCTAGGGCCCTAGAGACTGTATAAAGCTCTACGTTTATAATTTCTATATAGGGTCCTAGATTCCAGTTTGTTGCATATTTAATTATATTTCTCTCCCCTATTTTACATATAGCTGCTGTATTTAATTTACTATCTTTAGAGCTATCTGTATAGTATATATCTACTAAGTCCCACTCTAGGGATTCTTGTAAATTTTCTACTAGTCTTAGATGTTCTTGTGCAGCTTCTACTTTACTATTCTTTAAGATAGAGAAAGATGCAGATATAGGAGGAGACCATGGTTTTTGCCACTTTAGAGAGATTTTCTCTATTTTCCAGTTCTGAACTAGCTGCTAAACCCTAGATACTAGGAATAGTAGCTGTGTTTTTGGCTGTAGTAAGTGCCTTATAGTAGAGTTTTTAGAACTAGAATTAGAGCTAGTTACTAGTTTGTCCTTGTCTTTATTGTTCTCTTCTATATAGGCCTTCTTAATTGTATGGTTTTCCTTAAATTTTAGGATTCTTAATACGTAGCTATTGCAAAGCTTTTCGAATCTAATTCTAGGAGGAGGGATAGAGGCTTTAATCTCTATAGCTTGGCTAGGAGATCCTCTAAACGCTCCTAAAACTAGTTTTAGGGCCTTATTTTGTAGAGACTGGTACCTAGCCAGTAGGTAGTCTCTAGATTTGCTTTTCCACTAGTATTATATTCTATAGTCTGCTATAGTAGTAATATAGGCTATATAGAGCTGCCGTAGGGCTTGTAGAGATAGACCTCTTTGTGTATTTCCTAGTCTTCTAATTAAATAAAAGGCTGCTTTTGCTTTAGAGGTTTTTATTTCTATATATTGTTTAAAAGTAAGCTTAGAGTCTAGGAATACTCCTAACCAACTAACTAGGGGTTTAGGGGATATTTCTATGTCTCCTAGCTTTAGCCCTTCTTCTATAGTAGTACGCTTATTATAGAAGTGTATAAGCTCTGTTTTGCTAATATTAAAGCTAATAGCGGCTTCTTTAGCTCTAGACATTAGCTCTAGTGCAATTCTCTCTAGCTTTTTGCAATTAGATTTAGCTGAGTTTGAAGTAATTGTAATTGCAAAATCGTCTATATAGCTGAGGGAATAGGCTCCTTCTGTCTGTAGCCTATAGATATTACGTAGATATAGTAGAAACAAAATAGGGGATATAGGCGAACCCTGTGGTATCCCTGTTTCTAGTTCTACTTTTTTATATATTTGCCCATTAAAGGAGAGCTGTAGCTTTCTATTGCTAAGAAAAGTAGCTACCTATTGTGTAAACGCTATAGGTAGTCCTAGTTCCTTATAGATAGATAGAAGCTAGTTTGCGGAGACATGGTCAAAAGCCCATTTTACGTCTAGGAATAACGTAGTAGCTATTCTTTATCTAGCTTTTTTCCTACTATTTTTAGATTGGATATTATTTAGAAGTAGTAAGACTGCGTCTATTGCGGACCGCTGTCTTCTTCCTCCTAGTTAAGAATCTTGGAGTAAGCTAGTAGTACTAGCTAGATATCCTAATCTAGTAATAAAGATCTTTTCTAGAATTTTTCCTAGGCAGTTTAGTAAGGAGATAGGTCTGTAGGACTTTGGTAAGGAATAGTCCTCCTTATTTACTTTAGGGAGAATAACTCCTCGGGCTTCTCTCCAGACCTTTAGCTAATAGCCCAGGATAAACAAAATCCTATAGATTCTATATAGAAGATCTTCTATAATAGGGTAGGCCTTTTATAAAATTGTAAAAGATATCCCATCTGGTCCTGGAGCCTTTTTATTAGAGCTAAAGATTGCTTGTTTAACTTCTACTTTCTCTAGTTCTGGCCATTCCCATTTACTATCTGTTGTATAGTCCTTCCACTCTATAGGGCTAGTAGAGGGGGGTTTAGGGAATAGAGTAGTTATAAAAGCTTTATATTGGTCCTTGAAGCTTTCTACTAGTCTAGTATTCCCGTCTTTGCTATACTGTAGACTAGGGATTATTTGCAATGTTCTCTCCTTTATGTATTTTAGGCTAGTAAAGACCTCCTTTCCTTGTGCTTTTTCTAGAAAGCTATTCCAACAGCTAGTCTTAGCTTCTCTTATTGCGTGGAAGTATTGATTTTTAGCTTCTTTATATGCTTCTAGTCTAGAGCTTCTAGTAGGTTGTTCCTCTTGAAGTCTTCCTAGTTTTGCCATTTTTTGTCTTTTCTTTAGAAGCTCTTTATTCCACTAAGGTTTAGAGAATTTACAGGTTCTAGACCTAGGGATAGCTTTCTTTACCACTAGCTTTATACAGCTAGTAAGATCTATTACTAGATTATCTACTAGTGTACTTAAGCTTTTATCCCTAGGTCTATAGGAATCTTCTAGAGAGGCTAGGGGGCCTTTTTCTCCTATCTCTATATAGGGTTTTTTTTTTACTAGTTCTTCTAGTACTAAAAGTTTCGCTTCTAGTTCTAGTTCTAGAACTTGCTCTTTTAAAGAAGTAGAGAAAAGTTCCTAGTTTGCCTTTTTTATAGAGAAAGGAGTTTCTTAAAGGGGGTTTAGGTATCTTTACATCTCTCTAGTAAATAGAGAAAATGCTATAGTCTTATAATCAGATCCTGTTTCCTCTATTATAGTCCAATTATCCCAGGTATTTTCTTAAAAGTTTCCTAAGTAGGAGGCTAAGTCTATAATAGACTTTCCCCTTATATTGGATTTATAGAAGGTCCCTTTCTATTCGTCTGAATTTAGTAGTTGGCAGTTGTATTTGTCCAGCTAGTTTACTAGTTCTTTAGCCTCTCTAGAAGGATTCCTAGCTAGCGCGTTTTACTGTGTATAGTGTAGGTTATAGTCTCCTATTAGTATAAAAGGGAGGTCTAGTTCTAGTTCTAGAATGGCCCTAGAGATAGTAGTTGTACTACTTCTTTAGGTTCTACAGTTCTTGTCTAGTTATCTCTTATTATAGATATTAAACAATAAAAATCTTTTAAATTGGCCATAGATTTCTAATGCTATAATATCTGTATCTTTGCAGATATCCTCCCTAGTTCTATATTGTAAAACACTAGAACTAGTTTTCCTTATATAGATAGCTACTCTAAGGCGAATAGCTAGGTTACTAGGGAGGAGAAGGTTAAATGCAGGATGTGGAATAGAGAAGTAGGATCCTTTTTGTCTATCTTTCTAGGTACTAGGTTCTTGTACTAGGATAATATCTATTTTTCTTCTAAATCCTATTTCTAGTAGGGTTTGTTATACTTCTTGTTTTTTTCCTACATTATATTGTATAAAGGAGATTTCTCCTCTAGCTTTAGAAACTAGAGAGATCTCTTCTTCTTTCTGTATAGAACCTTCTAAGCTTATACTTATTAATGTACTAGTTTAGCTGCTTTAAGAGACTCGCAGTCTTTACTATTAGCAAAGTGTTTTTCTTTATAATTACTGTAAAGAGGGGTAGTGTGCTCGTAAGGTCTACTTGTTATATTATAAGTAGGATAGAAGTTGTCAGATAATCTATATTCTTAGTAGCGTAGGACGTGCATTAATTACGTATACAGGTCACGTGTATTATAAATATCTTCGTCTAAGCCTAGGGGCCCTAGGTCAACCAACGATCAAGACAGGATTAAGATTATCAATCAATTAACCCATTTTATCAATAAATAGCTCTATATGAACTATCTAACAGTTATAAGCCTGGTCCGCCGACATAAGAAGCTATTCAGCTATTACTTAATCATTTGAAGAAATTCTACCTTATCGTTAGACTCTGACACCTTATCGTTACAAGACGACCCTAATCGAAATCCTACCTCGATTGTCACAGGACGATTCGTCCACGAGATTCCACGAGATTCTACCTCAATCGTCAAAGGACAATCCTGACGATAAGGACGATCCTGCGATAAGGACGATCCTAACAACGAATTCCATCTCAATTCCCATCTGCCTATTAGTTAAATAACTCCACCGACATCAAGTTCGTCGAATACGATTATCCTCAATAAGCCAGAAGACTGGGAATAATGGCTATGGTAACTCCGAGCCCTTATAGATTAGCAAATTTAGGCCTACGTTAACCCAGCTATAGAAGCACCTTAAGAAGGTCTACTTAAAAAACCACCTCATTTAAAGGTTATAGATTTTAATGAGAATGCAACCTTATATATATAGCTCTTGACAAATTAATAAAGAGTGTATAAGAATAGCAGACAATACTACAACTAGGATATAAAGTACTTCCTAAAATAGGAAGAGTATCTGCAATAGATATGCACTTAGATTACAACTATAGTATTAATTTAGAAGAAGCTACTGCTTAACCCTTTCTTAATAGTTAAAGAATGGCTATTCTAATTAAAGGAGAACATAGAACCTACCTTATTATTTATTAGGAAGAAGGTATAACACTAGTATATAGAAGCCCTTAAGGGGTTTAAACACTTATTAAAGTTAAATTAGTGGTTAGATCAATGGGAACACGTAATATCACTAGGAGAGAAGTATAAAATCCCTTAAATATCTAATAGAATCTGGCTTTAAGATTTAGCAGAAGTTATTTAACCTTTTAGTAACGCCTACTGTATAAAGTATACTACTAAGTTAAATAACCTATAGAAGTTAAGATCTTCTAGATACCGTAGAGTAGTAAAGGAGCTATAAGAAGGACTTAGAATACCCTTAAAAAAAGCTAATACTACTATAAAAGGGAGTACCTTTAATATAGACTTTACAGAGTAAGCTATTAAGGATTACTCTAATACTATTAAAGGTTTACGAAGGGGAAGAGCCTTAGTATATAATAGACGCTTAAAGAGAGCTGGGATACTAGTAGATAAGGAGACGTTCTATAAAAAGCTAACGCCTAAGTACTTAGCGTGCGGAATATAAGGACACTCCCTACGGGACTATTAGTGTTTATTTAAAGATAAGAGACCTATAGGAGTTATAATAGGAGATGCGCGCATTAATAGGGCACTAAAGAAGGTAGAAAAGAATAAGAATCTTACTAACTAAGTTATAAAAATTAGACTTAAAGAACAGAAAGACGAGGCTTAATAATAATAGGATAAGAGTTAGGAAGTTAAGATTAAGGGAGAAGCTAATGCGATATTCCTAGAATTGTATTATACCGGTTAACTCCATCTACTAAAGCTATTAACTATTCTTAACTTAGGAACCACTCTCTATATCTTTAATAACCTCTCTTATTTCTACAACATTAGGAAAGCTTTAAGATACAAATACGTTATCGCCGGCAGCTTAGAAGCGCCTATACTAGGTTATAGCGACGTCACTATTTAAGTTATAAAACTAAACAAGAGTAAGGGAATCCTATGTCTTAAGGACGTTACCTTTTATATAGACTTTAATACGAACCTTATGTTATTCCGTCTACTTCAAAAATAAAGGTACTACTAGAACAATAAAGGAGACAATAATCTTCTAGTTTAGAAGGATAACACAATCCTATATTAAATGGAAGAATATTATAAATAATAGACTATTAAATACGTCCGACTAGGAAGTCTATTAACGTTTAATATAAGCCGACTACTACGTTAACGGAAGTATAGAGTATTATTAAGAGACGCTTATCCAGATTCAAAAGGAGATGCACGTCTATGGTATCTACGTCTAGGTCATTTAGGACCTATAAGCCTTTATTATTTAGGTCTTAACGCCTTAGGAGTTAAGCTTTAAGGCCTAAAGACGACGAAATGTTAATATTGCAGTCTTGCCAAAATTAAGCATTAGGTCTTACGAAGGTTTTTAAAATAGAAAATCAATAAACCCTATCTTAACCTCTATATTGACTGGACTGACCTTAAGAAAGCATATACTAGATTTATACGAGTTATATTTATTTATAACACCTTCTTAGGAAGAACCTTCCTGTATTTTATAACGACGCATAGCAAAGAGAAGGAGACACTATAAGTACTCAAAGATTTCACCTAATGGATTTGTCTAAGGTATAACCTTAAGGTTAATACTATTAGATCAGATAATGAGCTAGGGAGAAGAAGAACCCTTAAATAGCTATAGACTTAAGGAATTACATTTAAGCCTTTAGCGCTATATACCTAAGCTTAAAACGGTACCGCCGAACGCTTAGGGGGTGTAATTATTAAGAAATCACGAGTAATAAGAATTGCTGCTAATCTACTACACAACCTATAGAACGAGATAGTTAACTATATAGTATACCTTCGAGATCGAACGCCACTAAAAAGCAATAGTTAGAAATCGCTATATAAGAAGTTCTATACCTTCCTAGCTAATAGGTTAAGAAAGCCGCAACTAGCGTACCTAAAAGCCTACAGCTGTAGGGCGTACGTGATAACGTTAGACGCCTAGCTAAAGAAGAAAAGGCTAAGCAAGCTAGATCTATAAGCCTATATCGGCTACCTTATTAGCTATAACTTTACTAATATCTATAGGATCTGGATCCTATATAAGGGTATCGTTATCTCTATAAGGGATGTCATCTTTAATAAAAAGACGTTTTTTAACGGTAGGTAAAGGGACATCTTAAAGGACCTATACGCTAAATTAGACACGCTAATTAAGAAGATTTAACTCCCTAATAACTAGACTAAGAATAAGGTCCTTCTAGAAGACAATAAAGAAGTATTTAAACCGTCAATTTAAGAGGAAGACGACGACGTTGATAAGCTAGTTTAAACCTTTGATGAGTTAGCAGACCTTGAGCTTATAAGAGCTCTTAAAGATGCGTATTGTACGCCACCTCTAATGGAAGAAGACGAAGAATCTCTATATGCCTTTCACGTCGAGTATCTGATAAAGTCAGATATATAAGATTAAGACGTCGCTTAACGAGCTGGAGACGGGTTTAATACTTAGGGGGTGTTTAACGACTTGGCTAAAGACTTATTTAAGGAAGCCTGCAATAATAGGTTTAAAGACTTTGTTACTAAAAGGATCACCTTAGCCTATTACGGCGCCTTCTTAGCAGGAAGGAAGTTTAACCTCAATAGTTAACTTAACAATAGTAAGCTGAAATTAGGTAAAATACGTGATGTCAGATTATAAAGGAAGAACTTACCTCCGCCACCTTAGTCGATCCGCGACCTTAATATATATCCTCTTTAAGATCATTTCTAAGAGGCTTAACAAGCCTATCTCTAATCTCATTATTAAATAAGGTCGTTTTAAGAAATAGATAAGAAGTACGTAAAGGGATAGTAGGTCCTTAGCTTAATATAGGTGTTCGTCTATAAGACGGACAAGTATAAATTTCTCCAGAAATGCAAGGCATGCTTAGTAGTCTACGGAAATTAATAGGCCCCAGGAGACCTACCTATAAGAGCTACTATATTAGCTAGTACAACCTTCTAAACCCTAATGGCGATCACTATAAAATTCGACCTAGAGATAACACAGATAGATATAGTTAACGCGTTTATCCAATACAATCTTAATAAAGTCGTCTATATAAAGCTACCGCTAGGGTTCAATAAAGGAAAGACAGATAAAGTACTGCGCTTAAGAAAAGCCCTATATGGACTATAACGATCACCACTATTATAGCAGAAAAATCTCACAAGCTTATTAAACAAATTAGGTTTTAAAGAAGTACCCTAGGAGCCGTGTGTTATACTAAAAGGTAGAATAGTCGTCTTCTTCTACGTTAACAATATTGTCTTCTACTACTAAAAGATAGATAAGAAGAAAGCTTAAGAAGCAATTAAGGAGCTAAGCAAGGAATACTAGATAAGTACCCTTAGCGAGCTAAAATAGTTTCTAAAAATTTATATACTACGCAATTATAAACAGAGGCTCTTGTGGCTATCCCAGGAAGCCTATATTAAGAAGATAGCTAACTAGTATAAGATAGATCTTAGAGGGCGTCTTCTAGACACTCCTATAGCAGAATCGGAACTCCTCCCTACTAATTATTATATAATCCGTCTGACGCGTCCATCCCCTAATATAGACCTATTAGTCCGTCCTATATCCCTACCAGCTTCTATAATGCTATATTAGAGAAAACTGGGTTTAGTACTCTATATAGCCACTACAACGCGTCCGGATATTGCCTTTGCAGTATTATAGCTAGTAAGGTTTAATTAGGACCTAAGCTAAGAGCACTATTAAGCGGCAGATAGAGTTATCTAGTACCTATATAGCACGAGGAGCAGAGTAATCTACTATAAAGGAGATAAGGAAGAAATAAACGGTAGAGGAAGAGATAAAGGAATACGCGACTAAGGATAAGATGACGGAGACGGTAGAAGTAAAGCGCAATCATTTATCTATACTAGCGACGCATTATTTACAGACAACTCCGTTAACAGAAAGAGCTTATAAGGATATATTATAAAGCTATTTAGGGGGCCGATTGCCTAAAAAGCAAATAAGCAGGGTACGGTTACGACGTTAAGCACAGAAGCCGAGTTATTAGCCCTATTACAGACAGTAAAGGAAGCTATCTTCATTAGTAGGCTATTTAAAGTAATGACGTTACAGCTAAATAAGCCCTTAATTATTAAATGCGGTAATACCTAGACGCTTTAACTAATTATAAAAGACACAGTAAAGCTAATCACGAAGCTCCAATACGTTGACATCTATTAATACTAGCTACGTTAGGAATACGCAATGAGACGAGTATAATTTTAATAGACAGCAACGAAGGAGATGATCGCCGATGGACTTATAAAGGCCCTGCCCAAGCAGAGGTTTAAGAGCTTCGTTAATATAATCGGAATAGTAGATATTAAGGAGCGGCTAAATAAGGAGAAGCAACTGGAGGACCTAAGGGAGAAGGTTAGGGCGAGAAGGAAGGATTTAGATAAGATTATGGTTTAATTAACGCATAGACAGACATGAGAAGGTAGCTAGCTTTGTCCTCAACCAGGTTAAAGCTAAGGGGGTATATCAGATAATCTGTATTCTTAGTAGCGTAGGACGTATACTAGTCACGTGCATAGGTTACATATATTGTAAATATCTTCGTCTAAGCCTAGGGGCCCTAGGTTAACTAACGATTAAAACACAATTAAGATCATTAATTAATCAACCCATTTCATCAATGAATAGCTCTATATAAACTATCTGACAGGAGTGGTCTTTAGATAGATATACTGCTGCACAAAATCAACAGGCCCTAGTAGAGCATCTATCTCCTATATAGCCAAATTTTTGGTATCTTGTACACTGTATAGTAGGAGAGACTTTTAGGTATTTAACTACCTTAGCAGCTACCCCTGCAATTAAGATTTCCTTTTGCTTAAGGATTTCCTGTCTTTTCTCCTCGTTTTCTATAGCAAAAACTATAGAGCCGAACCTAGTTTGTGGATTATATCTCTTTTCTCTAGATAAGATTCATCTAGGTAGTCCCTATATTCTAATAGGATTAAAGGTCTCTATTTCTTCCTTTAGAAGCTTAAAGCCTCCTTTTCCTAAGAAAGAGGAGATAGGGACGCCGTAAGCTACTACCTGAGCCCAGGGCTCTAGTTTTTATTCCCTTTTAAAAGAGAAGCAGTTAGACCAGATTTCCTTATATTTAACTAGAAACTCCGCATTAAATTCTTCCGTAGTTATAAGGAGAATATTCTGCTTTTCTCTAGTTCTAGCTATAGTAGCTATTACTGGCTTCTCTACTTGCAATTTTAATACAAATAGTTAATTGACTTTGTTTTGTATAGAGAAGGTATCTAAAGGTTAATCCTTTTGGTCTATAACTAAGACTAGCCTTCTATCTTATAGCTGTTTTTTTTTTACTTCTAGTAGAAGTAGAGGAGGAAGAGGGTATAGAGGTAGAAGGTAAGGAGGAGGAGAAGGAAGTAGAAGAAGGAGGAGAAGAAGAAGGGGGGTTCTTCTTTAGTTTTTCTGTATAGGTTTCCTGAATAGGAGCTATCTTCTTGTAGAGAGTTCTTACTTCTTCTACTAGTCCTTTTAGGACATCTTCTTCCTTATTTTGTTTCTCTTTTATAAAGGGATTTTCTCCT
>Ga0307515_10013802_pt1 | contig 15054 bp, 4 predicted proteins | sample 17_EM_MG_FD_194513 | JGI IMG/M metagenome (GOLD analysis project Ga0307515, IMG submission 194513) | Populus trichocarpa ectomycorrhiza microbial communities from riparian zone in the Pacific Northwest, United States - 17_EM | ecosystem: Host-associated > Plants > Roots > Unclassified | place... | reverse complement strand
ATTCTTTTCACCCACCCACCCCCCTTATAATGTATATTAGATTAGATACTTACAGTCCTGTTTAGGTCTAGCGGCGGGCTACCCTATTAGGGGCACCGGGTAGGATTCAGGCTAGATCTCCGAAGTTTAGGCCTAAAAAGCCTTATAAACGCTAGGATATCGCCTAGATCCCGCCCTATAAGCCTGCACCCTCCACAATCAATATACTTAAAATGGACTATGACCTATTCGTGCCGTGCGAGAGATAGACTCCTATTTATCTTCTATATTACCGTTATTATCTCTCTCTACTACTCGTCCTTGTATATTACGGCGCTCTATAGTATTAATATTTGCTTAATTAGGGATCTCTTTAGCAGCCTAAAGGCGGACCTTAGATATATAAAAGGATTTATTTACTTAGATATAATCTGGGAGGTCTACTATAACTGCCCCTTAGTATACTGTAAGTACGGGATACGGGCCGTCCTATTTATTGTCCTATTTCTTCTTAGGTCTGTTTATCTTTATATCTTCTAAGCTAACTATAATTATATCGCCTCGTAGAATAACGCGCTCTCGTCCCTATAGGTATTAGTATTATCTTTATAGCGTTACTATAAAATTTAGGCTAGGGCCTTAAGCTATATTAATATCCGCTTAAAGCGGTTGGCTATAGAGTCTGCGCAAAAGAACTCCTTCTTTACTTATGCTAATAGTGTTAATAGGCGGAGGCCAGTAGGCTTAATTCTAAGGTAAGGGTTAAAGCTATAGTTTATAAAAAACGGGGAGATACCTATACTCTTATTGACTTAGTTATTTATAGCAAACTTAATAAGCAGTAGGTAGTTAAACCAGTTGTCCTATATAAAGCTAACAAAAGCACGGAGGTATTTATTTATGGCAGCGTTAATAATTTTAGTTTAGCCGTCCATTTCTAGGTATTAGGCTAAGCTTAGTTGCAAGATTGTCTTAAGGCGTTTACTTAGTCGTTGCTAGAAGTCGCTAATAAATTATATGCCGTAATTGGAGATAATTATACTTAGTGCACCGTGGAGCTTATATACATTATTAATAAAGCTATTAACTAGCTCCTCTATTAAGAGTCCTGTTACTAAAATAAGGTATTATATTTTAGTTAGGCGGTCTATAATAATAAGGATATATTTATATGCCTTACTATAGCGTTAGTATACCGGCAGCGTTATAATATAGTTAATTAAGATATTAGTCTATAGGCGAGTGGGTAATTCTAGTAGCTTTAGGAAACTAGGTAGGGTAAAATAGGGGGTCTTAGTACAAAAGTATAGGGTATAGTCTTTAACAAAGGTAGCCGTAAACTAGGAGATTCCTAGCTACCAGTATATTTAGTTTAAGAGGTTAAGAGTCTTAACCTAGCTAGGGTAACTAGTGGGGCTACTACTATAAGAGTAATAGGTAACTTCTAAGCGGAGGTCTAGGGCGTTAGGGATAAAGAGACGTTAGCGGAAGTAGATCTATCTGTTAATAATACTATATTCTAACTTATTATAATAGAGTAATTTCCTAATCTTCTTTAGTTAACGGCGAGCTTTCTAATTACGTAAGGCTGCCACTATATCTCCTATAAGTTCGTTCTCCTAGTATCCTAGCCAGATTAACTTATTTAGTAACTTTTTAGCTATTTTAGGGTCTAGAGCGGCTATAAACTCTATGTCATTAGAGTTACGGGACTTATATAGTAATTCTTCTAAAATTATAGGGTTAACTTTCTAGGGTGGTATAACGACTTAGGCTCGGTAGCAGAGGCGTTTATTATTAGCGTCCTTAGGCCTTATTCCTAGTAGCCGGCTTAGGGCATTAGGGAGTGTGGCTTTGCTACTAGGTCTATATATAATTATAAAGTTAAACTATAAAAGGAACTTTGCCTACTAGACTTGGCACTAGTTTAGCTGCTTAGTAGTTATAAACATCTATAGGTTTTTATAGTTGGTAATAATTTTAAACAGCTCCTTAGTCCCTTACAGCTTAGGACGCTATTCCTCTAAAGCCTTAATAATAGCTAAGAGTTCTTTATTATAGATTTTATAGTTACACTCTAGCGTAGAGTGCTTTGCGGAGAAGAATGCAACTAGTCTTAATTTTCCGTTGTTATTATATTAGGAAAGGACTCCGCCAGAAGCCCAATTTAATACATTTATCTCTACCACTATTTTCTTCGTATAGTTATAGTATGCTAGTACTAGTGCTAAAGTAAAGGCTCCCTTAAGGGCCTTAAATAATTTAGCTTATTCTAGTCCCTATAGCCATCTAATATCCTTCTTTAGGAGTTTTATTATAGGTGTAGCGATAGTAGAGTAGCCTTAGATAAATTATTAGTAAAAGTTCGCGAAGCTAAGAAATTGTTATAGTTCTTTAATTAATGTCGGGTCCTTTTATTCCTATAAGGCCTATACCTTCTTAGGGTTTATAGTTATGCTATTAGTTGAGATAATTAAGCTAAGGTATTTTATTTTAGTAGAGTAGAACTTAGACTTATTAATATTAATCTAAAGTCCAGCATTGCCAAGTCTTTAGATGATTTTATTTACATACTTAGTATGCTTAGCGCGTGTTTTAGAAAAAAATAAAAACGTCATTAAGGTAGGCAGTATAGTAGTCGTTAAGGGCGTTATATAGAATATAGTTAATATAGTTCTAAAACATAGCGGGTATATTATAGAGGCTAAATAGTATAACTAGTATCTTATAGAGTCCGAACCGGGTAATAAATACTATAAGCTACTTATAGCCCTCCGCAATCCGGATCTAGTTAAACGCAGCAATTATATTAAGTTTAGTAAAGTACTTAGCACCATAAAGTGCGTTAAGTATCTCGCGGATTAGTGGCAATAGGTATTAATTCTTAATAGTAACTATATTTAGGCCTTAGTAGTTATAGTAGATTTATATACCGCCACTAGGCTTAGTAGCGAGGAGGAGTAATACGGCAGCTGGTAAGGTTGATTTGCGGATAAAACCGTTATCTAGCATCTTATTAATCCACTTCTTTACACACCTAAGTTTAGTAGGTAAGAGTGGTCTATTTTTATAATATAGGGCCTAGTTTCTAGGGGTAATCTTAATTTTATGGTCCTATAGTTGGTAAGGGGGCAGCTTATCTATATTCTTAGGGAGGAAGTGCTTAATATATTTACTAAACTCCTTTAGTAGGCATTATAGAATATCTTTACGGGTTAATCCTGGTTTACCTTTTAGGAATTTTTCAATATCGGTGTTAACTATCTTCCAACATAAAAGCTCGGGTTTAGTTTTTAGATTTATTTTAAGGAAGTCGTAGAAATAGGGGGGGAGCACTTTATAGGCTTCCTTTATCGTATAGTTGCCTTCTACTAGCCAGCGGAAAGACCTTTCTAATAGGTTCGGTACTTCTATTAGGCCTATAGGCAGCTCTTTAAGCAGCTATTGGTGCTTATCTTATTTAACTAGTTCTACTAGCTCCGCTATATAGATCCTTATTACCTTTACGTCTTTTTATTTATAGAACTAAGTAAAATTAACAGTATAAGTGCATTTAATATTGTCCAGGTTAGGGCATATCTAGTTCTCTAGTGCTACGGCTAGGCTAGTACGGCTTAGTTGGCCTAGGGGGGCGGAAATAAGGCGGCGGCCCTATATGGTACGCGCGGGAGACAGGTATAAGGTTAGGCGTTATAATAGCGCGGTTTCTATTATCCGGGTCTTAGTAGTTCTATAGCCAGTCCTTACTATAACGTGAGCTGTAGTATGCGTATATGGTATATAGCTTAGTTTTAGGTATTGGGCTAGGCGGCTAGGGTTTAAATAGTGCCTAGGTTAGGGTTAGATTCTTAATAGTGGCGGTATAAAGCGGACCTTCTTCCTTAGTCTTAGTAGGGCTAGCTAGCCTATTATTTTAGTCTTAAGTACTAGGGTAGTCTAGTCTTCTATTATCTCGTTTCTTTACAGCTATATAGGCTCCCCTTTATTAGGAACGTCTTCTACTATTAGAGCTTTATATATAGTTCTAGGCACTAGGCTTAGTAGTGCTAAGTATCTATATAGGGCGTCCCTACTAATATCAGTTATCCCCTACGGGAGGTAGTGCCTAGAGTAGTAGTCTAAGTTAAAGCAGATCTTAAGTTTCCTAAAGCTAGAATAGGGCTTATGCTTCTAAAGCTAGGGTATACCTAGGATAATTAGGGTAGTAGGCGAGAGTTTGGTAATAAAAAAGAGCATAGCTTTAGTATAAAGGCCAATTAATATTTGGGTAGTAAAGTAGTCCGTAATAAGCAAAGTTAGGATGCTATCTATAAGGCGCAGTAGCCTAGGTGCTAGTAGCTTCTTAGTTATAACGTTATACTTTCTTATAATAGACTCTATATTGGTAAATGCCATTATAGTACTATTAGAGTCTACTAGGCTTACTATATTAATATAAACTTAGGGGTATAGGTTACGTAATAAGGAGAGTTAGGTTTAAATAAGGATTAATTTCTTATTACTATTTACTAATCTAAAATTAAGTGGTAGTTTACTAATAGAAAGGACTAATTAATTTAGTAATAGGGACCTAATCTTCTCGTCTTCCTCCTTATATGGTTTAGACCCTTAAATATAACTTAGTTTAAGGGTTTACCTTTTAACGACTAGGGTATAGGGCTATCTTAGTAGGGCAGTCTAGTGTCTATCTAGCTAGCAGTATTAGTCTTAGTTTCGGTCGGGGTATAGGAAGATAATACCTTACTAACAACGTAGCCGTGTTTATATTCGCTAGCGCGAAGTCGCTAATACTAGGCGTTGTTAATGGGTTAGGCTCCTATATAGGGTATAGTTTAGAGTAACTAAGCTATAGGGTTAAAGGGGGGGGGGGTCGTCCGCTATAGCCATAATAGGCTCCACGGTTGCCGCGTCTATAACAGACCCTACAGTTACCGCATCCGCGGTTATTAGTTTATATTATTTAACATAGTAGCATTAAAACTAGGTTTACTATCTTAGCGGGGTTATAGGTATCCTTTTAGTGACTAGGTAGGCTACAGGTAAGGTATAGTCTATTATTAACGCGGCGCTTACACTCCGTATCTAAGATTCTATTAAGGTCTATAGGTTCTCTAGTTACTACTAGGGTTGGGGTTAATATAGGGGCAGGGGCTTAGGCAGGTAGGCGGTAGTTAGCGTTCTTCTTAAGGTTAGCTTGGTGTGCATAGTTTACGAGGTTCTTAGTAAACATATCTATCTGCTTACTCCAACCTATATAGTCGCTATCGTTAATTTTATAGGCAAGTCTAAGTACTAGCTCTTCCATCTTTAGAAAGATAAACTTTTAAAGTAGGTCTACCTTCTATTTATCTGTCTTCTTAGTACGAACTATTAGCTTATTAAGCTCTCCCTTTTAGGACTAGTAATTGCGCTCGCCCTAGGGGAAATAGTTAAGCTTATTTTTTGCGACCTAGGTTATATTAAGGACCTTATAGTGGGCAGTAAGGTCTTTAAGTATATTTTCCTTAGTAGGCCATTTCCACGTAGATATATTATTTAGGTTCTTATATATAAGCTCTAGGCCCTACTTAATAAACTTATAGGCCTTATCCTCTAGTATATCCGAGATGTAAAGGATCTAGAACTAAACTATATTAAAGTAGTCCTAGTCCCGGTTAAAGACTCCCTTAATCTTAATATACTAGGTCTTAAAATTAGCTTATTATTTTAGCGGGGTGCCTTTTCCGCTAAATATTAGCGGGTCTTTAGATCTCTGTTTTTTCTGCTAGGTTACTACTAATATTATAAGAGTTAATTGTTTTAAAACGGTAATAGTCTCTACCTAGGAGTTAATAATTCCTATTTAAAAAGTGATAAAAGCACTAAGGTTTTTGTTAGCTTTCTTATTAGTGGTGTTTGTGTTATATATACACTATAGTCCTACTTTAATATTACTAAATAACTCATTGGTATAGTTAACAAGGGTAAGGTAAGCTTTACTAGGCTTAAAGGTCTTAGGGTATAGTAGGGAGCGGCGGATTATCCATGTGATATTAGGGTATGTCTCTATAAAGAGGTCTATAAAAACGTCATAGGGGTTCTAGGTTTTGGCCATGTTGGCGTTATTAGTATCGCCTATTTAGGCGCTAGGTAAAAACTAAGGATTATTCTAGGACTATACTAGAGATATATTGGTTTTAGTAGGGGCGCGCGTAGGTCGCGATTACTCTAGGGCGGAGGTTAATTAGCTAAGGTATGGGGAATTTGTAATTGCGATAGGGCGTAAATTAAAGATACCACAAACTGTTACAGTGCTGCAATAAAGTAGACTGAATAACTACGTTATGGTATAAAGAGGGGAAGAAGGTGGAAAGGGGGTATTATATATAAATAGTAGGGCCGGCTGCTAAGTCGCTAGTAGTGGGCTAGCCAACAGTAGGAAATAGTACAAGATAGTATGAAACAGTATGCGTTAGGTCAGTGCCGTAACATTAGCGTTCTATTAAGATTATGCTAATAAACTACTAAAGCAAACGTAGGGACGTATATACGGCGGCGTAGCGTAGACGCGGCGATATAGTAATATCGTAAATTTTTTTACTAGGAGGTTAAGCCCTAATAAGAACTTAATATAGCTACTACGTCCTTATATACACTTCAATTAATTATTTAAAACACGGCATCTACCTCTAGCGCCCCCCTTTTTCCATATAGTATAGTATATAACTATAACAGCACCTATATAGTACGGCGACTAAATAAACCGTATATACCCTAGAAGGCCTATAATAAGTCTTTTAACTACTTACCTTACCACCTTACCTAATAGCCTGGTTTTACTAAATACGCGGATTTTATTATCTTCCTTTATATCTTTTTAGCTAGGAGATATAGTAAGGGGCCTAGGTATAGGCCTAGGTTAAAATACCTAGCTTATCCCACTACTTTACTAGGGTAGAAGGTTATATAGAACTAAATTTATGCTATAAGTAGGAGGCCTATAGGCGTATATATATAAGGCATTTAAATAGGAGTAAGGGCAGGTATATAAGACCTTATAGCAATCTTATAGCAATCTATAATTAAGTAAAAGTATAATATAAATAGTAGATAGGGTAAGATAGGTATTTAAAGACTATATCTTAGAGCAGTAACTTAAGGGTATTTTTACTTCCATTAATATAGTACAGGCGTACTACCTAGAGGGATATATACTATATTACCTTTTATATCTCCTTTAGAGGTTTTTTATACCTATATTATCGCATTAGTCTATATAAACTTAGATAGGGACTATATTAAATGTTAAATAGAATTAATAATAATAATTTAGTTCCCTATTTAGCTAAGGAAGTCTAGGTTATATAAAAATATCCCTTATATAGACCTAAGACTTATAAGGTGGAATTTAGAGGTAAATAGCCTATCTAGTAGCACATCTTAAGGTCTAGTAAAATTAGTATTATAATTTTGCTCTTAGCTAATAAATACTAAAGGAAAATTTATATATTTAATCTTTTAACGGAGACGGACTTTATATAGTGGTTGCATTAGCTAAAAGGGCGTAATAAGATGGATATAGGTATAATCGCCTAATCTACTTACGCTATCTGCCCCCTTATATTGTTTATAATATCCAGTTATAGAAAAGGGTAAAAGTAAGGCTTTTATATATATTTAGGAGGTTAAGAAGCAGCTATAAGCTCTATACTATAACTAAGGATCCTAAAAAGAGATTTAAAGATCCTCTTATTACTTAAAGTGTCTTTTAATACTTATAGCAAAATTACGGCACGCCCTCTACCTATTTAACCTTAGGAACTATAGTATTATAAAGGATCTAGTATAAAAGATTTAGTTTACTAGTATAATTGGGTTAAAAAATAAATATCTTAGCGCTAGCCCTAACTCTAAAAAATAAGGGTAAAATAGGCACTTTACTACCAACCTCCTTAATAAGGAGGCTTGGTATAATGCCCCTATTAGAGGCTAAATATACTAACTTAGTTAATTAGGTCTGAATTACAGTTTCCTAATAGGCGTTAATCTTATAATAGAGTTTAAACCTATATAAACCTTTATACTTTATAAACGGTAATTACTAATAGAGTGTAAATTATATATTTTGATTTACTACAAAGCTAGTAGAGTTATTTTAGTATAGATAATACGGATAAGAGCTAGTAGCGAAAAGGGAACTAGCGTGCACTTAAAAGCCTAGCGTAATCCCCCCTTTAAGGCTATTAGAAAGGTATAAGATAATAGTAACTTTAATAATAATAATAATAGTTATAGTAACGTTAGTATTATCTTAATCTTTATTTTATATCTCTCCTAAAATTTTGCTTAATAATAATAATTTCTATACTAGTTCTCCTAAAATTTAAAAGCTTTACCTTAGTATTATATAGTTATAGATTCTAAAAAAGGTGTAAGTAGTATAACTTAGAAGAAGTATAAAATACTTTATTTCTCCCTAAGAAATAATCCTAGGGCGTATTAAGCCTAGCTAATCTTAGGCATATTATTCTATATAGAACTTTAGTTTAGAGATTCCGTTTAATAAAGTATCTATAGACCTTAACTATAACTATAAAAATAATAAGGATAATAATAAAGATATTTATAGGGATGCCTATAAGAGAGGACGTAGTTAAGGTAATTATCCCTAATAATTGCCCTATTACTCTCTCCCTATTTTCCTAATAGCTATAAATATATATACCTAACTGCTAGTAGCGGATCTAATAGTTATTAAAGATAATATAATGAACCTAAACCTAGAAGCTAAAGGCGATAAAGCTGGTAATAATACTAGCAATAAAGCTAGTAAAGTCGGTAATTAACTAACGTCTTATAAATTAGGTATATACTTTCCCTCTATAAGACGGCCTTGTCTAATAATTATTAGGTAGCGGAAATAACCGTAATAATAAGAATAATAAGGGTAAGGAGCTACCTTCTTTAGAAGAGCTAAAAGATCTCTTTAACGTGTCTACTTATAATTATATTAAACTTACAGCAGAAAACATTAATAAAGTAAATAGTTTAGCTAAGGGAATTAATGTTATAAAATTTCCCTAGGCTAGATAGAAGCTAGAGACCTATATAGTAGCTAATTAAAAGTCCTTAATAGCCAATAAGGCGGATAATATTAGTAAGTTATAAGTATTAAAAAAATTATTATTATAACCTAATAACCGCAATATATAAATAATCCGCTTATTAAAAAGGAGGGTAATTATTTAAAAAAAAAGTATAGGAGGTAAATTATTCTTAGTACTAAGGAAGTAAAGGCTTAATTAGCTTAAGCGGGACAGCGTTATTAATTATAATTATAATAACTCTACTAAAGATAGTAGCGGGGGTGGTAAGGGCAGTAAGGCTAGTAATAGTCTATATCCCTAGAAGTAATAAAGGCCACCTACCCCTTATATAGACTTACCTTTTAGCCCTCCTATTCTTATTCTTAACCTTAACTTTTAATACCTATAAGTTAACTAGTAAGTAGTATCTACTCTATAGCCTACTAGCCCTTTACTTTAGAAGCCTACCCTTTTCTATAATATTAAATTACTATATAATAAAGCTAGCAGTTATATTTATAATAAGGACGAGGATAGTAATAGTAATAGCGTTGCTAATAACTAGAGCGATATTTTAAACCTAAAGCCTACTATAAAACGCTATACCTAGGCCAAAAAAGATAAAATTAATAAAATTAACTTAGGTAATAAATAGGAGATTAACAATATTCTAGGGGAAAGAATAACTAAGTTAGGGCGCGAATATAAGGTGGCTTAGAAGCTAACTTAGGTTTATAAAAGCGGGCTTTTAAATTTAAAAAATGCCCTTAAGTCTTACTAAAAACGCGTCCGGTGTGCTAAGGTTAAATTACTATCCCTTTAGCTGGTAAGGTTCTACAATAGTTAAACTATACGCGAACGCCAGAATTAAAAGTACGCGTATAGTTATGGGTCCCTAATTCTATTAATTCTATTAGTTAGCTCTTATTAATAACTGTAGGACCAAATCTACTAGCTAAAGAGATAGGTATGCCTTATAAAAGTAAAGGGTAGAGCTACTATGCGTAAAGGACGGCGGTAATACTTTATAATATCCTTGTTCTTAAATAATAGTCCTTTTTTTTTTTGCTTAGAGGTCTATTTTTAGTTTAGTATTCTTATCCTTAGCATATTTAGCAGGAGTATTTTATAATTATTAGTCTAATAGATTTAAATTCGTCATATACTTTAGACAATATACAGCGATAAAACTCTAATTACTGCCTTATATAAGCCATATTCTCACTTAGCTAGTTATATTATACTATATAAAATAAAAGTAATAAGAAAAAGCGTTTATAAAAGAGCGTATTCTTATATAATTAATTTCTTAGTAAGCGGCTTATTATAATAATCTAATATATATAGCCTTTTAGTATAGCATATTAAAACATAGAAGCCCTTAGCGAGAATTTATAGAGTAATTTAGTATTTAAGTGTGTTATCTCTAACGTAGGTGATAGGGTTATGATGGTTAGCATAGTTATAACGGTGGGGCCCCACCGCCTTCCTAATTAACGTATGGTTTGGAACTTCAAAATTCTGCCAAATGCCCAGTTAAACGGTTTAGAATATTAAAACTGCGCATAGACAAAATTTGTTAGGAACCGTTATAACTATACCAATAGCTATAACCCTATTACCTACGTTAGGACTTTAAGCAGAGCTTTAAGCAGAGCTTTGAGCAGAGCTTTAAGCGGAGGTTTAAGTAGAGCTTCAAGTAGAGCCTTTGTAGAGCTTTATACGGAGGTTTATGCAGAGCTTTTGCAAAGCTCCGTGCGGGCTCCATCTCCCCCTAAGCTTCGTTTGGCAGAGGTCTCGCAAAACTCTATAGCTCTAGGCAGACGCAGAGTTTGCAACTCTATTAGGGCCTCTATAACGGCTTGCAGAGGCGTATAAAATAAGTTATAACGGCCAGCATAGTTAATAAATTTTCGTCTATACGCAGTTTTAAAGTTCTAAACTATTCAAATGGGCATCTGGTAGAATTTTGAAGTTCTAAACTACACGTTAATTAGGCAGGCGGTAAGCCTAATTAGGAAGGCAATAGGGCCCCACCATTATAACTATGCCGACCGTTATAACCCTATTACCTACGTTATACTCTTATAATCCTAAATTTATTATAACTACTTTAGCTAAAATTTATAGAGCAAGTATCCTTTATAAGAGAAGTAATAAAAAATTAGGTAGAATTAGGGACCTTTCCCCTAGTTTTTAAAGATGTTCCTAATAAAAGAAATTACTATTAGGCTGTAGATTATCTACCATAGCAGCTAACTGGTAGGCCTAATATTATATCTTACTTTGTTTTAATTTAAAGGACTTTATAGGTCGGCATTATAGTAAAGTTAAGGCGCTTCCTCTATAAAATAAAGCGTATAAATTTACTAACTATAGTACGTACAATCTAGACCCAAATTAATACTACTATATCTCCTATATTAAACGTATCTTTAGTCGCCTTCCTACTTTAACTAAGACTGGCCACCTAAAAATAGAAGGAGGTATTATACCCTTTAGCTTAGGAAACGTTATTAGGATTAAAAGATTCTATAAGGTAATTAAGGGCTAGTTTAATTATTAAGGCCGCGTATTTAATAATAATTACCATATAAACTATAACAAGGCGTATAAGGAGTGGGAATATATATTTAGCATAAAAAATATTAAGTACTAGCTTAGCTACCCTAAGAGTAAGGGTAAATATAAGTAGTATAGATTAATGCTAGAACCTAAAAAGCTAAAAAGGAGCGACTATTTTCCTAAAGAGCCTACTAATTGTTTATTGATTGAAGTACTTATATATATAGCTAGGGTGCCCTATATAAATAGATTGCCTACTTCTTAAACTAGAGGCGACTTTAGCAGTACTCTATACTATTACGTACTTATTAAAGAAATATAAAGACCGCTTTCTAAAAAGAAGTCTTAAATTAGTATAGGCGTATTGCTATTTAAAATTAAAGGCCTAGCCTACTATATGTTAGCGACTTAGTTAATTGAGATATAAGTACGGCAAAAGGGTCGCGTAAGCCTGTATAATTGGATTGTCTATAAACGAAAATCTAAAGCTAAGGAAAAGGAAAGGAAAGGATAAGTAGTAACGCGAGGAGTTATATATAATCCCTAGTTACGTAAGAGTTACGTAAGCTATGCGTTTACTATAACGTCTACCATAGCTGCCGCTTTCTGCCAGTGCCGTAACATTACCCCCCCCTCTACAAAAGCCTGCCCTCAGGCTTTGTATATCCGTATTATGCCTATAGGGCGTTCTTATCTTTATACTCTTCCGGTGGCTTATTATTTTTATTATACTAACATTCCATCTATTTGTCTAGGTACTTTAGCGGTCCTAGTTTATTAGGGTAACGGCTATAGAATTCTTAAAGCTTATAGGGACTGCTAATAAAGTTCTATATAGGGTATTAGGTAGGATCTAGGTTATAGCCTTTCTAACTAACGCAGTACTTTAGCGTTTTCCTTACTAGCTTACAGGCCAGTATCTCCTTAATTTCCTATTCATTATCGCCATTAACTTAAATTGGCAGGGGGCTTCTTTGGTACTACTTAGGTCTATTAGCTCTACGCCATACTATAGTTTCTAACTTGGCTTTAGTTGTTACGTACTTTATATCTTATATAACTATAAAACTCTATCCTAACCTCTCTTAGCCTATTCCCTTTAATAGATCCGATTATTAATCTTAATTGCTTAATCTATTAATTCCCGTAGGGTTTCCGCATCTTCTATTAGGATAATCGCGTCCTGAACTTTAGCCTTAAGTCCCTACTTATACTATGCTATAAGCGCCCTATTATTTTACTTAACTTATATAGCTAGCGTCTAGAACTGTATTATATACTTAATTACTAAGGTTTATTACGTAATATCTTAGAGTTTTCTTTCCGCTATAGTTATTAACTCTAGGTCTCTAAATATTTATATAAGTTATTCCGCGAACCCTTTTTAGTTTAAGAATATAAATCGCATATTTTAGTTAGTGGTTATCATTCTATTTACCTATATTTCCGTAAGGTAAGGCTTAAACTACTTGAGTGCCCTTCCTAATAGGAATAGTCCCGCATATGCAATTCGATCTATAAGTATTAGTAGCTTTACCCCTTCTAATATAACTTTAAAGTATATTTACGTAAGAAATCCTTTAAGCTTTAATCTCTCTCCTAAAAATCTCTTAATTAATAGTAACTTAATCCTTACTACTCCTACCCCGTTAATCCTTTCTTCCAACGCTGCATTATTTGTTATTAACTGGTTAACTATCTCTTATAGTTATCCGACCGTTATAGGTTGCTATAAGTTAGTATCTGCTATATTAGTGTCACCTACTAACCTTAAAGTAGTTACCGCCGTTAATGGCGTTATGGTGGCTGCTTTTGGTGATATATTATTCGACTTTTTATATTTAATACCGTAACTAGGTAGTAATTATGTAATGAAACCTTATAGCAAGTACTATAATAGGCTTATTATTAGGCTAGGTATATAGGTAATATAAATTAAAGTTAACAACGTAATAATAACTAGTGGAGTGGTTGCCTAATAGATTAACTCTAATTGTATTCTAAGAATTACTATAAGGAAGGAACTATCTAGGTAGGGATTAAGGGTCCTTAAATACATAACCGTACTCCTATAAAATCCTCCTTATACGTAATATACGTATACTCTATTTACTCTATCGCGGATTATATAGATTCTATAGATCCTATAGATCACGTTATATAACCTTAGTTACTATTTCTTATTATATAGCTCTATCGGCTCTATCCTAGACCGTGCTTATATTAACTAACTAGCTTCTTTTAACTCTTTTCTAAGTAGTTGTAATATTGTACTTAAAGCGTTCGTAACACTAGCTCGATAATACGTAGTAGGCGTTTTATAAGCTACGCGCTGCGTTTATATAGGCTCCTCTACTTCGCTACTTTAACCCTAATCTACCCCTAATAGTAATTACTAACGCTTCTGACTATACCTATAGCGGTATACTTCTACAGCCTTTAGGGTAGGGAGATTAACTCTACTAGCACCCGATCGCTTATTTTAGTTAGAAGCTTATTAGCCTTAAAGTATAGTATAATACGCATAATAAAGAACTACCTACTATAGTGCAATGCTTTAAAATATAGCGCTATTACCTTAAATACGCCGCGCATATAACGCGCGTACTCTGTAATTATAAAAATCTTAGGTACTTTATAACTACTAAAAGCTTATCTACTTACTAGGCCCGGTATATTAAGGAACTAGCTAAGTTTAATTTTAAGATTAAATATAAGCTAGGCAAAGTAAATCCCGCTAATATACTATTTTAGCGCCTGGATTATACTAAAGGCTTTAAAGATAGTAGTAAGAGGATAATCCTTAATGCCATGCTGCCTATAGTAAAATTTGCGGGTTATAGGCCTTGTGGGCGGCCCTAGTGCTACTATACTAAACTAGCGAGTAGTATGCGTGTAGTATACGAGTAACTCTTATAAACTTGGCGCCGGCGGATTAGAGCGTCCTGCTATTTTCTTTAAGACTACTCCAATTAACCTAATGGCGCTTAACCCTAGAGAAGACCCCTTAGCCCAGGCTACGGTCCCCTATAATAACCTGGTGAGTTACCTACGTATTATACGTTACTTCGCTAGCACTAACTTTACGCAGAGTCTCGTGCTACAGTAAGAAGTAGTAGTAGCTGCTTTAGCCGAAACGGCGTTTATAAAACAACCCCCTAAGTTACTAGTTAATTTCATTCGTGGAGTATAAAAAAGGGACGCCTTTATATACTCTATATATAATTAGTTAACCCAAAAATAAGTTCCTACTAGTAATAAGGACTATACCCTTAATAATTAAGGACTCCTAAGGTAAAATAATAAGGTCTAGGTACTAAATTATACACTACTATAATAGGAGATCCTTAAGCGGAATTATAACGATCCTATAGGCGGCCACTATAGTTTTAACCGTACTTTTAAGGTAATCGCGTAAAAGTATACTTAGAACGGCCTTACCTAG
>Ga0307515_10013801_pt1 | contig 15055 bp, 12 predicted proteins | sample 17_EM_MG_FD_194513 | JGI IMG/M metagenome (GOLD analysis project Ga0307515, IMG submission 194513) | Populus trichocarpa ectomycorrhiza microbial communities from riparian zone in the Pacific Northwest, United States - 17_EM | ecosystem: Host-associated > Plants > Roots > Unclassified | place... | reverse complement strand
GGACTCCGCATGAATGTTTTAGGCCTATGTCTTAGCTTTCTAGCCATATAAACCAAATTGAAATCCAAGATCTACAGCTCCAGATATGACCCAATGACTGAACAGTGTTCCAGTTTGGACTGAACCAACATCTCTTTTCTAAGCTTAACCCTCTCTTTGTCTTCTCAATTTCAATAGTTGAACTCATCAATCAATCCTTTGATTTATGTGATAGGCCTGCATTTAAAATGAACATTTACCATAAATTAAAGCTATCTTATATTATCATACTTGTTATTATAAAACATGCTTAAGTTAGAGAATTTATTGATACTTTAAATGCAAATGATGATATAAAGCCTTAGTGAGAATGCACTTTTAAGTACTAATCAGGCGCCAAGGCTATAGTGTTCTCAATCGGCCAGAAATGACCATACTAGGATATAGTCAGATGTTAGGCCATTGTTTGTGTGTCAAATTTGATTGAGAGATTAAGCATTAAATGCCTTGAAAAGGAGGCCACCCGAGCAGCTTTTGGGCAAAACCAATAACGAAGAAGATGAACAATTCCAGACGATGCGTCGTTTGGCCTGTCCTTTTTTTTTTTTTTTACTATTTAGGTAAAAAACGATGCCTAATCAATTTGGGGATTTGACCACCCAAGCAACTTTCAGGCAAAACCCGAGGAGGTTTTCGTTTTGGCTTTTAAAGTTTTAATTTAGGGATTTGACCAAAGTTTAATTTGGTTTTTCGGCTTTTATTTTCTTTCAATTGCACCCCTAATCGACCCTAAACTTTTAATTTTATGCAATTTTGCCCCTGCTAAACTTTAATGTCAGCCCTGAATTTTAGTGTCTTTTTCATTGTAGTCTTAGTGTTGAATTTATGTAATTTGATCCTCAATTGACCATTAAACTTTCAATTTCCTTCAATTTCACCCCTAATTTCAATCAATTGAGTCATCATAGTTCGACGTCTTTTGCAAAATAGTCCTTGGCTATGAATTTCTTCAGTTTAACCCCTAATTGAGCCCAAAACTTCGATATTTGTTTTTGCGATTTTACCACTGATTTGAACCAATTGACTTGGTAAAAATTAAATTTGGCCTCTTAAAATTCCAATCTTCTCAATTAAATCCAAATTGGGCCCTCAAACTATATTTTTCACCAATTAAACCCCTAATAAAATTAATTTGACCTATTTAAAGTATAACTAAGTCTTTGCACCTAATTAAATCCTTTAATTGGATCCAAATTAATTATTAAACATAATTAAACTTTAATTTGGCCCGTGATTAAAAATCTAATTATGTCCTTAGACATAATTTTTATATAGATTCGTCCAATAATGATTTAATTTGATCTTGAATATGTATTGTTTCTTTAGTTTTGGGTATCATGAGGGTACAATTAGGCTCTCGATTCTATCCAAAATTACAACTTGATATTTTCTACATTTAAAATCCTCCCAACTTGTTTTTGCCAAGATGTCAGTCTTCTTGCTATTATTTATTTATTTATTTTGGAAAGAAAAAAGATGAATTTGGGGAATAACTTAGAAATAGGTTATGATAGAAGTCATAAACCATATGCTTGTATTTAGGCGCAGAGTTGAGAAATATTGTTAAATTTGTTTAGAGGTTAGTTGAGATTACTTGAGAGATAGTCATTGGTTGATTTCTTTAAATAAGTCTCCAGGACAAATAGTTTAGGCAGAGAATTTGATTGTAATTGTGGTGTTATCTCTAGCCTAAATTGTAGAGTTTTTTTAGTAATTTTCTATTTTAGTTTGAGTCAGTTTCTGGGTTCCATCACATATTTAATAAATATTCAAAATAAAAAAATAATGAGAGAAATAATATTTATAAATATCTTAAATATTAAAATGCCAAAAATAAATATGATCATCCTAAAGGTGACCCTGCTAGTCAAGTGAAAGCTAAATGGAAAAACCAGAGGAACAATACGAAAGGGTATTGTTGGGGATACCCTCAAACCCATAGATTGAGATACAAATCATAACATTGTAAGACATTATTGATAAAAGAATATTAATTACATTGAGAAAATAGTATTGACTGAGAAATTCTTGGCCAAGATGGAATAAGATTTGAAAAAGGGTTTCAAATTTTATTCAAACGATCAATGACTATTATGTAAAGAGCAAACATGATTTAACTTGACAAATATACTTCATGCTTTAATGTTAAATAAGATCATTATTGATGAAAGGATATTAATTACATTGAGAAATCGGTCACTAAAAGATTAAGTCAAACTACTAATGACTTAGTAATTGATCTTTTCAAATTTCATTCAACATTGGCCAAAGATTTTCCATTTTTTCTAATTCACCTAGTGTGATGAATTCTATCTTGATTACTCAAGTACCTTCATATAATTCATGTTATACCCAATGTCTGTCATTTCGTTACCTTAATTAAGATAACATGTAATATGATCAAAGCATAACATTCTCTATATAAGATGACTTAGCGATCTCAAGTCTAAGAATGACTTACACAACCGTCATATAAGTTTTTCCATAGATATAAGTGATCTCTCCATATGAAATTCTCATGTAGGTTAGTTCAGTTTACATGTCTTATGATAAACATGTACATATTAGTTCTAGGTATCCCTTATATCTCAGCTTATAAGAACAATCGCTTCCTTTCATAAAGGAAAGAACATAATATGTATCAATCTTTACGACTATAGTGAATGTTCAATATTTAAGAGAGCATTGACAAATAAAGTTTTTTGAATAATGCTTTAATGTAATAGGAATCCCATAATTATAACAATTTTATAATTTCCTTTACAAAGCATTGGTTTTGTTCTATATAATTTATCTTTACTCTAGATTCATTAATATAATATTCTATGAATATTAGAGATAAATTAAGCCTATATTAATAATAAATATGTATTTACATGAATATAATAAGGTCATGTGTAATCAACTGATTGGCTATAGGACATATTAAACTAACAATCTCCTACTTGCACTAAAGTCAATCGCTCATGTAGCTAATACTATATTGCTTCATGTAGTATCAATGCTTCTGCATGGATAGTGACTTAGTAAAAGGGTCATTTAGATTCTCTTTGGTAGGTACCCACTCTATCTTTACATCTTTCATTTTATTAATTTATCAAATTAAATGGAATTTTTTAAGTACTTGTTGGATCATTGATAAGACTTTGGTTCTTTTGTTTATGCAATGACTCAATTGTTATCATAGCACATGTCAACTAGATCAACAATGTTAGGAACCAACCTAGTTCATTGATGAATTTTTTCATCTAAACAACCTTCTTGTTTCCTTAAATATGGAGGTGTACTTTTATTCAGTTGTAGAATCAGTTATGCTCTCTTGTTTGGAACTCTTCTAAGATAATTTAGTGATCTCAAGTCTAAGGATCAGTTACACAACCATCATATGAGCCTTTCCACAGACTTAGGTGATCTTTCCATATGCAATTTAATGCAAGTCAATTTAGTGTATGTCTTATGACAAGCACCTATATATTAGTTATAGCTATCCATTATACCTCATCTTATGATAATAACTGCCTTCTTTTATATATATAAAAAAAGAACATAATATATACTAGTCTCTACAACTCTAATAAATGCCCAGTATTTAAGATAGCATCGATCAAGAATATTTTAGGAACAATGCTTTGATACAATAGAAATCTCATAATTATAACAGCTTTGTAATTTCCTTTTACATAACATTTTTTGGAAATATACCATTCTAATTTATGTTTTCTTATTTTCCATATTTGTTTTATTATTTTTGAATTTTATGTTGATTTTTATTTCTTGTTTAACATTTGGTTAACTAAGACATAATATTCACCCTATTTTGTAAGTCATTGGCCATCAATTCAAAATTATAGGTGAGGTTTTTCCTATATCTTAGCATTATTTATTTTTTAGGATTCTTAATAGACCTCGTATGTTATCGTTATACGTATCATCACTATATTAATGACATGACAATTCCATGGAATTTAAATAACAACAATAATCCAAGTTTTGACATTTCAATGTCATGCATGCAAGTTATGATGCTAAAAGATAATAAGAGGGATAATTGTGGATTTAGAAGACGAAGGCCATTTGATGTTTATTTTATTGATAGTTTATTTTTACATAAGATTCTTGTTAGTGTGTATGCCTTGTAATAAATCAGTTGGTTGCACATGTCATTGACATTATTTGTGGCAATACAAATTTCATTTATCAATAAAGGTATCCTTTACCATTAATATTTTTTAGTTTGATTAATGAATCTAGAATAAATATAAAGTTCTTGTGACAAAATTACTTTGCAAAGAAAATTATAAAGTTATAATTGTAACTCTTATAAATATAATTATTGATAGGTTTTCTAAGATAACACATTTCATAACATGTCATAAAACCGATGATGCAACTATTATAACAGACTTGTTCTTTAGGGAGATATTATGACTTTATGGGGTTTCTAGGAGCATAATTTCTGACTAAGATATTAAGTTTTTTTGCTACTTTTAAAAGGTCTTGTGAGGAAAGTTGGGAACTAAGTTTTTGTTTTTGACTACATGTCATCCACAAATAGATGATTAAACATTAGTAAATAGGACTTTGACTACACTTTTATGCACTATTATTGAAAAAAAACCATAAAAGTTGGGAAGATTGCTTTCCATTCATTGAGTTTGCTTATAATCATAGTGTGCATTCTACTATTGATTTCTCATCATTTGAGATCGTTTATGGATTTAATCCATTAACTTATTTGGATTTGATTCATTTACCTATTGATGCAAGGGTTAATCTTGATGATAATAAAAAACATAGATAGTGAAGGCACTCTATGAGAGTGTAAGGTAACATACCAAAAAGAAGAATGACCAATATGCATTCAAGGCAAATAAAAGGCGTAAATGAGTTTTCCAACTAGGTGAATGGGTTTTGGTGCATATGCATAAAAAGAGGTTTACAACCCATAAGAAATCAAAATTATAGCCACAAGGAGATGGATCATTCTAAATCTTTGAGAGGATCAATGATAATGCCTAAAAAATGGATCTATTAGGTGAGTATAATGTTAACGCTACCTTTAATGTTTCTGATCTCTCTTTATTTGATATAGATAATGATTCAAGGTTGAGTCCTTTTAAGGAGAGAAAGGATGATATATACCAACCCACTAACCTAAAGGATTGACCAGAGGTGCTAATTGGGCATTGAATGGGTTTATTAAGCTTGTTTGGGGTAAGATAGACTTTGGGGAGGCTATGACACGTATGGGGCAACCCATAATTAATTTAATTCAAGTGCAAGAAGGGCCTAATCCACCCATACCACGGGTTTAAAGGGGCAACATTAAGGGTAACCTTGTTTGGGAAATTTTTCCATGTAAAACTAGGAATTCTTAAAAGCAGCTACTTTTCCTAATCTTATAAGGAGTTATGGAGACAAAACTAGAAAGCTTTTTAGTGCTACAAGAAAACTATTGTAACGACTTGGCTTTTTCAAGGCCAAAATCGCTGGAATTTGTTTTTTGTTCAGTTTCTGGATGTTTTTCACCATATCATTCTTCAGATTTATCATTGCATTCTGTTCATTAACAAGACACAATCTATGTAGGATAACGTAAATCAACATTCTCACAGAACGTATTCTCAATACACGTGCCCATAATATTATTTTTCCATACTCATAGGTTTACATTACATCATATCAACATACTCATAAATTCACATTCTTGTTCTAATATCGTTATCATCACGAATTCATACAAGAGTGTCGAACAACAAGTTACACAACTAGTACTTTTGTTATCCTGACTGCATGTAATTTTCACAACACGACATCCTCATTAGATGAATACCTCATATGAATATTCATACACATCATATCAGCTTGTTCGTACATTCACATCTGCGTTCCATTTTAATTTTTCATTACTAGTCTTTGGAAAAGGGGTCAGACGACTAATTGAGTGATTAACACGTCCGTTCATGCAGAACTCATATCACCCATAACATGCGAATATATAGTTCTTTTCAAAATCTGTGAGCCGCGAAACGAACTTCCTTATGCACCATGTTGGTATGATGTCCCTGTTACAACACAAGGTAATTTCAAGCATTATAGGCAATTTAAGAAAACATAATAAAACAATATTAATGTTACATTTCATTCATGGATCAAAAGAGCATAATTCTTTCCTTCCTCCTTATGTAAATACCACCGTCAATTACTGAGCCTAATAACAATACTTAGACCCCTTGCATACGGCTAGGGTTCAGTCCAGAAGTTGCTCGCCGGTGCAATCCCCTTCTCCGACTTCCACTCCACCTCGATCGAAAGTTGTTTTTGCTGATTTTGCCAATTTCTCAAGTGATGCCAGGGTTTTGTCTCCTCGCAGAAACAAACCCATGCAAATGTCGGGCTCCCCTGCTCCCTCTTCTGGTGGTCGTACCGATGGCTCCTTTGGTAGTTCCAGGGCCATCCCCTTGAACTCGGACCACCATGCGGTGCGCCGTGGTGAGGCTAAAGCTAGCGGTTCTCGCCTGCGCTCCAACCCGACTGCTACTTCCCCCCTCCAGTTTAGGGCCATCCTTCAGTGATTTGCCCTACTATCTCTCCCTCCCTGCCTTCTGAGGGGGTCCCTCTGGCACCTCTGGTGATAGCTACACCCCCGACTGGCTGTAGCCGGGTTGCTCCGACTGGTTCACCACCAGGTACATCACATTCCCCTACTCTTGTTCACTTCCCCGACTTTGCGTCCTCTACTACATGTCATATTTAGGGTAGTGATGTTAGTGAACCAGTTGATAAATGGAAGTTTTGCTTGGTTGGCTATGTGGCTGGGAAATTTCCTGGGTATTCTGCACTGCTATCGTTTATTAACCGCACATGGCAACATAAAGCTAATTTCTCTATGCATGATTCGGGTTGGTTGATCTTTGAGTTCTCTTTAGAATTAGAGATGTTAGATGTTTTTGGGGCGGGTCCATATGATGTGTTTGGTAGACCTCTTATTCTGCAAATCATGCCTGAATTTTTTGATTTCCAATTTGCTGAGCTTACTACAATGCCCACATGGGTGCGATTCCCTAATCTGCCATTATGTTATTAGACATATCTGCTTATCCAAAATTGCAAGCATGGTTGGTAAACCGATCCACTGTGATGGCCCTACTACTCAAATGACCCGGGTTTCTTATGCTCGTGTCCTCATTGAAATAGACCTCCTTTCTGATTTGCCATCCACTGTCACTGTGATATTACCCAATGGTAACACTTTGGTGCATCAACTGGTCTATGAATCTCTGCCATGCTATTGTAAGCAATGTAAGTCTCTTGGTCATTCCACTCTCACTTGCACCAAAGGTCACGTCCCCCGACATAGAAAGAGGCCCCATGACACTTCAGCCTGTTCAGCCAACTCTAGTCCCTCTGCAGAGACTGCTGCCGTTGAGAAGCAGGATCAATATTGTGCAGGGCCTTCCGTTAATCTTTAAGAGGATCCTATGTCCACAGAAGCTGCTGCAGCTGGTCCTATAAGCACCTAGTCTCCTGGTCGCAAGAGACCCAAGGCTGTTGGTACTGAGCTCTCTGATCCAATTCCTGAAAAGGTAGGCACTACATCTATACCTCCCAAGAGGTAGTATCTCACTCGAAGTAAAGCAGCTGCCATCCCTCGTATGGGGCCGCAACCCACAACCCCTGCTGTAGTCTTTTAGTCGCTGCATAGCTCTGATGACTCTGCCCCATCATCCACCTTCTGATGGTCTGTTCCTTTTGTTTGGCAGAGTTCGTGGTTCCTGCTTTTGGGTGGATGCCATGTTCATCTAGACTGTTTGTATGGTTCTTTTTTGCTTTATGCAGTTACCCTGCTGGTTGGCTCTTGCTTGTGATTTTATGTCTTGTGCAGTTACTTTGCTGGTTTGCCTGTTGCTTGCTTTCTCTGTTCCTGTTTGTCAGGATTGTGGGGATTTTCTTATCTCTTGTGCAACTTAATCTCTGTTTGGTCTCTACTCTTGGCGGTTGATGGATTTTTCCCCTGCTTGGTTTGAGGATTTGCGCTAGGCTAACTGCTGGTTGGTTGTTGCTGGCTGGCATTGCCTGCTGCTTTGGTGGCTGTGGCCTGTTGATAACTCGTTGCTTTTTGGGTGGTTTGGTTGGTATGCTGGATCGTCTTATTTTGTTTGTTCAAGGGAGCATGTTCCCTTGCTCTGTTTTCAGTATGCTTGTCTGGGGAGGCTGTTCCCCTGCACACGTTTTTTGTGTTGTAATTATGTTCTGCAAGTTAGGCTTGCTTTGGTTCCTATAGGGCGAATGTTCCCTTCTATTCATAGTAGGGTTGCTTGTTCTGGGGAGGCTGTTCCCCAGCACAAGACTTGTATTCGCTGTGGGAGCCTGGTTCCCAAGCCCTTTGGATGTTTGGTTGGTGTGCTGGATCGGTGTGTAGGGGATCCTTAATTTTTGGCTGGCTTGTGCTAGGGAGAATGTTCCCCTGCACTCGCCTTTTGTGTTAGCTAAGGTTTGTTCAAGGGAGTCTATTCCCTTTGCTGGTGCATGTAATGTTCCGCTGGTTTCCAGCTTGTAACGCAAGCTTGTCTTGCTATTTTTGATCTATATACTTCTTACATTTGATCAAAAAAAAAAAAAAAACAATACTCAGACCCAATCATTCATTTCGAATACTGTTAGCCAAACTAATGTTATTCTCTGTTTAAAGCATAACAAATGTAGTTCTTTCATATACTTAGTATATACAAAACGTAGTATACATGAACACATCAGTTCTTAAAACTAACTCATAATACTCAAATTTGACTATCCTCTTAGGATGCCATTAGCCGAAACCAATCGTTTATTCATCCAGGTCATCCGCTTAGGATGCTATTGGCCGAAGCTAGTCATTTACTCATTCGGATCATCCAGTTAGGGTGCCATTAGTCGTAGCTAATCATTTGTTCATCCCGATTATCCACTTAGGATGCTATTAGCCGAAGCTAGTCATTTATTCATCTCGATTATCAATTTTGGATGCCATTTACCGAAGTTAATCATTTATTCATTCTAGTCATCCCCTTAGGAAGCCATTAGCCGAAGCTAATCATTTATTCATCTCGGTCATCCGCTTTGGATGCCATTAGCCGAAGCTAATCAATCATCTATCTCGGTCATCCATTCGAATGCCATTAGCCGAAGCTAATCAATCATTTATCCCAGTCATCCATTCAGAGCCATTAGCCGAAGTTAATCAATCATTTGTCCCGGTAATCCATTCAGATGCCATTAGCTGAAGCTAATCATTTGTTCATCCCGGTCATCCGCTTAGCCGAAGCTAATCATTTATCCATCCGATCATCCACTTAGGATGCCATTAGCCGAAGCTAATCATTTATGAATCCCGGGCATTCACTTAGGATGCCATTAGCCAAAGCTAATCATTTGTGAGTCCCGACTATCCACTTAGGATGCTAATAGCCAAAGCTAATCATTTGTTCATTCCGGTCATCCACTTAGGATGCCATTAGCCGAAACTAATCATTTATGAATCCCGGTCATCCATTCAGATGTCATTAGCCGAAGCTAATCATTTGTTCATCCCGGTCATCCGTTTAGGATGCCATTAGCCGAAGCTAATCATTTATCCATCCGATCATCCACTTAGGATGCCATTAGCCGAAACTAATCATTTGTGAATCTTGGCCATCCACTTAGATGCCATTAGCCGAAGCTAATCATTTGTGAGTCCCAACCATCCACTTAGGATGCCATTAGCCGAACCATCAATCATTCTAGAGGCAGTTCATGTAATCACTATAACAAGATATTATATCATTTGTAATACACCAACAAACATTCCATAACACTTTAGCATTTAGTACAACACAACAATAGACCCTTCATATTTTTCATCCAACCATTCATGACGGTTAATGTTCAATACAATACAACAATAGATCCCTCAAAATACTCATACAACCATTCGTGATAATTAACAATCAGTATAATACATTGGTAGATCTTTTGTAATACTCATACAACCATTCATGACAATTTCATTCAATATAATACAATGGTAGATCCTTCGCAATACATTTGTCACGATTACATTCAATAATATGAAACGGTAGATCCTTTGTAATACCCATACAACCATTTGTTACTATTACATTCAATAAAAATACAACAGTAGATCCTTCATAATACATTCGTCACAATTACATTCAATATAATAAAACGGTAGATCCTTCGTAATACTCATACAACCATTTGTCACTATTACATTCAATAAAAATACAACAGTAGATCCTTCGTAATACATTCGTCATAATTACATTCAATATAATAAAACGGTAAATCCTTCGTAATACTCATACAACCATTCATCACAATTACATTCAATAAAAATACAACAGTAGATCTTTTGTAATACATTCATCACAATTACATTTAATATAATAAAATGGTAGATTCTTCGTAATACTCATACTACCATTCATCAGCAACCCAAATTCATAATAGCCCGATCAAAATCTCATATTCGGTTTAATATTCATCACAACACAATAATATATCCACCTCAAATGGGTCATTATGGAACACTAACATTTTTGTCATTGTTTCAACATTCATCAAGAACTTGATCGACATTTCATAGTCATTTCAACAATCATCAAGAATTCAATCAAACACTTCATCGTCGTTTCATCATTCAACAAGGATTTAATAAATTATCATTATAAGTAAATCATTTCAAAACATAAACATCATATGAGAAAAAGGTGGAAACCACCTACCTGCTCCACTTGTGGGCTATCCTTGTCCTGACGATGGTCCGATCCTGGTCACACCACCTAAGACATCAATGGCCACAAATAAGTACATTTGCATCTTTAAATCACATTCATCACCATACTTATTTCAAGAGTCCATATGTTCACATTTAAGTGTTCCACATTTTACACCATCATACAATGAAATTGTTACAAGCATTTAAGTCATTTCTGCCCGGGGGGGTCTATTGTAGAAAATCGACAGCGAAACTGATTTTTTACTGGTCACACAATTCAACATCGAAAATTGATTCTTTGTAGGCCGTATAGTTCGACAGTGAAAACTGGTTCGCTGCAGGCCGCACAATTCGACAGCGAAAACTGTTTCGCTGCAGGCACCACAATTTCGGAAGCAAATGCTACTTCGCTGCAGCCAACACACTTTAGGCAGCGAATGCTAATTCGCTGCAGGCAACTCGTTTCGACAGCGAATCACACTTCTGCTGCAGACAACACAACTTCGGCAGCAAAACCTAATTCGCTGTGGACAATATAATTTGGCAGCGAAAGCTTGATTCGCTGCAGACAACATGAGTTTGGCAGTGGACACCTGATTCGCTGCGGATAACACAGATTCGGCAACGAACACCTGATTCGGTGAGGAATACACAATTCGACAGCGAACACCTGATTCACTGCTGACAACACAAATTCGGCAGCGAACACCTAATTTGTTGCGAAATACACAATTCGACAGCGAACACCTGATTCGTTGCAGACAACACAGATTCGGTAGCGAACACCTGATTCGTTGCGGAATACACAATTCGGCGGCGAACACCTAATTCAGTGCGGACAACACAAATTAGGCGACGAACACCTGATTCACTGCGGACAACACAAGTTCGGTAGTGAACACCTGATTCGCTGCGGAATACACAATTCCGCAGCGAACACTTGAATCGCTGAAGAATACACAATTCAGTAGCGAACACCTGATTCGCTGCGGAATACACAATTCGGCAGTAAAAACCTGATTCATTGCGGACAACACAAATTCAGCAGGAAACAACTAATTCGCTGCGGACAACACAATTCGGCAGCGAACACCTTATTCGCTATGGACAACATAATTCGACAGCGAACACCTGATTCGCTGCAAAATACACAATTCGGCAGCGAACACCTGATTCGCTGCGGAATACACAATTTGGCAGCGAAAACCTGATTCACCGCGGACAACACAAATTCAGCAAGGAACACGTGATTCGCTGTGAACAACACAGTTTGCGGAAGCAAACACTAGTTCGCTGCGGACAATACAAGTTCATTTAGCAAGGTTTTTTTTTTAATTCATTCATTCCATGTTTTCACTTACATTATGGTAATACGTAAACACCACCACTAGCAATTTCATAATTCACAAGTGTTCATTTTTTTTTATTACGAACTTAATTCCTTTAAGGTGTTCGTCACGACGAATTCTCTCATTATTCCCTCAATCCTTATGGCTGGATATTGCTGCCCATTACACTTAACTACACATGCAAATCATCATATTTCTCAAAAGTATAATCACAATCACAATTCACAATGTATTCTTTTGATTCACAATTACACATGTTCATTCATTAAACAAACAAAACTGAAGCATTATATGGTGTGGTTCCTGTTTCAGCTGCAGCATGCTTTCAAGGTTAATTAATAACACAATTTTCACTTAACATCATTCCACCACCTTTCCATATAATTTCATCAATCAAATATGCAGAATTTACATCATCAACACAAGTATGATTCTGTTTTTGAATAAAAAAATGTTCCTAGAAGTCTCACAAGATCATCATCCATGCATTTTATCACTTTAATTCATATTTTGTCTAGCCCTCACCATGGCCGACCTTCCCCTAGGTTCATGCATTTAAAATCGTTCATGTTTCTTGAGTAAAGGTCTGTGCATGCGTTCATTCATCTTCTGTTCTACATAGGTTTGTCCATTAAGTCAAGATTCCCCTTTTGGGTTATCCTTGAGTTGGTTTCCATTCCCTTTCTCCCCTAGGATAGGTCGGTCCAACACCAATTTTTTGTCAAGTTTTACAGTGTCACTACCGATTCAGAAATCGGCAGCCACAAACTGTGTTGCTGTTGATTCAAAAATCGGCAGCGAGAACTGCGCCACTGCCGATTCATAAATCGGCAACCAAACTGTGCCGCTGTCGATTCAGAAATCGGCAGCCAACTGTGCTGCTACCGAATCAGAAATAGGCAGTCAAAAACTGTGGTGCTGCCAATTCAGAATTTGGCAGCCAAAAACTTTACCGCTGCCGATTTAGAAATCGGCAGCCAAATTGCGGCGCTGCCGATTCAGAAATCGACATAAAAAACTATGCCGCTGCCGATTCAGAAATCGGTAGCAAAAAACTGCATCGCTGCCGATTCATAAATCGGCAGCCAACTATGCCGCTACCGAATCAGAAATCGACAACCAACTGTGTCGCTACCAAATCAGAAATCAGCAGCCAAAAACTATGACGCTGCCAATTCAGAAATCGGCAGCCAAACTGCAGCGCTGCCGATTCAAAAATCGGCAGCCAGAAACTGTGTCGCTGCCGATTCAGAAATCGGCAGCGATGGTGGAGTCATTTCGGTTTTACTTCTCTTTTTTTTTTCCAGGTGTTTACAACTATAATGGCAACAACAACTTTCCTTCCTAGGGGATGATTATTTAAGTCTATAAATTACATATCCTAGTCTAAGAAGGAAACATCAAAGGGCAATAATTTTGTGATCAAATTTCCTAGCTTATAAAGGATTCCTAAAGTTAACAACTTCTATCCTAGTTTCTATATGATTTATTTAAGTTATAAATCTAATTAGGCTAAGGAATTAATTTTTTTTTTGTTATTTTTGTTGTTGTTTGGTGTAACAAGTAAGGTTTTTGTTTCATATCTGATTTATTTTTATGATTTCATATAGTTTAATGTTTAATTAAGTTATTTTCACCTATTTTATAAATAGGCTCAAATTAGCCCAAATCTTGGGTCCATTAGGATTATGTGAGAGTATAAATACTCCTTTGTAAGAACTATTTTTAATCTTGATAATTATTGATTTTTGCCGTATATTGCTTATATATGTGTGTGTGAGACACTCATATTCTTTGGTTATCTAAAAAACTAAATTTGATTTATCAAAGAATAATTGTCTTTGTGGAATATTCCTTGTACTTCTTGTTCATGATTCTCTAATCGTTGGGTGGAGGTTCAAATTCCAATAGTGTATGTACCTTAGTTCAAGGTAATTATTGTGTCACACATTTCTATAAAATATGATTTTTGGCCTTTTGGAATTGTGTCAATCTTGCTAGTGGATTTATGGATCTTTATATCTACGGGGTTCACATCCCAAACATATATTGACGTGTACATTATTTTGAATAAATTCACAATATTTTCATGATTTTCTTTGTGTTTGTATTTGATTATGCTTGCTTATAACAATTAAGTTGAGTGAAATATTTTTGGTTATTTATAATGGATATACTTGGTAAAATAATCAATTTATGGTGGGTTAATATAAATTCGATAATTAAAGGAAACAACTTGAAACCTAAGTCCTCGTAAATTATTATTTCGAATCTTGTCCCTGAAGTAAAAAAAAGTGAGGATTAGGTTTATCGTCAAGCGAAAATCTCAAATCACTATCTTATGAATTTTTACCTCTAATAAACATATTCTTTTAGTTTAATCAAAATATTAGCATGTATGCATATTAAGTGTTTTTATCATAAAATCAAGTAACAATATAACTTACCTCATGCAGGTTATCTTTAGGTGATTTTCATATTCCCATTAGTATAATCATCTCCTTACCTAAAAAATATTTGAAGATCAGTTAAGGTTCCTAGTAACCATAAATTAGGTGGTGACTCCTTTTCTTACTTTTATGCTTTCACAATAATTAAGTTTGTCGAGATGTCCCCCAAGATAGAATGAAAACTACACCGAGGATTTAGAGCTTAAATTTATTTGTTTAATTTGTGATAATATGCTTGACATGTTTTGTACATATTTTATGCTTGATTGTTGATTAGTACTTAAAAGTGCATTTTTATCAAGGTTTTATATCATCATTTTGCACTTAAAGTATCAATAACTCCTTAACTAAAACATGTTTTATAATAACATGTCTAATAATATAAGATACCTTTAATTTATGGTAAATGTTCATCTTAAATGCAGGCCTATCACATAAATCAAAGGATTGATTGATGA
>Ga0307515_10013800_pt1 | contig 15055 bp, 17 predicted proteins | sample 17_EM_MG_FD_194513 | JGI IMG/M metagenome (GOLD analysis project Ga0307515, IMG submission 194513) | Populus trichocarpa ectomycorrhiza microbial communities from riparian zone in the Pacific Northwest, United States - 17_EM | ecosystem: Host-associated > Plants > Roots > Unclassified | place... | reverse complement strand
TGTATTTTAATTATCTACATACTTTACATCGGTGTTTCTAACTACATGGCGTGGGCTCGGGGAGGTATTAGCCCACCCGTCCGAGTTGGTGGCTGTGGTGGGGCCTTTGAGCTGTCGCCAACCTTAGGATCAACTCGGATGATCCTTTGTTGTGAACGCGATCTCCGGACAGGGCCATCTTTAGACCAAGGTCAATGACACTGGAGTACTGTGTTCGCACCCGTCTATTGGAAGAAGAACACGGATAGACAAACGATCGGTGCCTCCCGCACGGAGAATGACATGCAGGCAAGTAGATACATGTCATTTTTACGTAAAATAAATCGAATCGTGACTCGTACTGACGATATGTCAACGTAGGACCTTGCCGGCTCCGCCGACTCCGCCGAATATCGGGTGGCAAGTTCATCGCTAAGCGAGAGATGCAGATGAGGCCCGCACAAGGAGGCCATATTAAAGCACGATGCACACACGTGGTTCGATAACTGGCAGACTTCCTTGCCTCCAGCTGCGACCGCGCAGATTATTTGTGACCACCTCTCTATATATATAATCATGTGGTCCTTCTCGTCGCCTACAGAACAAGGCACAAGAGCAGAGTTATATCACTAATCCAACCAGCTCTGCACATTAGGTGACAAAGTTTAAAGCAAACATAATAGAAGAATCGCGAATATGGGCAGCGCTATCATGACACATTATTGAATTCCCTGGTCAGTATTTAATACTAGGCCATATAATGAATTCTTTGATACGTTCTCGGTCTTCCCAGATGAAAGTGTAAGTGCACCATCTGAGCTGTGCTCTCTACTTTCGGATATTCTACTTCTTTTTCATACACAGTTACCCAATGAACCGCCTGGAGGTATTTGCCGCACGTTGCACTATTCGCCAAGGCGCGTTTAACTGTATATGTACCGTGTCATGCACACTTTGCTGCGCTCTATTCCAATTGTTCGCCTAAGTCATCTCAGAATATACTGGGATTTTACTATACTCTGGAGTTCTAAGCGTTAGGTGACAAAATAAGTTCGGATATTTTACAGAAAGTCAGTTCAAAGGAGTCAAAGGGCTACACCGCTTACTTCTCATGGGCGGTAATGAGACACCGGGTCATAGCAAGCAAGAGGTATAAATAGGTAACAGAAGTTATATTTCAGGAAGCCAGTTGTCAGGAAAACAGTATACTAGTCCATGGTGGAGCGACGCTGCGGAGTGCGCGGGAGGTCACACCATTCAACCTCCCTAAGCAAATCATAGTGGGGGAAAAGTAACAAAAAGGTAGAGGGGATGATCGTTACAAGCAGATACCTGGAAGGTGCGTATGAACGACGTGAGACATTAAGTGGCAGCGAGCGTTGAAAGAGTTGCCTGCTTTGCCTTCCGAATATAGGTCTGGAATAAGGTTTGCATCTTCTCGTATGTTATCGGCTCGGGGTCGTCGTGGGCTTGGGAGCGGACAAGCCGTATAGCCGCTCGAAAGAACTCGGCTTCGAGAACATCAGAGAACATCAGGTCATCAACGGTGATACGCGAGCGAACAGATCCAGAATTAATCAAAGCTCCATGACAGTCCAAGAGCTTGGAATACGAGTGGACTGCCCAATAGCTGTCGATGTGCTCCTTCAATTCTGCGTGGGCCCTTGGATCAGTGAGTAGGAGTATGTTCTTCCTCCGTATCATCATGGCATAGATGATAACCCAGATCAGCGATTCAAAGTCGTGACAAAGCTTATGCTGAAAAGGAAAGTCGTTCAAGCCGCCACGCCTCTTGACATGCCCCTGGCGTTCAAGGGCCACCAACAAATCTATTGACATAAAAAGGGCCGTTCCCTTAGTATATACCAATCAGTGAGGACCTGGTCAAAGTGCGAAAAAGCGTACCGTGCGCCACTCTCCATGCTTCAGTTTACTAATGATTGCTTCGTGCTCGGTGGGGTAGGCGGCTTTAATTGCTTCGTCGCTGATCGAGGAGAGGTCGAGGTCGGCAATGAATCCAGCTGGTTTCGAGGGGTCCGTGCCGAGGAGGACGTTCCCAATACTGACATCCCTATGGTCCACACCACGCTCGTACAGGGCCATGAGTCCTAACTAGAGTAAACTTGGCTGTGGTACAGAGAAAAATATGAAAGCGTACCTTCTGCAGCGCATTCCCCTGCACTCAGTAGCTCGACGAGTGATGTATAAGATACCATACTCCTACCACGAGTTGCCAGAACCACGCGATGGAGAACCGGGTCATGCAGATTCCGCTCTGCATCAGAGACGAACCCTCGATGACTGGAGACATGCATTGCAACTCTCTTATTTTCCCCAACTTTCGAGGAAGAAGAGGAGGGGGTGTGCTGACGCACTTCCTTGGCCATCACGTCCCCGCCTTCCACAAACTCTGCGACGCAGCGAAGAGGGAGCATGCCATCACTGGCTTGGAGCTTGTTGATGATCGCGTAGAGTGTCGATTCTGGGAGTCGACCGGAGGCCCTCCATGCATTCTTCAGAACAAGACACTCAGTAGGCATCGGGTTCGGGTTGTCGTCCACAGTAGCCCCAAACACCCACGTACCGCGTCCCTGTAGTGTCGTGGACTGCCAAATGGGAAACCCATGGGTGTAATACTCGCTATCACCAACCTCGACTTTGAAGCGAGGATAGCGTGCAACGGAGCCGAGGTAGTCAAGAGGAGTCACCGTCGGATCGAGTCCCATTGCGTAGGCATCCATCTCGCAGGTGGCACGACGGATAATTCGAACGAATGTCTCGAAATCGTTCTCATCTTTGAGGTCGTAGTCCTTCGAGACCACCCCTCCGGCGCGGTCGAAGAGACAGACGTTGAATACAGTCCCGCAGAGAGTGATATGGAGAGAATAGCGCATGAACGGACGAGTGGCGAGGTGGAGTCGAGCGGTGTCTGCGATTTGGCGAACAATGGCCTTGATTGTGGGTGGTCTTGCACTTTGGGGTACGCCCTTGGGGTTCTTGCCGGGTATGCGTTTAGTGATGAGGGGTTCCAAGAAAGAGAGGACATACGACTCGAGGGTTTGGCTTCTGGTTTACGTCGACCTTCACCTCTATGTATAAGCAACTATGGCGTCCATATGGGTGGGATGGGACGGTTTCACCAACGGGAGCGTCGATGAGCGTAAGGTCTGGGCGGCGGTCGTCAATCACATTCAGTGCGACATCTCGAGTCATCGTTTTGGCGACTTTGGTATGATACACCTTCCCGGTTCTTGTGGCCGATTTCCTTTTCTTCCCAGCAGATACGGTAGCTAGTTCCTCTTCGCTTTCGCGGTCCTCTTCCTCGTCGTCGTTGTCGCTGTTCTCGTCCTCGGTATCCTCAGCGACTTCTCCAGGAAGGTATATTTCGGGATCGGTTCGAATATTTTGACTGTGAGTATCCACCCACGTTCGGTGTACATGGCGGGCATAGTCGTTGTGCATTAGTGGGACGCCTTGATGGTTGTAGGTCGCTATGTGTTCAAAAAGTGCCAACTAAAGGACTGAGTTCAACGTTTCCGCAAAAGACTCGAAAGTCGATGACAAACCAAAAATTTGTATTTTTTCGTTTCAGCGAGCTTGTGGCTGAGAACTGAGCTCCGCGCGGCCTTCAAGGAATTCTGATCATTCATCTCAGCAAGGATTTCCATTACAATCTGGTCATCCACTTTCGCCGGTTGAAAGATCGCCTCAACGATCGCCTCATTGGCAAAGACGACGTTGCCCGTGAGTGTCTCTTTGAGGGCACGTTGGGTAGAACCAACAGGCTGAGAGCTGGGGATGAAGTTCCCCGCGAATTTGTTCGGTGTATCCGCGAGTTTCGTACGAGGAAAGCGTCGGTCAGGGGTTATTGAGCGGGGAGGTGGAGGATATGTGGGATCCATAGTCAGTACAGGAATCGAGTAGGTGGGTGAGGAAGAGACGAACGAAAAACTCTCTTTATAGGTACGTTCTGGCATGATAAACTGTTTGTTTTGGTTTGCCACACGGCAGACTGACGGACAGGGCACTTATCCGTAAAGAGGTGAACACGAGGCGGCTATTGTATTTGGCGTGTGACAATGTTGCCACAAGGAGGGAAAGGGTTAGGATCAACCCGGACAATCCTTTGTTGGCGAACACGATCTCCGAACAGTGCCCTACTTGAACCAGGAACGATTAACGACCCTCCACCACTTTCTTCGCATCCAACTCTTAGAAGAAGAGCGTGCAGGGACAGCTGAATCCATCGGGGCTCCGGCGCGAGGATGACAGGCAGATAATACAAAGCAGTGGTTCCAATGTGAAATGGATGTGAAACAATCTGTCCAGACGATACGGCGATACGGGAGCCTGACTCCGTCAAATATCGGGTGGCAACCTTATCGCTTAGAGAGGGATGGGGTCCACACGGAGAACCCACGTCGAGGCACTGATGCCCACATGTGGCCCTGGCAGACTGGCAGACTGGCAGACCCCTGGCTTCCTTGCCTGCGCCAGGCGGTTACAAATTATTTGAGACCACCTCATGTGGTCTGTCTCGTCGCTTACAGAACAGGGAACAAGAGCAAGTTCTATCGACACTTTGATTAGGTCGGCACACCAGGTGAAGAGTTCCAATGCAAGATTGAAAGAAGAATCGCAGATATCTGTAGGGCTATTATGGGACAGTATTATCTGCCCTTGTTTTTGTCTATACCAGAGGATATAAGAGATCCTTCGATGCATTTTCAGCCTGCAGAGTGCGTTCATGACGCCAACTACTCACCGTGCTGAAGACGGTTACCCTAATACCAGCAAAGGCCTATTTTAGTTGGTATCTCAAACTTACGATACGAAATTATGTCCCGGAGTTGGGATTTGCACTACCGATATTACTATAAAATCACTAGCCCTCTCCAAGCTCCGAATGAAGCCTTGACGATCGGGTGGGTGGCTCTGTAACTTGATTAGAGACGTGAAATCGTATCGTCCCGGAACCCGGACCTCTCTGAAGCTCATGTTTTCGTTTATAATAGTAGGCGCACTCCAAACTTACAAAGGGAGCCATCCATACCGCGCCGTGAGTTGCACGACCGTAACCATACACTTCTTTTTTTTTGGGGGGGGGGCGTACACCAGATGCGAAGTTAAGTCTCAACTAAATAGTACCCGTAGGTCCGTTTTCTCCAGGTCTACTACTACACGGTCGACCCGAAATATCGAACATAATAGTAGTGCCTCATGTTCATGGTTGCCGTTCCCTCAATCGAGATCTGGAATCAAATCTTACGAATGACGGTTTATGCTCGGCATTATTTTGAGGGTGCTCAGCAACATTATCCCCTCCGACCCTGGGATACCATGCCAACGCAACACCAGATTTTTCGCAACCTCTTTGACCTACAGACGCTCGTTCATTCAATTAACACCAATCAGGTTATGCATCCCGGGCTACGGAACAACGCGCGCAGTATGGGCCGTGCTTTGTTCGCTCGGTGGGGCCAAAGCGGCATATGAAGTCCACCTAGGGCGTCTCATGACTGCCCTTCCACTCGCCCCATACCTTACCGTGATCGAGTTCCGCGAGTCTAACGCATACGGAATGGCGCAGTGCCAAACGGGCGAGCGGGATTGAATACTGGTTCGCGCGAGTCGCCACTCCTGCCCCTAAAGTCACTATGATCAAGGTTCGGACACTTCGAGGTGAGTCCTCCACTTGGAACGAACTTCTTCCGCGTGCCGCCTCACGAACCCATCATTTATTTGCTCTCAAAGCCGAGCCCTCTATCCGCATTTCACCTTACAATGCATGCGCAGACACCTTTTATTTGGTGTTCTAAATGTCGCTCATCTTGTCATCTAATAGCGGCCGATCTCCTATGTATTTCTCATCTTACCTGTTGACATCTGGGGCGGTAGGTTGTCAGGAATTCGATCTCTCAGCGCCTGCACGGCTTAAGGCACAACTGAATTATATTCTTTCGTACTTTAGGTGTTTGTGACGGGCCTCAACCAACACTATACTTCGTTTTGCTCGTACTGTGGGACACCGGTGAAGTTCTAATACGGATAGTGAATGAGTGACTAATATTCGTGCGATGATTCATCACGATATTGGATGTGCATCAAATGGTTGAGTGAATGAATTCGCTCGTGGTCTTGAATAAGATAAGCCTGGTCCATAGGCTATTCTCCCGTACACACCGTAGGTCCACACCTATACTGACGCTTGAATGGCATATTCTATTTTATTTGCCCGAGGCAACTCCTTAGTTTGAGGAAGTACTCAACAACACCTAAAAAGGGGGTTCAACAGCCATCGTGGTACCCTTGTCCAATTGACTTCGAGCGTAAATAATTCCCTTGTCAACTGAGTTCAAGCGTACCGTTCAGGGAACACTGTTCCTTGTTGACGACAGATTCTGCAGATGGATCGACGGATATTCCCGCTCCGCCGCAGGTGTACTTCAGATCTAGCCCAAGCGATAACGTTCCCAGAGAGATCAATGCGCCATACGGCTGTCAAGATCGATATCGTGATAATCTTGTGGTGCTTTCGTCGATGACAGTGCCAAATACACCGCTTCTCCTCGGTGGTAGTATGAGTGAGATGTCAGCTCTGAGAGTGACCGTTCGTTGCAGGCGATTGGGTGGATTGAGGCCGTTCGGGTGTACTGTACAACGTTGCTACAATGTGTTGCCTGTTAGCCTTATCCTTAGTGACAACGGCATTCAAATAAAGATTAGCCTTCCGGCCGGCAACCGAAGCGTAGAAGGGTAGACTGAAAGGGAACGCTCTAGCTCGCTGTGAAGCAAGAGTACTCATCTGTCGTCCAATTTGAGGTCCTGAGGCACCCATCCGTCAATCAATATCATCGATGGTGGTGCCCGCCAGCCTTTTGGTTGAATAGGACGGCCGCCTTACGCTCCACGTTTTCTGTTCCCTCCCACCACACCACATCGTCTCGCCTCCCTCGTCGCCGCCATTCCCGCGCTCCCCGACGTCGACGATGGGGAAGACACGCAAGCATCAGCAGAAGCAACTAGCCATGGCAAGTACGTGACCCTAGCTGCGTCGGAAACCCTTTCCCCCTTTGCTATCGTGAAACAAAGCAATCTTCCCGCTGACCCTGATGCTCGTCCAGCCCGCCCACGCACCCGACAGACCAAACCAAGGGTGTGTATTCTTCGTCTTAGTAGCCTTAGCACGCCCTCGTCCGCCCCAATGCGCGCCAACTGGTCCGCTGGCGGCGACCGGGCCTAGGCGTCGTGTGCCGCCTGGCTCAAAAATATTCACATAAAATCCGTAGCTTGTCGACCCAATAACCAACACCAACAATCTCAACGCCCGCCTCAAATCCCTTGGCCTCTACTCAGCCGACACTGTTGGAGGTAGGAGCGATGTTTCAACCCCTACCATTCTCCTATCGCGTTTTTACCCTCAAATCACTGAAACTGATACCTCTAGACGGAAACTGCCTCTTCCGAGCCCTCTCCGATCAGCTCTATGGCTTCCAGTCAAAACACGCCGAGCTCCGCCGCGAGATATGCAACTACGTCGAGGACCACAAGGACGACTACGCGGGATTCGTAGAGGACCCTCGTGGCTTCTATATCCACCTCAAGTGCATGCGTCAGTCCGGTACGTTGACCATACACACCCACACAACCCTGTTCCCTTCCTCGTTCGTCCGGTCTCCGTCCGTCAGCCGCGCGCGTCACACGCCCCACGCCCGCTTCCGCCCGCTTCTGGCTGGTCACGTGCCAACCTGTCGGGTTTGCAGTATACTACCAACGCCGATTAGTGGAGCCGTGGCTCCTGCCTAATGAGATCTCGCGTTCTGACTGACCTTTCGGTCTTCCAGGTACCTACGGGGGCCATATCGAATTATCAGCGTTCGCTCGGTTGTACCGCCGAAACATCAAAATCATCCAGCCCGACGTGGTCTTTGTGATGGAGCATGGCGCTGGCGAGGAGAAAGAAGAGGAGCAGACCACTTCGCCACGGCGGCGTGCCACGTCGCGGTGGGAAGGGCCTATGACCGAAGGCACCCTCTATGTTGCGTAAGTGTCGCAGTGGAATCGTTGTGTGTCGTGTGACCGAGCCATCCCCAAGTTACCACGATTGGGAGCACTTTTCGTCTGTGCGCAATATCAAAGGACCTCACAACGGGCTTCCAAAGGTCTTAGAGGCTCCTGTGGAGGTCCTGCCACCCCGGAATGAATCGGTCGGACCCTCCAAGCACCAACTCAAGCAAATGCGGGTGAAGCCTCGTTCGGCGATCAACGCACCTCCCACCAGCAAGTACCTCAAAGACGAGTACTTGACTGTACCAGTTCCAAAGGTGGACCCAACGCGCATAGCCCTGCCATTATCGCGTGCCACCTCACCCGCCGACACCGCTTCGGAACCCTCTCAACTCTCCTCCGTACCCTCCTCCATACCCCCGATCACACCTCCCGACACGTTGACATACCTTCAAACCAGCCGTAGCCCAAAACGTTCATTTGAGGAGTCCGAGGGAGAGGACGAACGCGCCACGCCAGATGGATCGGTAGATGGGCGGAGGATTCGCCGGAAGACGGAATCACCCTCACCCGCACCACCCACCGCGCCTCAATCGCCACCGCCCATGAATTTGAAAGGTATTCTCGACTTTGACACTGATTCATCCCTCTCACCACCCCCACCCGACCCGGAGGAGATCGCACGCGAGGCAGCCAAGAAGAAACCTCTCACCCGACGGGAGAGGAAGCGATTGGGTTTACCCAAGGAGAGAAAAAGCGGGGTGAAGATCGTCATCCCTGGGGGAAAACACCCTGCTCGGCTGCAGGTTCGTCAAGCAGCGGAGAGGCAACCGTTAAGCCGTGAAACAAGCTTGGGAGTCGATGATGAGCTGAAGGAATGGGAAAAGAATGGGAGTGGGAGAGTGGATGCGAGGGGGTTCAAGGAGCTCAGAATTTAGACCAAATCCCAACGTCCCAGCGTCCCGACCTCAATACCAACATTACTAGTCTTGGTTATCCGTTCGTGTTCTTGGGTCATGGAGCACTATCATTCAACTTATAATCTCGTCGCGATCGTCCAGCCTGCACATCTCCCCCATATCTCCTCCGCCATCTCCTCCGCCATCTCCTCCGCCATCTCCCCCGTCATCTCCGCCATCTCCCCACCATCTCCCCACCATCTCCCGTCTTGTCGTGTCCCACTCGCCCTCACTCGCCATCGTGTTCTCGTTCGTCTCATGATGCGCATCTTCAGCCCGAGCACACCACCAAGCTAGGCACTATCTTAACAAGCAACATTCTTGGGTTCAATTTGTCAGCCTCTGTATCACTACCATCTGGCCATCACCACTACCAACTCGACATTCGCATCTTTATTTGCCAACCTTCCCATCCACCGTTCTCATCGTGCAACTCATGTCAAATATATTTCTTGCGATGTTTTCTGTTGTGTACCCAACCCAACCCCATCCCACCCAATCCACTTGCACGTCGATCCTCTCTACTTCTCGTCCGCTCGTTGACGTGCCATTGTCCAATCCCTGCGGACCGTCTCCATACCCTTCCACCGACTCTCGACCGTGTTATTTTTTTGATTTGACCATCCCCTACGACCATGCATACCCGCTCGGAGTCGTCTATTTATCTCCCGCTGCATCGTGTACCATCACTTCATCGGACCACATCGCTGCATTGCATGACCTTGTTCCGGACGTGCTCGTACTCTCTTCGCGTTTTTGAAGTACCCATGATTTTGTGATGCGCCGCTTCCTCTCGTAGCTTATCGACTTACCGTAGCAACCCTCCCCTTTGTCCCTTAGAAGGGGATAATCGAAATGGTGTTTATACTTTTTGGCTGATCAGGGTGTGTTGTAAGGATTGAGGTAAAAGGTAACGCCCTGTATTCAAACTCGTCTAAAGAGTAAAACGGAACTGCTCGGGGGTGTGGTATTTAGCTCTTTGAACTCGTGCTCGGTTCTCTTTAGCCATCGCCATGCAGTCGTAACTTTGGGCAGGGCGACCAGAATCAATCTGGTGACCAGTTCCTTGCTAGGTGACTGTCAGACTCAATTAGACATAGCTGGAGCTGGACCACGGCATCGATTGTTAAATACACCCCAACGCGGCGCGCGCGGGATGTCTCCAACTGTCCGCTACTGTTCGTCAGGAGTATCGTGACCCACGTCCAGTCATAGTACTCAGCCTCCCCACTGATAGCGAGATGCCTCAACGTTGGGAACCGCCGCTGTTCAACCTATTCCGTCAGGTGCGCGGCGACCTTATCCTTCACTCGACCGACAATTGGTACTCTGTGACAGGGCCCTCGAGATTGGGGAGTCAGAAGGTCACGTGAGATTAATTGCAGGCGATGTTGCAGTGGAGATACCGGAGATGTGTATAGTTCACGTCACGTCAGCGTCAGCGGATGGAAGGCTCAACCCGCGACGCAGGAAGGGGGGGATGCGCAGTTAGGCCAGGTATTGCTCTAATTGGGCAGGTTGAGTCCTTGTAGGAAGGTAAACATCACATCGGGGGTCAAGGAACCGAAGTACCGGTTTGTTTTCTAATGTGGGGATTGCCCAGCTCGATTACGCTTGTAGCTCAGTTCGGCGAATAGGTCCTTTGTTGGCAGCCCGATGGGCTTTGCAGGCCGGATTCACTGCGAGCTGGTTTAATATTACCGGGGCCAAGAATGGCGACCCGTTTGCCGTGACTCGATTGCGACTATCACCACTTTCAAGGCGCCACCTTTTGTTCTTCTTGTAGTTCCTCTCCTAGAGGGGGCCTCACCAATGAATGTGGCCCACGCAGCCTGTCTCTCCGCACGTCCTCGTCGTCTACCAATCCCGCCTCTGCGCCGCCGTCAGTCAACTCCCACCATTACCCGCAAGCACTGGCAATTGTTGTGTTGCGATGGTGGAATAGTTGTGGAACTGGTCATTCAATTGGTAGTGGAAAAGTCATGGATACTTTATGTATATCCAATAGTGGAGGAGGTCTTTCGTGGGCTATTCCCAATTCATCTACCCCCGGAATAGTTACGTCCACCCGTTACGAGGGGGGGGTTCTCGTTTTCCGACAAAGACCATGGGAGATTGACTCACCAACGCGAACTCCGTGCCCCCGGGGCGGACAAGCAGTTTGCTGACCCGATTTTAACACGAGCCCAACCGTCGACTTGTCTTAACGGGATGTGGCCGGGACTACTGGCGTGGGAAGGTCAAGTTGTCCAATGGGCGAGAAGTCAGGGTCTTGACGACGCAGGCTGGCAAGCGCCCACACATCAGCCTTTGACCTAGACGACAACGATGCACCCAGAAACAACCCCGGCTGAGATCCTATTCGCTGAATCCCAACGTCTGGGAGTGTTTGTGGACTTTTGGCGACAACGGTATGGGCATCCCAAATTCGTGACGTAAATTCTCCCTAACTACTGGCCTAGAGTTGAGATCGAGAAGGCGTAGTAAGTAAAACCCCAGGTTCTTCCACACACGTCTTATTGTTCTGGGTAGCCTCGGTAATCTCAGTGGACTCCACATTCCTGACCCACCAGGCAAAGGGCAGCTGCAAGAGTTGGCTCAGAAGACACGCGAACTCCTGCTTGATGGTAACAGCAATCTTTTGAGATATATCTAATGTTCTCAATGCCCCTTGTAGAACTAGAAGAACGAAGGCGGGGATTCGCAAAATTAAACGCTGCGTGCAAGGCTCTGACAGACGAATTCTGGACGGAGGAGGGTCCCAGTCATTTTGATATATGGGGTAAGGCTATGAAACAGCTACCATTGCGAATCAACTCCCTCGCTGCCGAGGTCGCACCTGCCGAGTCTCTCGCCGAAAGGTTGGCTACTGAAGAAAGGGAGGAGGTAAGCCATCGATATGTACTGTATAGAGCTTGTGTTCTATTTCCACCTTAGAATTCCTCTATGTCCTTATCAGCCAAGAAGGAAAACCAGCCCCGATCGAATGTTCTATCTCGCCTCCTGGACAGAGCTAGAAATGAGAAGCGTTCGGATACTCCAAGTTTCCTGAGTGCGGGTAAACGATATAATACTTTCATTATTCATTGGCTGACCCCGTTCAGATTCTACATACCGACAGAAGGTTCAAAAATTAAACGACGAGAAATTCAAAATTCAGAATGAAACTGCACAGCAGCCTGTGGTTAGTACATTTGATCTATATCCACTAGTCACTGACCGTGGTACGTCATAGCGCTTTGCAGAGCATGATAGGAAATGTGTTGTTGCTCTAAAACACATAGTATCCGTCTTCTCTGCTGTGCACAGGTACACAATCTCACACCCTCGCCCATAACTGCCACCTGACAGCCATTATTTTCTCCGACGCTCTGTCAGCGACCTTGCCCAGGTTCTGAATGTCACATCATCGCAGCTTTGTATTGTATCATCCTCCGTGGATGCATCGATGGAATCTGCCTCCCTCGCTGAAAGATTAGACGAAGGCTTCACTTCATTGATACAACCACACCGGTACACAAGCTATGACACCTCTTCCTCCTTGCGGCCAACCACAGTGCTTTTTGGCTGTCCTCTTCCTGATGACCTTGATGATGCCAGCGTTGGACAATGCGCCGTCAATAAGGCATTTGAGACGATATTGAGCTCAGCCGCTAAAATGCACCCCAAATCCCTGTATCAAGCGATATGCGATGCGCATAAACAACAAGGCAACGACGTCAAGCTAGTGAAGTACCTGATTGTGTGTTTGCATGCAAGGTTCGCTTATGTCATTGTTGTATAGGCGGCACTCCAACTGGAATCATTATGGGACCCATCTCAGCCAGATGGCGGTCTGGACGCTGTTGATTACCTGGCTAAAGCACCTAGTGCTAGCCTTCTAGTAGTGAGTTTACATCCTTATTTGCTATGGGGAGCCACTCACCACATGATAGTATTTTTTGACATGTCTCCCTGAGCCATTTCTACCACTTCAAGATTCAGAGATCAAATTAATTGCTAAACCAAGTGCCTTCGCTTCCAGCGAAATGATTTCTGCCATTGCCGACGCTGGTAACAGGATGGGTACAGCAAGACGTTGCAACCTTGCCAGACTTTTCCTCACACTCCATGGATGGCAAGGGTATGGATTGGTGGTGTCCAATCCCGAAGGGGTGCAAATTCTCATTCGGGTGAGTGATTCTGTACTATTCCATTGATTTTCTCATCACCCACCTACATTCGCCCACCAAGACCTTGGTCCTTCCTCATTCTGACTTAGCGAACCGATTTGGGAGTATCATAGTTTATGCTTATCATTTAATCGGCAGTGATTTTGGCCGTTCATTAGTACTGCCAGCTGCCTTTATCGAAGAGTTGAAGGGTGCAGGACTTTACTGGTGAATACGATGGCTTTATCTTTCTTTGGAGCCGCCAGTGTATATGTGCTGCATTCTTGAGAGCGTCAGGCTATACATACCAGCTAGTGAATCAGCCTTTCCATGAGAGAGGTTGTGCAGAGGATCTCGACCTTCCTGTTACGCTCATAATCATCCCCAAACCCTTATATACTATGAGCATATGCACAATAATCGGGCGAGGACCTCAGGACATCGTTCCCTCACCACGTGTTACTGGCAATAATAGCAAGGGAGTATGTCAGAGGGGTTGAAACTAAAGGAATTGACGGAAGGGCATGGCGTAGAGCCTGCGGCTTAATTTGACTCAACACCAGGAAACTCACCAGGTCCAGACATACCGAGGATTGACAAATTGATAGCTTTTCCTTGGTTCATGGGTCCTTGTACATTGATGTTTTCGATCTGGACCATGAGAAACTGTCTTGAATCGACCATAATTGTTGTTTTCACATGTTACGTGGTATTTATCTTTTTTTTTTTTCTTTTTTTTTTTTTTTTTTGTGGGAAAGGGAGGGAATGCGTCATGCACCATCGCGCCTGAGCGCGGATGTGGAGGACTCCACTAGGGCTCGCCAAGTTGGCCTAAAGCCTTTGGATGGGAGTGCCCTGTGTCCTACCCCCTAAAACCCCCCTTCGCCGGTGTTCCGGCTGCATCCCTTTATGTGAAGTTGATTTGAGGACCCGCTAATGGATCGAACTTAGTCAACTTTTCCTCAGCCCACAGCTTTTGGAGTTTCTTCTGTTTCCTTACTCTCTTGTCTGCTTCCATGAAGCGCGTCGCGTTCCAGCTTTTTGTCACTAGATCTGTTAGTAGTCCTTTTAGTAGTTGTGTTGTCTCGTTAGGGGTTACGTCTTGGTTTTGAATAGAGACCTTTATTTTTGATTTCCATATGGCCCAGACCGTCATGGCGATCAGCATTAGTAGTCTTTCTGAGTCTTTGTTCATGTCGTGTTCGAAAGTGAGGGCTGCTGCCCCTCTGATCATCCCTAGATTAATATCGGGCCAGTCCCTCGTTGTTGATTTATGCCATAGTTCTCGCGTTGTGGACCATGCCTGAGCCTGACCGCTGCTTTCACACTCTATCCATAGGTGTTTTTCGGTCTCTATTGTTTCTATATTTCTCCTTTTTTTGCAGAAAGGGCAGATTGCCTTTTCGTTGTGGCCTGGGATTTTGCCCCAGAAAGCTCCGCATTTGATCTTACCCGTGAGCATCGTTCTCATATGATCTTTTATCCTGGGTGGGATTTCGAGCGCTTTAATTCCTTTTAGGAGTTTCTCATTTGTGGGCCGCAGTCCTGTGATTCCTTGTATTTTGTCTTTCGCCTCGTCTAGAGTGTCTTGGTGTAGTATTCGTTTCGTCTTCTTGGTGTGCCATCTGACGATTGCGCTATAGGTATGTTTTGCTTCTAGTGCTTGGAGCCTCGCTCCGTCCTGTATGGCGGGGTGTCCGTCTAGCCATTCTTCACTGTCCATTTCTACTGGTATGTCCTGTTCTCTTCCTTCGTCCGCCAGCGCGTCTGCTCTGCTGTTTCCGTAGTTATTTTCGTCGTGGCCTTTCACCCATTGGAATTCGGTTTGTGCCGGTCTAGTTCTCAGCCGGATTAGTATTCCTTTTAGCAAGTCTGAGTTTTGTACCCCGTTCCAGGCCTGGTCTTCGTATTTCAGTGAGTCTTTGCATATTGCGTTTAGGCTCGTCAGTGAGTCTGACT
>Ga0307515_10013799_pt1 | contig 15056 bp, 9 predicted proteins | sample 17_EM_MG_FD_194513 | JGI IMG/M metagenome (GOLD analysis project Ga0307515, IMG submission 194513) | Populus trichocarpa ectomycorrhiza microbial communities from riparian zone in the Pacific Northwest, United States - 17_EM | ecosystem: Host-associated > Plants > Roots > Unclassified | place... | reverse complement strand
ACGCACCTGGGGCCGGTGTCGCTATGGGTGCTGATCGTCGTCAACGCCGTGATGTTCGTCGGGATCTTCTCTCGCATGATCCCGTTTCAGGCGATGGTGTCCTCCGTGCCACCAAGCGTTCAGCGCGGCGCTTTCAATGCGATCAGTGCCTCGATCCAGCAACTTGCAGGAGGCGTGGCCTCGGTGATCGCCGGCCACATCGTGGCGCTGGCACCTGACGGAAAGCTGCTGCATTTCGACGTGGTGGGCTACGTGGTCGTGGCCACCTCGCTGGTGGCGTTTTCACTCGTGTGGCGCCTGCAGCGCGAATTGGGCTCCGACAACGCGCGCTGAGCTGGGTGCGGTGTAGAACCGCGCTGCCAATGGCATGGCAGGCGCGTCACGACAAGCCGTGACACGCCTGCTTCATGCACGGCTCAAAGCAGCCGCGAGGGTCAACGCAAGATCAGCGAAGGCGCGCCTTCAACTCTTCGCTCGCCTGGTGCAGCGCCGCGCGCGTGGCGGACACGCCGCTCAGCACGTTGAGCAAACCGAAGTCGTGGATCATGCCGTTGTAGCGCGTGGCCACCACCGTCACGCCGGCGGCGTCAAGCTTGCGGGCATAGGCTTCGCCTTCGTCCCGCAGCACGTCTTTCTCAGCGGACTGCACCAGGGCGGGCGGCAGGCCCTTCAGCTGCTCCGTCGTTGCCAGCAGCGGCGAGGCGTAGATCTCCTGGCGTTGCTTCGGGTCCGTCGTGTACGCGTCCCAGAACCACTTCATCATGTTCTTGGTCAGGAAGTGGTCGTTCGCGAATTCGTCGTAAGACGCGTTCTCGAAGTTGGCGTTCGTCACCGGCCAGAACAGTACCTGTGCACGCAGTGCAGGGGCGCCCTTGGCCTTGGCCATCAGCGCCACGACCGCTGCCATGTTGCCGCCCACGCTGTTGCCAGCCACGGCGAGGCGCTTGCCGTCGACGCTGATCTGCGCGCCGTTGTCGGCCACCCATTTGGTGGCGGCATAGGCCTCGTTGATGGCGACGGGGTAACGCGATTCGGGCGAGGGCGTGTAGTTCACGAACACGGCTGCCGCGCCGGAGTCGGCCACCAGGTCACGCACGAAGCGCTCATGCGTCGGGAAGTCGCCGAGGATCCAGCCGCCGCCGTGGAAGAACATGAACGCAGGCAGCACGCCCTTGGCGCTGACCGGCCGAACGATGGTGAGCTTGATCGGCTTGCCGTCCACGGTGATCGTCTTTTCGCTCACGTCGGCTGGCGGCAGCTTGGCGCCAGCTTGGGCGCCGACGAGCACGGCGCGTGCATCGGCCGGCGAGAGGGTTTCGAGCGGCTTGCCGCCGCCCTTGGCCAGCGCTTCCAGGAAGCCTTGCGTGGTTTGCTCGACGCCCGGGCTCCCGGCGGCCAGCGCGGCACCAGCGGCCAGCGAGAGAACGGAGGTGGCGAAGACCTTGCGGATGCGTTTCATATCGGTGCCTTTGAGAAGTGAAAGTGACAGGGAATCGCGTCTTGTGAACTGCGACCGGTGCGCGACGCCGGCCTGCTAAATTGCGCAAATGTCGTGCGAATAAATCGTGTGCGAAGTAATTGGTTTTGAAGCGGGCGCACATGGCGCCCGTCATCAGCGAACCTCAGGCGGCGTTCTTGTAGAGCTTCGACCTCATGTCGGTGAGCCGTGAGCGAAGGGTGTCGATCTCGTCGGGAGCGCATTCCATCGCGGCGGCCACGCAGGTGGGGATCTCTTGCGCGCGCTGGCGCAGGCGTTGGCCCGAAGCGGTCAGCGAGACGATGACCTGCCGCTCATCGGCAGCCGACCGGTTTCGCGCGATGTGGCCTGCGACTTCAAGGCGCTTGAGCAGTGGCGTGAGGGTGGGTGAATCGAGGAACAGCCGCTCGCCGATTTCGGAGACGGTTAGGTCACTGCGCTCCCACAGCACGAGCATCACCAGGTACTGCGGATAGGTCAGCCCCAGGTCCTTTAGCAGACCTCGGTACACCTTGTTCAGGCCGAGCATGGTGGAGTAGAGCGCGAAGCACAGTTGCCGATCCAGGGCGAGCGACTGAGCCGGCTGCGGCGTTGGCGATGACAAAGGCTTCTTCATGGGAAGAGAATGTATATCGCACACTATCTAATTGCAAGCTATTTTGTTTGTCGGCTTGTTTCGTGTGATGCTTAGCCTGAAATCTCTGACGGCTTCAGTCCTCTTCAATCCTGTGCGACACGCACGACGAGCTTGCCGAAGTTGCGGCCTTCCAGCAAGCCGATGAACGCCTCGGGTGCACGCTCGAGTCCATCGACGCGGTCTTCGCGCAGCTTCACGCGGCCCTCGGCGACCCACTGGCCCATGTCGCGGCGAAAGGCCTCGAAACGATCGGCGTAGTGGTCGAGGATGATGAAGCCCTGCATGCGGATGCGCTTCTGCAGCAAGGTCGCAACCAGCTTCGGCAATCGGTCGGGGCCTGCTGGTGGCGTGGCGTCGTTGTAGTTCGCGATGAAGCCGCAGACCGGCACGCGGGCATTGAGGTTGAGCAACGGCAACACGGCATCGAGCACCGCGCCGCCGACGTTCTCGAAGTACACATCGATGCCGCCTGGGCAGGCTGCGACAAGGCGCTCGGCGAACTGCGGATCGCGCCGGTCGATGCAGACGTCGAAGCCCAACTCGTCCACTGCATAGCGGCACTTGTCGGCGCCACCCGCAATGCCGATCACGCGCGCACCCTTGAGCTTGGCCAGTTGCCCCACCACGGCGCCGACCGCACCGGTGGCCGCTGCCACGACCACGGTTTCTCCAGAGCGGGGCTCGCCGATGTCGAGCAGCCCCACGTAGGCAGTGAAGCCCGTCATCCCCAGGCCGCCCAGTGCGAGTGAGGGCTGCGCCATGTCGCCGAGCGACAGCAGGTCGTTGCCATCCGACAGCGCATAGTCCTGCCAGCCCGCGTTGGCGAGCACGAGTTCTCCCACGACGAACTGCGGGTTTCGCGAGGCGATGACACGGCTCACGGTGCCGCCCACCATGGTGTTGCCGATCGGCACCGGCTCGGCATAGCCGGGCCCGACCTCTTCCATCAGATTGCGCATGTACGGGTCGAGCGAGAGGTACAGCGTGCGCAGCAGCACCTGTCCATCGCCCGGCACGGGCACGGGCTGTGTGTCGGCGCGAAAGTTCTGCGCGGTGGGCAAGCCTCTGGGATGCGAGGCCAAGGTGATGCGGCGGTTGACGGTGTCAGCGGGCATGGGTTCTCCTGGGAGCGAATGGCTGCGGGAACCGGAGCGCACTCATGCGCGCACCGGCCGCGGGCCGTGCCGCAAGGTGAGCAGCGTGCCGAGCGTGAGCGCAGCCACCGCGAAGCTCGGTCCACCCAGCGCGCCGATGTGGTCGACGAGCAGCCCACCACCGATGGCACCGCTGGCAATCGCGATCTGGAATGCCGCGACCAGCAGGCCGCCCGCACCTTCGGCCTGGTCGGGCGCGGCACGCACGATCCAGGTCTGGAAGCCGACCGGGAATGCACCGAAGGCGAATCCCCACAGCGGGATGGCCACGGCCGTGACGATCGCCGACTTGCCTCCCATCAACAGCGCGCCCGCCAGCAGGGCGATCAGCACGCCGCCAAAGATGATCGCGTGGCGCTCGCTGCGCCCGGCGATCCAGCCGCCCGCAAAGTTGCCGAAGAAGCCGCCGATGCCGTAGCCGAGCAGCACGGCCGAGATGGCGCCAACCGACAGATGCGTGACGTTCTCCATCAGCGGGCGGATGTAGGTGAACCCCGCGAAGTGCCCTGAGATGACGAGCAGCACGGCGAGCAGCGCCACGCGCACCTTGGGTCGCGTCAGCAGCTCGGCGAGCACGCGCAGGTTCGGGTTGTCGCGCGGTGGCAGCGCCGGCAGCGTGAAGAGCTGGAAGACGAAGGTGAATGCGCTCACCACACCGGCCGCGATGAAGGCACTGCGCCAACCCCACAGGTCGCCCATCCACGCGCCGATGGGCGCGGCGCAGACGGTGGCCACCGACACCCCGGTGAGGATGGCCGACATCGCCCGTGCGAAAAGCTTCTCGGGCACGAGCCGCATCGCAAGCGCGGCAGACATCGACCAGAAGCCGCCCAGCGCCACACCCAACAACACCCGTGCGACCAGCAACACCGGCAAGCTGCTCGCGGTGGCCGCGAGCACGTTGGAGAGCACCAGCAAGGCGGTCAACGCCAGCATCACGAGCTTGCGGTCGAGCCGGCGCGTGAGCAGCGGCACAGAGGGCGCCGCGACCGCCCCGATCAGCGCCGTGGCGGTGACCGCCTGGCCGGCCGCACCGTCGCTCACGCCGAGGTCGGTGGCCATCGCGGTGAGCAGGCTGGCCGGCAAGAACTCGGCGGTGACCAGCCCGAACACGCCCAGCGCGAGCGAGGCCACGGCGGGCCAGTCTGCGGCGGCGGTGGGTGCTACCAGGGGGAGAGGTGCGCCGGGCAAGGCGTCGGCGCTTGCGTCGAGGCACTCTGTGCAGGTTGAAGACATGGAGAAGGCCGTTGTTGTTGAATAAGTGGCCAGCTTAGGGATAAGATTTCGGCGTTTCAATGTCGGAAGAGCCGAAATGCTTGATTATTCGTCCAGCCGCCTGGAAGACCTGGCCAGCGATCCCACTCGCGAGCGCGATCTGCTAACCGAGATCCTGCTGGGCCTGCGGCTCGATGGCGTCGAGTACGGGCGCTGCGTGATGAAGGCACCGTGGGCCGTGGCCTTCCCGGCCCAGCGCTCGGCGCGCTTCCACTTCGTCGCGACCGGGGGCTGCTGGCTGCGTACGCAGTCCACCGACTGGGTGCAGCTGAACGCCGGCGATGCCGTGCTGATGCCGCGCGGCAGCTTCCACATCCTGGCGAGTGCGCCCGATGTGCCGGCGGTCGACATCGACTCGCTGGCCCGCGTGGCGGTGTCGGACAACATCTACCTCGTGGACGGCCGGGCCGCCGGCGCGGACGCTGTCAGTTCCGGCAGTGCGACCGAGGCCACGCAAAACGACGTTCTCTTCTGCGGCGCCCTGCGCTTCAACCTCGACCCGCTTCACCCGCTCGTCACCATGATGCCGGAGGTGATGCGAGCAGGCGAACTGGCGCAACGCGACCCCACCGTGCCGGCACTGCTCGAGGCGATGGAGCGCGAGGTCGCGTTCGACCGCATCGGTGCCTGCGGCATCCTCGCGCGGCTGGCCGACGTGCTGGCGTCCAGCATCATCCGTGCGTGGGTCGAATGCGGCTGCAGCGACTCGACCGGCTGGATCGCCGCCGTGCGCTGCCCGAAGATCGGCAAGGTGATCGCTGCCGTCCACGCCGACCCGGAGCGCGACTGGAGCGTGGCTACCTTGGCCGAACTGATGGGCGCCTCGCGCTCCAGCTTTGCCGAGGCCTTCACGCGCACCATGGGCGAGAGCCCGGCCAAGTACGTCGCCAAGGTGAAGATGTTCGAAGCCCGGCGCTGGATCGCGAACGACGGCATGCGCATCGCGGTGGCCGCCGACCGGCTCGGCTACGACTCGGAGGCCTCGTTCAGCCGCGCCTTCAAGCGCGTGATCGGCCACCCGCCCAGTGCATCGCGAACGGGCCACTTGCCGGTTCGCGCGACGGGTGAGTCCTACGCCCCAGTTCCCGCGGCAGCCAGCTCGCTGCGGGGCGCGCGTGCCCGCAGCCACTTCTCGAAGTCAGCCGCGGGCTGAGGCTTCGAGTAGAGATAGCCCTGTGCCGTGGTGCAGCCGCAGCGCAGCAGAAATGCGGCCTGGCTTTCGGTCTCCACGCCTTCGGCCACCACGTTGATCTTCAACGTCTGCGCGAGGGCGATGATCATCTTCACGATCTCACCATCGCTTTCGTCCCGGTCGGCATTCATCACGAAAGACCGGTCGATCTTGAGCACGTCGAGCGGCAGCCGGCGCAGATAGGCCAGGCTCGAATAGCCGGTGCCGAAGTCGTCCATCGCGACCACCACACCGATCTCGCGCAGCGAGGCAAAGACCCGCGCGCTCTCTTGCGGGTTGGCCATGATGACGCTCTCGGTGAGCTCGACCTCCAGGTCCGAGGGAGAGATTCCGTACTGCCGTGCCAGTGAGCTGACACGCTCCACCAGGTCTCCCTGTTGCATTTGCCGCGCAGAGATGTTCACCGCGATCTTGATCACGCCCAGGCCTTGCGCCTTCCACGCGGCGGACTGGCGGCAAGCCTCTTCCAGCACCCAGTCGCCCAGCGGAACGATGAGGCCGGTGGCTTCGGCCATCGGAATGAACTCCATCGGAGGCACCAGGCCGCGCACCGGATGGCGCCACCGGACCAGCGCCTCGACGCCGCACGTCGCATTCGAGCCGAGCAAGACCTTCGGCTGGTAGAAGAGCTCCAGCTCGCCACGAGAGAGGGCGAGGCGCAGCTCCGATTCGAGCTGCAGCCGCTGCACCGAGGTGCTCGTCATGCTGGCCTGGAAGAAGCGGAAGGTGCCGCGGCCTGCCGACTTGGCTTCGTACATCGCCATGTCGGCGTGCTTCATCAGATCGGCCGCCGTGTTGCCGTCGTGCGGAAAGCAGGCGATGCCGAGCGACACGCCCGAGTGCACCGTCGTTCCCGCAAGTTCCATCGGCTGTGACAGATTCGCGATCACCTTCTGCGCGACGGTTGCGTAGGTCTCGGGAATCGACACGTCGTTGAGCAGCACCACGAACTCGTCGCCACCGATGCGCGCGACGGTGTCGGCCTTTCGCAGGCAGGCCTTGAGGCGCTTCGCAATCTCTTTCAGCAAGGCGTCGCCGGTGTCGTGGCCTAGCGAATCGTTGATCGACTTGAATCGGTCGAGGTCGATGAACATGATGCCGCGCTTCTCGTTCTGGCGTGCCGCCACGGCAATGCTCTGCTCCATGCGGTCCAGCAAGAGCGCGCGATTCGGCAGGCCGGTGAGTGCATCGTGAAAGGCAAGGTGGCGAAGGTCTTCATCCTTGCGCCGCAATGCGTCGATCGTGAGCAGCAACTCATCCTGCGACGCGCGAAGGTCGCTGTTGACCTGAAGGTTCTCTCGCGCGGCTGCCTCCAGCGCCTGGGTGCGCTCCTGCACCTTGTGTTCCAGCTGGAGGTTGAAGGCCGCGAGCTCCTCGCGATGCGTGTTGATGACCTGGTAGGAACTTGCGATCGCCCGGCTCGAATAGATGACAAAGGCGATCCCACACAGCAGCACGAGCACCTGAGGCAACAGCGTCTTGTGGAAGTGACTGCTGAGCGTCGCGATCTCGCTGTCGGCGGCTTTGCGCAGGGCGTCCTTCGTCGCAGCCGCTTGCGCCGAGACGGCCTGGTCATCGATGTAGACAGAGATGAAGCCCTGCGTCTCGCCGCCGGTGATCGAATCGGTTCGCACGACGAAGGGGTGCTTCTCGCGGAATGCCGGCGGCATGGCGTAGTCGACACGGAATTCGCTTTTCCCTTCGCCTTTCCAGATGGCGGCGTAGGGCCGGTTGTTCTTGTCGCTGACCTCGACGGCAGCGATCTCCGAGTAGTCCATGAAGGGCTCGAGCGTCGACGCGATGCCGTCTTTCATCACGTTGAAAGACTGCGAGTTCTCCAACTGGCGCGCCGCGAGCTTGGCGATGGTGGCCGACATCGATGCGGCACGCTGATGCAGCCGCCCGGTCTCTTCTTTCGCCTTCTCTTCGGCATAGACCTGCACGCTGGCCAGCTTTGCTGCCGTAATGCCCTTCAGCAGTTCACGCTGAGAGAAGTAGAAGAACAGGCCGTACAACACGAATGCCGCGGCCAGGGCCGTCGATACCCAGTGAACGCGCCGGCCGGTCAGGTTGAGCGTCATCGCGAAGCCCAACCCGGCTCAGTACTTTCTGGAGGGCAGGGCCGCTGCTGCGTTGTGGGTGGTGAACACCTTGTCCTCCATGTACATCGTGGGTGGGAAGCTGCGCCCGCCCAGCACCTCGATCGCAACCTTGAGCACGATCTTGCCCAGCAGCGGGTTGCACTCGACCAGGGCATTGATCTTCTTCTCGACCAGGAGCTCGAAGCCGCGCTTCACACCGTCCACGCCGACGATCAGGATGTCCTTGCCGGGCTTCAGGCCCAGCTGCTTGTTTTCTTCGATCGCGTCGACCACGCCGAACGCCATGTTGTCGTTGTGCGCAAACACGGCGCAGATGTTGGTCCCTTCGTCCTTGAGGAACTTCTTCATCACGTCCTTGGCCTGGTCGGCGCGCCACATGCCCGGCTTGGAGGCAATGATCTTCATGCCCGGAAACAGGCTCATCACGTCGCGAAACCCTTTCCCGCGTTCGATAGACGGGGCCGCATCCGGCGGGCCCTGGATCTCGACGATGTTGCAGCGCCCTGCGGTTTCCTGGGCCAGCCACGCGCCGGCAGCACGGCCCTCGTAGCGAAAGTCGGAGCCGATCCAGGTGACGAACAAGCCCTTGCTCTGGTTCTCAGGCAGCAAGACCAGCGTGCGGTCGGAAAGCACCACTGGAATCTTCGCCTTCTTGGCCTGCAGCAGCACGCTGTCCCAACCATGGACCTCGTTGGCAGACAAGACGATCGCGTCGACCTTCTGCTCGATGAACTCCTGCACCTGGCGCCGCTGCACATCGGTCTTGCCGCCGGCGTCCTTGAACGCGAGCACGATGCCCAGTTCCTTGGCCGCTTCGCGAAACGACTCGGTGTTGGCCTTGCGCCAATCGCTTTCTGCAGTGTCGCTCTGGGCAAAGCCGATCGTGTAGCTCTTCGCCTGCGCCCAGGCGCAGCAGAACAGCAGCAGCGTCAGCGCGAGGAGCTGCTCCAGGCGCAAGCGGCTTGGCGCACGGGGAGGGCGGCAGGTCGGTGCGCACATGGGCATGGGGTACTTCCTTGGCTGGATTCGTGTCTAACCCATTCCTATCGGCCGAAATGACGGTTCTCTGAAGGGCGCGCTTCTCATGCCCGAGCGACGCGAAGGGCCATCAGCACCGTCACCACACGGTTGGCGGTATCTGCTTCGAGATGTCACGCAGCGTGAAGAAGAAGCTGGCGCCCTCGTTCGGGGCCGACTGGGCCCAGATGCCGCCGTTGTGCCGTTGGACGATGCGCTGCACGATCGAAAGCCCCACGCCGCTGCCCTCGAACAGGTCGGCCCGGTGGTACCGCTGAAACGGGGCGAACAGGTGTTTGGCGCGCGTCACGTCGAAACCGGCCCCGTTGTCCCGCACGTAGAAGACGGGGCCTTCACCCTCGAGCGTGGTGCATCCCACCTCGATGAGCGCTCGCTCGGTGTTGCGCGTGAACTTGAAGGCGTTCGACAACAAGTTGACGAACAGCTGCCTCAGAAGCGACGCGTCGGCCGTGGTGCAGGGCAGGGGATCGAGCTTCAGTTCCAGCTGGCGATCGGGCTCGTCCTTGCGCAGCTCCTCGACGACGCCTCGCACCAGCGCGTCTGTGTCCACCGTCTGCAGCATCAGTGTTTGCCGGCCCACGCGCGACAGGCGCATCAGCGCGTCGATGAGCTGGTTCATGCGCTGCGCAGAGCGTTCGATGTGCGACAGCCACTCGCGTTGCTCAGGCTGCAGCTGGGTACTCAGGTCTTTCACCAGCAGGCTGGAGAACCCCATGATGATGTTCAGCGGCGCACGCAGGTCGTGCGATGCCGAGCGGGTGAAGGCGTCGAGCTCGCGGTTGGCCGCTTCGAGTTCGACGACGTGCTCCTTCACGCGCCGCTCCAGTGCCGCGTTCTCCAGCTGCAGGCGCCGCACGGTCAGGCCGCGCCCGAGCACCGGTAGGATGGCGCTCACCTTGAACGGCTTGAGGATGTAGTCGAGCGCGCCGGACCGCATGGCGTCCACCGCGCTGGTGATCGTTCCTTCGCCGGTCATGATGATGCCCACCAGCGTCGGGTCGATCGCAATCGCCTCGCGCAGGAGCGCAATGCCGCTCATCCCCGGCATCATCAGGTCGGCCAGCAGCAGATCGAATGGCGAACTCTGCAGCGCGGCCAATGCGGCTTCGCCGTTCTGGCAGCCGACGGTCTCATAGCCATGGTCTTCGAGCGTGTCGCACAAGGCCTGCATGTGCGCCGCTTCGTCGTCGACGATGAGCAGCCGGGGTTTCATGGCTTCGGTCACGGGGTCTCCACGATCGTTGACAGCGGCGCTGCAGTACGGCTGCTTCGGGTCACATGGGCCAGCGCCGCCCGCATGTCGCGCAACTTGGGCGGCTTGCTGAGAACCTGGTCAACGTGCGCCGGAATCTCGCCGTCGGCCACCAGCCGCTGACCCCAGCCGGTTAGCAAGATGACCGGGGTCTCGCTGCCGGCTTTCACAGCCGCGGCGACCTTGCGCCCGTCAATGTAGGGCATGCCGAGGTCGGTGATGACCACATCGAAGGGCTCGTTGTGGCCCAGATGTTCTCTGAACGCATCGATGCCCGCCTGGCCTCCGTTGGCGATGGCGACGAGGTGGCCGTCCAGTTCCAGCGTGTCGCACAGCGATTTGAGCATCAGCGGGTCGTCGTCGACGATGAGGACGCGCAGCCTTGCACGAGGTGCTTCGGCCTGTGCTGGCGCGGCCGCCGCAAGCACAGGACTCGCCGGGATAGGGAAGCTCAGGCGCACCGTGGTGCCGCGGCCGGGGGCGCTGTCGATGTCTACGTCTGCGCCGTGCCGCTGGGTGGCGCCGTAGACCATCGCGAGACCGAGGCCCGTGCCGCGTTCGCCCTTGGTGGTGAAAAAGGGTTCCAGGCAACGCCGCCTCGTGTCTTCGTCCATGCCGACACCGGTGTCGGCCACCTCCACGACGGCATGGCCGGCGGTTGCGGACACGCCGCCGTCTTTAGGCGCGGCGCGGTAGGTGCGAAGGGTCAGCACGCCACCCTCGGGCATGGCGTCGACGGCGTTGAAGATCAGGTTGGTCAGGGCCTCCCGCACCTCGCCTTCCACACCCACGATGGCGGGCAGGTCAGCTGCAAGGTCGGTCTCTAAGCGGATCACGATGCCGCGTTGCTGGGGCATGTCGCTCCAGCGTGCGCGGGTGAGAGCGACGACCTGGTGGACGAGCGGGTTCAGCTGCACGGGCTTGGGGTGCTGCTGCGGCTCGCGCGGGCGATAGAACTCCCGCATGCGGGCCACGGTCGCGGCGACGTCTTCGATCGCCCGGGCGATCGTCACCAGATAGCCTCGGCCGCGATCACTGAGCTGAGGCTCGCGCTCGAGAAGGCTCTCGGTGTAGAGCGCCACGGGCGAGAGGGCATTGTTGATGTCGTGGGCGATTCCGCTGGCCATCTGGCCGAGTGCGCGCAGCCGCTCCTGCTGCATGACAGTCTGCTGCGTCTGCCGCAGGTCGTCATAGGCCTGCTGCAAGGCGCCGTGCAGCTCGGCCTGCCGTGCGGCCAGTGCCACATGCGTACTGAGCTGGCGCAAGAACTCGCACTCGCCGCTGCTGAACGACCGGGGCTGTTGGCGGGCGACCAGAAGGACGCCGAAGACGCGGCTCTCCGACAGCAGCGGCGCGACCACCAGTGAGCGCAATCCGCCGCGTGCGAGGCGCTGCGGGAAGGGAAACGTGGCGCCTTCGATGTCCGGCTCGTAGACCAGTTCGCCATGCACAGCCTGCGACAAGCCGTTCTCGTCGATCGCGATGCGCGACTGCTCATCGAGCGCGAGCTCCATGGCCAGCGTGTGGCTGTGGGCGCCGACCCGGATGACCGTCAGCGCGTTGTTCGCCGTGTCGTGGTTGCAGACGCAGGCAAAGTCTACCGGCAGGCGCTCTTCGAGGCTGCGAATGGCGACCTGGTAGATGCTCTGCAGGTCCTGCCGCTCGCCGATGGCTCGGGTGATCTGGTCCAGCAGCATGAGCCGTTCCAGCTGGGCCTGTACGTGTTCCTGCGCCTGCTTGCGGTCGGTGATGTCGCGCGCGAAGGCGCTGAAGCTGACCTCTGTGTCGGTTTGAATCGGCGTGATGGACAGGTCAATCGGGAACTCATGCCCGTCGCGATGCAGCGCCGTCAGTTCAACGCGCTTGTTGAGCACCGGGCCTTCGCCGGTGGCCAGGTAGTGCTCGATCCCCCGTTGATGGGCGTCGCGGTAGTCGGGCGGAACGATCGTCTCCGCCAGCGAGCGTCCCACGGCTTCGTCATGCGTCCAGCCGAAGGTGGTCTCGGCTTGCGGGCTCCAACCGGTGATGAGCCCTGCGCTGTCCATCGTGACCACCGCGTCGAGCGAGGTGTCGATGATGAGCCGGGTGCGTTCTTCGCTCTGTTGCAGCGCCTCGCTGGCGAGGTGCTGCTCGGTCACATCTTGAATGGTGCTGAACCAGCGCATGCGGTTGCCGGCATCGGCCTGGCCGGGGAGGGGTTCGATCACCTGCCGCAGGCAGACCAAGGTTCCGTCGGGGCGCTGCAAGCGGTACTCGACGTCTCGGCGTTCCCCGGCGACGGCAGCGTCGATGCTGGTGCTGCGAAACCGCATGCGGTCGTCGGGCGGCAGCAGGCCCATCCATTCGCGCGTGCTCTGCGGCATCTTTCCAGGCTCGACCCCGATCAACACCGGTAGCGTGTCGGACCAGCTTTCGAACGACCCGTCGGGCCGGGTGATCACGTGGCCCAGCTTCGTCATCACGTGGGCGCGGTGCAAGGCGGCGTCGCGCTCCCGGAGCACGCGTTCCATGCGGGCTCTATCGGCAATTTCACGCTGCAGCTTTTCCGTCGTCTGCGTTAGCTCGACGGTGCGCTCCGCCACGCGCATCTCCAGCTCGTCGCGTGACCGTTGCAGGCCAGCGGAGTGGGCCTGTATCTGCTCGGCCATGGCATTGAAGTGAGCCCCGAACTGCCCCAGTTCGTCGCGACGCGTCTCTTGGATGCGGGCACCCAGGTCGCCGTTCGCGATGGCGGCGGTGGCCTGGCTCATTTTGCGGATGGGTCTGAGAATGCTGGCCGCGAATGCCAGCCCCAAGAGGGCGGCGCCGGCAATGATGCCTGCGGCAAGCAACACCCTGTCGCGCGTGGCCTGGTTGATCTGCGCAAGCACGGCCTCTTCGGGAGCCATGTAGAACACCGTCCACGGCACACTTTCAAGGCGCCGCGCAACACCATAGTTCCAGCTCTGGTTGACGGGTGCAAAGCCGCGAAAGACGGTTGTGTCAGGGGCCGCCGCACGCGCGCGCTCGAACTGCTCTGGGAAGGGCCTCACATCTTCGAGCAGCGCCCGCGTGCGCGGCCCGAACCGGTGCGTTGCGTCGAACCTGGCCACCGTGGCCGGATCGATTGGCCCGGCAGGGTGGAACACGATGTCGCTGCTGTAGCTGTGTGCGACGCGGATGCCCTCGTGGTCGAAAAGAACCGCGAAGCTCTTGGAGCCGACCAGGGCGTTGGAGGCCTTGACTGAGTCCCAGAACGCCGTCGCACGGACCCACAGCCCGACGACGCAGGAGACCCGCTGGTTTGCGTCGAGCACCGGAGCGAGGTAGGCGATGGTCGGAACGCCAGCACCGTCCGCACCGCTGGCCGAGGAGACGTACAGGTCGGAGGTGACGGGCTTGCCGTTCAACGCCACACGCACGCTGAAGCGGCCGGAAAAATCAGAGCCGACCAATTCGGCTTCTGTGGCGAGGGCGACGCGGCCGGAGCCGTCCAGCAGCGCGATGCCGCGCACAGCGGCGTCGCCATTCGCATGGGCGAGCAGGCTGCCCATGGCCCGCGATGCGAGTTCTGCCCGGCGCTCGGGCGGCGCTGCGCAATACGCTGCGGTGTCCGGGAACCGGGTCACCGCGTCGACCGAACGTTGATGGCTCCGGTGGAAGCCATCGAGTTCGTGGGCGATCTGGTCACCCCGTGCCGAGAGAAGGTCCTTCGTCGCGGTCAGCAGGCGCGCTTGCGTCTGGCGCAGATCGGCATAGGCCGAGATGGCCAGCGGCAGCAGCGAGGCAACCAGAACAAGCGCCGTCATCTTGGCGCGCAGTGGCCAATCGGAGAAGCGCCATGGAATCGTCAACGGCGTTGTCCGCATATGGAGCGGAAGCATGACTCGCGGCGACTGTGGCCGGGCACGGCTACTTCTCCCTGCCTACCGCAGCCATGGTGCGCGGGTCGTTCGCCCGGCTCAAGTGAACCTGTGTGCCGTAACCGCGGTACTGCGAATGCAGCGCCTCGGCGCGCAGCTTGAGCGATTCTGCGCCGTCCACCCGGTCGAAGTGCCTTTCGATGGTGTGCAGCGCCAGGTCGATGAGTTTCGCGTTGAGCGACATCTCCGCGTTGGTCAGCAGCAGGTGCACCGCCTCGCCGGGCGCTCCGGCGATCGTCTTGGACACCGCCTCTTCGGCCTCGGTGCAGATCGCTGCATAGGCATCGCGAATGATGGCTTCGAACGGGGCCTGTGCCCTCGCAGCTCGGATCAGCAGCTCGCACGTGGTGCGAGAGACGGCGAAGCGCCGGGCCAGCACGGTGACGTCGTCTTCCAGGCCTTCGAGCTGCAGTTCGTGCTTGGTCACGCGTGCCAGCAGTGCGATCAGGTTGCAGGCCGCCTCGAACTCGAAGTTGGGCGTGCGCACCTCGGCGATGAGTTCGCGCACCTCGCGCACGGCATCGCCCACCCGCCGCTCGACGAGCGCTTTCAGTGACTTGGCCACGGCCTCGAAGCGGCGAAGCCGGGCGCTCTTGAGTTGCGGCGCGCGGGCCGCGCTGAGGCTGTTGAGCGACATCGTGAGACCGCGCTTGTCGCCGAGGTCGAACTGCATCGCGGCCAGCAGCACCAGGCCCTGAAGGTCGTACACGCGGGAGTTGAGCCCCAGCCTCGCGGCCTTGGCGAGCACTTCGGCGGCTTCTGCAGGGTCGCCGTAGTAGAAAGCGAGCAAGCCGTGCTTGACCATGCGCGCCACGCTGCCGGGGGTGAGTGAGGTGGCCTGGCGCAAGGCATCAAGCGCCTTCTCGGGCTGGCCCTGGTCCAGAAGCGTGCGGCCCATCACGTCATAGGCATCGGCGTAGCTGGGCAACTCATTGAGCAGGCTCTCGAGCGTGCGCCGTGCCTGGATGCCACTGCCGGCGTCGTACTGGGCGCGTGCCACGCCGAGCCGCGCCCAGGGCACGGCGCC
>Ga0307515_10013798_pt1 | contig 15056 bp, 18 predicted proteins | sample 17_EM_MG_FD_194513 | JGI IMG/M metagenome (GOLD analysis project Ga0307515, IMG submission 194513) | Populus trichocarpa ectomycorrhiza microbial communities from riparian zone in the Pacific Northwest, United States - 17_EM | ecosystem: Host-associated > Plants > Roots > Unclassified | place... | reverse complement strand
ATGTATATTCTGAGTGGCTCAGACGTCCTGTCCATCTGCCTGACCTCAATGTTTGCCCTCCCGTCCGTGCGAAGCATTCTACCTGGCGCGCCACCATTTGGTTGTCTCCTTGACATGATAGGCATACTGCCAAATATTATCCTAATATCGCTATGTGTGCGTACATTTCTCCTTCTCGCAGCGTCAGGGAGTCTAATGTGAGGTGCGCTTTCTAGACGACCACATTTGCGATATCCAAGGCAAGGAACCGTATCAACACGCCCGCATAGCGGGTCGATTTCTATTCGTGCACCTCAAGCTACTTATCTTTCCTCACTAACCAGGGTGTCCGCAATGAGCGGACAAGATGTTCGGACACTTCGTGCTACTCCTGATATTCTGCCTATGTGTTTGTATCTTATTTCTGAAAAACCCGCTCGAGTCTCTTAACAGAAGGTTGCCGCAGACGAGAATGTGGCAGGTGGATCCTTTTCCTTCTACATATTCCTCACGTGTTATAACATTATATCAATGATTGAAATTATTAGTCAGTGAGCCTGAGGATGAACCATGACTCATCTGTTTTCTTGATTCTTGACGGTCGTCGGAGGATGGTTTGTGTATGCTCCGAGACAGCGCACGCTAGGGGTACGGTAGGAGGTAGGGTTAAGTACGTTAACGGTAAAGAGAAGTAGGAGATGATGAAAGGGGGATGGAAGCAGCGGCCGCCGGAGCCGGTGGATGCCACGAGAGGAGCACATGGTTTGTTCCAGTCTTTATCCGCTGCCACCATACCCACCACACCCTCTATGACCCCCAGGGCCCCGAGGTTGCGCTGTTAATAAGGGAATAATTTGGAATGAGAATGCCTGGATTTTTATTGTCTAGCCCACGACGATTCACCCTCCATTTCGAATCGATGCTCTTTTCCGATACCCAGGCGCTTTCCCAGAAGTCCACAGCAACCACGACAGCAATTATCAACACTCGTAGACAATCTATCCCTCGTACCCCTCTCGCAAACATCCCCGTCGACGCTACCGGCCTCCTGAACCCCGACACTGCCAGCAAGGAGTCAGCGTTTATGATGGACACTTCAGACGACCCACCGAGCAATCTGTTGGCCTACCGCGGACAGTCGTTGAGCAACCCAAATAATGGGTCCTATGACAACATCCGAAGGGCGTCGCTCACCTCGCAGTCGGTCTACTCGTCCCATCTCCCATTGTCCCGGCTAACAATCTTCCCAGGATTTCCTCAAGGCGTGGCTCAAACAATTCACGACGCACTACTAGGCGATACGACGCCTCCCAACGTCGCAGGTCGGACGCCAGCAACCAAACTGAGCGACGCCCCTCCCTTCCACCCCTCAACTTCCGCCCAGTTGACTATACAAGCGAAGAACTCCAGCCCCTCAAACCCCCGGCATTTGATCCGACCATCTACGATAGGCTATCTAGCTTTACCTTTGGTAGCCCACCGCCCACGAGCGACGGCCCAGATGGTGCCCCTCCTGTTTTCCGTTTTGTAGGCCAGGCCGCTACAGCCACCAGCAGGGCACCCAAGGAGGAGACCAGATACCACTCCGCCTCGGAAACGGAAACGGATGAGGAGGAGCGCTTGAGGGATGATCGTGCAAAGCTCCGCGCCATCGACGATGGCTCGCGGCGACCCAGCCTGCCAATCAATATCCCGCCCGGTGAAGGCAGAGATGGACGTCGGTCAAGTGCATTCAAGGTCGCTCATAGTGTCGACACGCCGATGCATATTGACGAAGAGGATACGACTATGGATGGGACAGGGTCGCTCCCCGTTCGACTAGAGCCCAACAAACCCCTTCCTTCTCTTCCTAATCCATCTGCACCTTCCTCTTTGTCCTCCCGTCATCGGGATGCTGCCCCTATGCGCCCCTCGCGCGGCATCACCAACGAGCTGGCAGCCGTCGCCGCAACCAGCGGGTACGACTTGAGCTATATCATGGACTACACCCCTATTACACCTGTCGTTTCTGATACGAAGAGAGAACAATCGCCACAGCCGTCCCACCTCGACTCGGCACAGTTCCTCCAGCAGGCCGTACTCGATTTGCAAGACATCGCACCCTGGGACGTGATCCGTCCCAGCGGCGCTGTAGACGACGCGTTCGCCAGGCATGTCATTGAAAACGACGTCGTCTATAAGACACATTATGGGGCGTGGACGTTCAAGCGGAATATGAATGTCGTCCTCAGATCGTCTAGGAATCCACGCACTTCTCCTCCCCCGCAGTCGGAGCATTCCACCTCGACCGTTGAAGAATTGAATACAAAAGGAAAGGAAAAGTCGCCCGAACCACAGACCCGGCAGGCCACTGAAGGGCAACTATGGGAATGTCGGACGATTGGAAAGTATGCCCTGAGCCCGGGGAAAACTCGTAAGCCTGTCCTCTGACCGTTTGTGTTTCGATATTAAGGGCTTGTGCGCTTTGATAGATTTGGGAGAGAACAGACGACCCTACGTCCTCCAAGGTCTAACACCCGAAGGAGTCCGCCGCATAGGGCCCGCCTATCTCATCCACAAGCATTCGCGTTGTCATGCTTTCTCGATATTCCAAGGCTTTCACGTAACTGGCCAGAAGATTCTCGCATCTCACGCCATTCTTCTTGCTAGCAAATCCGTGCAAGGCTCATATGCAAACACACCAGAGACCCGATCCCGCCACGCTCCCCATGAACCGTATGAAGATGACCCTGAAGTCCAGAGGCTTCAAACGCATAATCTTGTGGATGACGAGCCTCATGTTCCTCGCGCACGGACGCGCCACCGGGGACAGACGATACACGCCACCGCACCTAGCTCGACTGCACCTTCTATGGGCTCGTCTCCTCGATCCAAAACTGTATCGGCAAAAGTGCCCTCAGATGTACAACGTGAACAGCTAGCCGGACCTTCTTCGTTCCAGGTTACAGAGGTCGACAAGACGCGAATCGCAGAGCTCATTGATAAAGAGAGCTCAGTCTCGACGATGTCCACTTTGACGCCCATGCCTAAACCGACGCCTCACTCGGTGGCGTTCCAGTGTGTCGACCCTCATGTTCCTTTGAGCAACGGCGGCCGCCTGGAGGACAATACACTCGCCCGTGGAGGGTCTGGAAGGGGCTTGGATTGGGTGCGGCGCGCATTTGGCCAAAAACCGCTGCCGAACGTTCCGAATCGGAGTGGTACTATTCAGCATGGCCCGCCCTCAGCCTCGATCGATGGTGCCTACTCGCCTCCTTGGCTATTGATGCAGCCCCAGTCAGTTAGGCAGGAGGAAGATCGTATCATCAAGAATCTGAACGATTCGTTCCGTGCCGTAGGTTTGATCCCTCCCGCCAAGGGTAAGCCCTCGCCCGCGGAGCAGATTCGCAAACGGAATGCCCAAGTTGCGCACGAGAAGGAGAAGGCTAACAAGCCCACTTCTTCAATCATCGAGAGCATACCGGACGATGCGCTTATGATGCTCCTCCCACTCTGGGTTGAAGAGGGCCTGTCAGAATCGGGCATTGCAAAGCACCATACGCCGATCCAGGAGCGGACTTACCTCCTTGTGTACTATGTGCCTTTTGATTCGGGTGCAGGAGAAAAGACACGCAGTACAGCTGCTGGGCGGAAGAGACCCCGAAGTCGACGATCAAGGGAGCAGTTGCTCAGGCGGCCGGTTTCGCACTCCGCCATGGCTATCTCTGCTAGCACCAGCACCAGCACCAGCAGAACGGTTGGTGGGAGCGACAATGGACGTGGGTTAGGCCACACACGGACGCATTCGGAGGAGAATGGGCGGAACACTGAAGAGAAGGAACAGCAAGACCAGTTGCGATTGAAGCAGCAGTTACAACAAGCGAACCAGACGCAGACAAAACCAAAGAAAGTCAGCTTTAGGGTCGTCGCGCGGCTGCTTTCGTACATGGATGTGAGGGAGTGCGGGATCAAGCTACCTCGGTTCGGATTGGCAGTCGATGCACCACTCTCGGATGCTCTCGTTGGGAATCCGCAATACCACGCTTCTCAGGGTAGCTTCTCATCGGTTATCGGAGTTTGCCATAGTACAGAGAGTGGGTTGGAACTTCTCACAGACGGGTTGGATCGTATGGGGTTGAGACACCAAACGATGCCACAGGCGGAGGAACAGCAGACAGCCCTACTTGCCATGTCCCCTGATCGGCCGGCGCTGCAAGACGAAATGAACGCACATTTGCAGCCCCCCACGCCTATTGGCAAGTCGGTCATAGAGGCAATTCTTTCGGGATGCATCTCCGTTATGGAGCATGGATTTTGAAGAGTGTCAACTGACCCACGACTGCCCCTTTCGCATCAGCTTTTGCTAGATCTGCACTACGACCCACACGTTTCGAACCCATCGCAATTTTTAATCTATTCCCCATCACTCATTCCAACCACACTGTGTTAATCCCACCCCATCCAGCAAACTTTGTCGGACTCTAGTGTGCGCGTTTTGAAAATCGTCGGCGTTCATCAATCGATCAGTCGTATCCATAGTCGCTTCTTCGTTTCCCCTTTGTCTCCTTGCCGTATTACCACCAGCGATTAGGACATGAGGCCACAGCCATGTTGTGGTCTGCAGTCTTATATGTCTCTTCCCAAACCCGTATCTAATGGTTTCGGCTGGTAACTCAATGCTGTTTTACTCTTTACCAAATCGGATGCGAATGTAGCCCCAAAGTAGATCTTTCTGCTCTTCTACGTGTCTTTTATGCGTCGTAAATTGATCAATTCGTTGTGAAACGCGCCTCAAACACTTCTTATCCGGTATCGGTGTGTGCCCCACACCTCTGAACATTAAATTAAGGACGGGTGTGAGACATGTACATTGTGATTTCCTATTGACTATTGATCCTCCTTGCTGTCGGTTTCTTCGTCCTTGTCGGCCGGTTTCTCGTTCTTCTTCCCTTTTGCAAAGAATGAAGTAAGTTTGTTCATCCCTGTGGTGTTGGTCTTCTGTAGCTTCTTGACACCGTTCGAAGCCTGTGTTTCAGCTTTACGCTTCTTGGGGTTTCCATTCGGGCCTGCCGCTGCGGAGCCCTTCTTGCCGGTGTCACCTTTTCCGTTGGCTGTAGATGACGCCACTGGAAGAAATGCGTCCGTTTCGAGAGATTCAAGGTGAGCGTCTAGGGTCGTGAAACTGGACGACTAACTGTTAGAGAAAGGGGAGACAAGGGGAAGTGGGAGATCGAGCGAACCTGTACGATTCTAGAAGAGCCTCAGAGATATTCTCTGGTAGATATTGGGATACAAGTTGGCATGCGAGCTTTGTTCGGCCCTCTGTGTGGGAATGAGTGAAGGGGTAGGGAATCAAAAATGGGGAACCTCAGGGACCTTGTCGCAAGTCTTCCGAATTCTTCTCGTCCGGCCCTAGACCATCTTTGGCCAATGACCGGCCTATTGAACGGGATGCCTGTGCGAACTCCTGCGTTGATAGCCGGGCCACCTTGGTCCGGAGTAGCTCGAGCGTTTTTTGGTGCGAAAATCGGTACACGGTGAGGTCCTTATCTAAGGCTAGGGGACCCAACCTCAGTGAGAGATAGAACCGACAAGTACCACAGTACGCACTTTGACGGTCAGTGACACGTTCTAGCGCATCCTTAACGCATTGAAGTTCCGAAAACCTTGTAATGTTATCTCTTAATTTCTTTTGATCAGGTTCGTCGACGCTTTCCTCATCGTTACTTGAGAGTCTAGCAGCGGCAACTTGGAAAAGATCATCTGGTGTCCGGAATTTCGCTGGGGAGCCGTCGTCCTATTGTCATCAGAGATAGGACACCAGAAGGGATACAGAATGCTCACAGGTACAGTCGCCTCCAGTATAGGAAGGAGCAGAAACGCTGGGTCGATAGGGGTGAACATGAAGAGACGCCCATCTATTAAATTCTAAATAAGGGGAGGCTTAAAGCATTCAGAAGAGAGACTCACCCTCTACGATGGTGTCATCTTCCATAAACCATGAGCGGCTGGCGGTAGGGTCGACACTTTGGATCTCCAGAATTTCGTGACGAGCGCTAGCGTCGTCTTCGCTTCCCGGCGAGACGTAAGGTAGAAATAGCGTAGGTATTGCTAATAGGAAAGCATAAGTATTGGTCTGGTCAATACACCACGCGCCGTTAGACCTGTTCGCGGATGCGGTAGCTTCAAGAACGACAGCCCTGACGCGTTCTCAGAAGGCTGCTGCGGAAGTGCACATGATGTAGATGGTGTTGCACGCTGGGACGCGTCGAGTAGTGCTATGGGAGCTCATGTGAGTTTTTCCTTCGACTCCCAGCTGGGCGGTCGTCTTGCCTTTGGGAACAAGTGCTACGCGATGGACCATTTCAGTAAGACGAAACTGGAGGAGTACTATAATCGGGATAACAGGATCACAAGGGAGTGGGAGAAAGGAGGATACAAAGCGGCCATAGCAGCGGCCAAATAGAGTCGGGCTAACAACACGACAGCGGGGGCACCAGATTACCACCATAGACGATCGTATACCAAGGTAAAACTAGTAAGACACTCATACTCTACGGGGCTTATTGCTCGTTTCTTTTTCATCGCCACTCATAATGTGTATAGGGATACTCTGCTCCTCCTCCTCTTCCTCACTCACAGCCCCTTTACCTGGCTTCGTGTACGAGTCGGTGCGCGTTCGGGCTAGATGTAGTCGTGAGAGTGTTACTTCAGACCCGTCCTCCAATGTGTAGCTTCGTGTCATATGCTCGCGGGTATGATGCCGCACGTGTTCGGTGTCGGACCCAGCACCGCGAGATTGACTCCTCGTGGGCTTCCGTGTCACCTTGACGCGCCTATGCTCACTCGGAAGGCGCACGGGCACAACGGGAATTTCCATGGGACCTGGAAAAAATTAGAATCGGACGCGTCTTTGAATGACATGACCGCACTTTGCTTCTGCTTCTGCTTCTCTTCCAGTTCCTTCTTATAATTACGTGCCAGTTGTTCATTTCGTTCTCGCTGCCACTTCAACTGAGTTGCGCGTGCGCCATTACCTTGAGACCTGAGAAGCGGAGTTAGGTTGCTTTTAAGATCCTGTGAGCTCGCACTCACAGTGCCCATTTTCGTTCCTCTTGTAAACGTGAGACTTGAGCTTCCGCGTCCGCCGCTCTCCGCTTGAGAGACAAGATTTCGAGATCCAATCCCTTTGCTTTGAGCATTTCTGTGTCGCTTGCCACAGAGATACTAGCCAGAGACTCTGGTACAGGTCTAGGATTGCTCAGGCGTCGAACACGTCTCACTTTCTTCTTCGTCGTTGTTATTGCGCCTGCATAATCCCAGAAGAGGGTCACCACTACAGAAACGCGTCAATACCTCTAAATGAAGGCACCAGGGAACACTAACCGTCCGAGAGTGCAATACCCAGTAAAAGGCCCGATATAACCGACCAACGTCGTCCGTCGACGATATGCGCGAACATTATCCTCATCCCGAGGCCGGCGAAAATGCCAGGTAACAAGCGCGCCTCAACAATTGCTTGGTATAATAATATACCTAGGCAAGCATTGAAGAGCACGACATTGGCCTGGCTGGTGTACATAACATTGAGGTCATTCATGAAGATGGAAATGGTGATTCGAGCGATGGTGCCGAAGAGCAAAACGGAAGAGGGGGAGAGATCCATGTTTGGTCCAAACGACGGCACACGGAAGCTCACGTCTTCTATCGCCATGGTGTGCAGGCCCCTTCAGCGAGGTCAGGGGGGGAATTCCACGAGGTGGCGAACCTTTGTTGGAAGCGCCGGAGCTGGGCAGTGCGCTACGCACTTCTTCAGCGCATTTTCCTCGTGAGGTAGTCCACAAGCCAGTGTGTAGTGCAGCGTGCAGCGTTAGGCGGAAGTTCAGCGCCTTGTGAACAAAACGAAGTCTTTGTGCGATGATATAACACAGCCGCGGCCGACTTCCGCGATCTAGTTACGATTACATTCTACAAGATGGCAAGGTAATAGGATATAACAGTCGGCGTGACCAGAGCCTCACGATACCAAGAAAACGACATCAACACGAAGCGAAAAGTGGCCCATTCTACGGACCCAATGTTCAGACAAAAGCAGTATCTTCTCTTCTCCTTCTCTCCTCAACGATGCCCATTGGATTGCGCGGATGGTGGAGCAGATGCACCTCCGGCTTGGGTGGGTTTCTTGCCAGTCTGCTGCACCAATTTCTGGTGAATGGATTGCAGCTTGTCGGCCTTGACGTCTAGGGGCCAGAACAACGTAACGAATCTATAAAGGCACACTGGTCAAATATCCGGCTAGTGTCAAATACTAAAGAGCCACTCACTCCCACAGAGCCTTCCTCCACTTCTCGAGGTCTTCACCTTTCCTCTGACGCTCTTTGACGACGATAGCGATGCGCTCACCGATGGCAGTGAGGGCCGTACGGAGGACACTGAGCTTCTCCTCACGATCCTGGATCTTGTCGGAACTCTTGAGGGCCATGAGCGAGCTCTTGACCGAACGGAGCTCCTCCTTGAGGGTTTGCTCGTCAATTACGTCGTCCTCCTCCTCAGAATCAGTGAACGTAGGCGTCTTCTTCCGCTTCTTCCTTTCGCGACCTTCTTCTTCGTGGTCCCGGTCATTTTCACGGGAACGCTTGCTGGGAGTAGGCATAGAGGTCGAGAGCGGAGTGGACACCCTCCGCTTTTGCTTCTTTTCAAACTCGCGCAGCTCCCGCGCACGTTCTTGTTGTTCACGGAGCATCCCAAGGAGATAATCGCCACGCCGGACGAGGTGAATAGCATTGGGAATAGGTTTGCTGCTGTTCTCACCCTCCGCACCAGTCTTTTTCCCCTCATCCAAGAATACTTTGCCAGAAAGTCCGAGCTTTGGGTCGGCGACCATCAACTCCCAGTTGCCAAAACCGTGGATGTACGCGCCAACAAGGAGCATCGCGTCCTCCTGCGGACCCCACTTGCTACTCCAGTTAAGAGTGGGGCGTACGTTCTCGACAGGAAGGTGCCACGAGTATGGGTCTGCTTCGCGCGACAAGTAGGTATGCAGGATTTTCAGCTCGTGATGGCGGGAGACAACTGTTTCAGCGTTGATATTCTGTACACCGCGGAACGTGACGAGAACCGCCTTGCTCTTCTGTGCAGCAGTGAGTTGCTGGCCGGATTCAACGCGTTGCCGGATTTCGGTCTTGTGGGTTGTAACGGCCGACTCGCAGAGCTCAACGAGACCATCAGCAGCTTCGTAGATAACGCCTTGGTTCTTGCCTTCTAAACGGGCATCACGGACCTATTATATTGGTTAGCCGCCATCCACAAACAGAGCAAGTCCGCAACTCACAATCTCATCATACCGAGTTCTAACATCACCCCACCTCTGTAAAGACCTCACAAGTACGCGAATATCTCGGTCCTTCAACTCCATGGATTTGGCAGCGGCTGTCTTGCGGGCAGGAACAGGAGCCTTGGTTTCCTTCTTCTTTTTATCCCCGGCTGTGGCAACACTAGGGTCCATCATGTCCATCCCCTCATACGTGACGTTAGCCGCCTGCCTCTTGCGTCCTTGCGTCGCCTCGGCAGCCTGTCGCTCGGCTTGCCTTTCGGCATCTTCGCGTTCAACACGTTGACGCTCGTCGAGAGGGATAATATCGTCCCAGTTTATATCGGTCTTGACATCCGTCACCTCCGCGAGGGAGGCCAAGAAGCCTTCGCCACCGAGTGATGAGCCAGCGACATCCGTGACGACAGTGTCGTGCTGCTCGGCTCGGCTGAGGATATCATCGAGGTCCATCTCGTCGAGTTTCTTGTTGAGCTCCTTGTCATCCGTCTTAAACATGTTCTGTGCGCCGTACTTGAGGATCGCACTGAGTTCCTGGTTGCTAGGCTTTTTCTCTTTCTCAGTCTTCCCGGTCGTACTGAGATGTGCCTGCGAGGTATCCATTTGGTTGATGACTGCAAACAAGCGCGCATTGTAAGCATTGTATAGCTGGCAAGAGCGAGGTGGTGGACCACTCACTTGCGTATTCCAAAACCATCTTCTGCTTGGCGCGTTCCAATATGTCCTCCTCCATTGTGTCCTTAGACACCAAGCGGTAAACATTGACGTGCGATTTTTGACCGATACGGTGGGCGCGAGCCATCGCTTGCTAAGGCGGCTATCAGCATGGGAAACAAGAAATAGAAAGTCGGTTAGGACGCACGAGGTCGTTCTGCGGGTTCCAGTCGCTCTGCGTTGCAGGTTGAGTACTCATTCCAAAACCAATCGAGGAAGGAACACTCACATCATAAATAATGACGGTATCAGCCGTCTCAAGGTTGATCCCCAGTCCACCGGCACGGGTAGAAAGCAAGAAAACGAAATCCGGGCTACCCGGTGAATTAAAGTGCTCGATCGCCTTTTTGCGCTGATCAGCGCCGACGTTTCCATCCAGACGTTGGAACACGTAGTTGCGCATGCGGAGGTAACTAGAGAGCAAGTCGAGCATGCGAACCATCTGGCTGAAGATCAACACTCGGTGGCTCTCCGCCTTGAGCTTGGCAAGTAACTTGTCCAGCAAGATGAGCTTGCCAGAATTTTTGACCAGCTGCCGGAAGTCTTCGTCTTTGCTTACTAGTGGCGGCTCGACGCCGTCGAAGAGGTACGGGTGGTTTGCGGCTTTCTTGCACTCCATAGCGATGTTGAGCAAGGAGATGTTCGCGGCGCCACCTTTGCTCAGAGCTTGGTAGTTCTATTTAGGAGCCGTGAGCGTCTGTGTCTTCTAGGGGAACGACGGACGGCTTACCCTGGTCAGAATGTTCTTATAGAGCTGCGCTTGCATAGAACTCAGCTCCACACGTAAGATCCGCTCCGTCTTAGTTGGTAATGATTGGATGACCTCGGTCTTCAGCCGGCGTAACATGTACTCCTTGAGCTTGTAATGCAGATCCTTGATCTTGGCCTCCTGGTCGGGATCGTTGAGGTCAAAGTCATTGGCCAAGGGGAAGACGTTGGGCATCAGGAAATGCATGAGGGCGAGGAGTTCTAGAAGTGTATGTCAGCTCTGACAAGCTCTCATCAACAAAGTGCGACAACCTACCCTTGACGTTGTTTTGCAAGGGTGTGCCAGTAATAAGCAGCTTGAACTGGATCATCAATGACGAGAGCGCGGTGTATAGCTGCGACTCGGAGTTCTTCAGCCGATGCGCCTCGTCGACCGCAAGTGCCTGCCACTTGATCGGTTGGATCTCCTGCAAGTCTTTGAGGATCATCTCGTACGTCGTGAGCAGGACATTGAACTTGAGCTTCTTAGGTGACCCCCACTCGTACTCACGGATCGCCTGCCGGGCAAGTGCAGAACCCAGGTAGCAGACGACGTTCATGTCTGGTGCCCACTTGGCAAATTGTTGCTGCCAGGCGGTAATAGTAGAGAGGGGGACGACGACTAGGAAGGGACCGAATAGATTACGTTCATGGAAGAGATATGAGAGGAAAGCAACGCTTTGGACGGTCTTGCCAACTGTGAGGCGCAGGTTTAGCCTTGAAAGTATAAAAGGGGAACTACTTACGACCCATCTCGTCAGCAAGCACACCGTTGTCACCCTTGGACCAGAGGTAGTTCATCCAATTCAAGCCAGTCAACTGGAAGTCCTTCAGCTCCTGGCCGGTAGCGGCGATGTACGGAGGGTCTTGCTTGACGCTCTCAAACTTGGGGCGATTGTGGAGGCCGTATTGCACCGAGCGGTAAGGGAACATCTCGTTCTGCTCGCGCTTCCGGAAGTTTTCAATTTCTTCGCGGGCGAGGAGCTTGATCTCGTCGTATTCTGACACCGCAAGTCAGTTATGAGCAGCGGGAGCTGGATAGTAAGACACTCACTCTCCCAGGTTGCAGCATCGTAGTTCTGGCTGTACCATTTGCAGAAATATTCGGGAATGACGACACCGTCCTCCACGCGGGTGCGTTGTGCGACAACCCGTTCAACAACTTTGAGGAGTTCTAGACTCTCCTTCTGTCGTGAACGCATAATGTTGTATGTCTCCTCTTCTTCCAGGTCGCCAGAAGCGTGTGCTTGCGCGGCTTCCGCTGCAATTTGCTGCTGGGCGCGAATGTAGTTGTCCACACGCTTGATGCCTTTAAAGTTCTTGAGGAAAACATACATCTCGTCGGTGTTGTGTAGGTGAGAGTAGCCTTTCCACTTGACGTGGAAGCGCTGGAGGAAGAAAAGAGTTAGGAGCGGGACGAGACAGCCAGGGAGGGACTGACGCACAATATTGGAGTAAAAATCGTCCTGAAGATCCTTTTTCCTCTCTTCATCTCGGTGATGGTCGAAGACTCCCTCTATTTCATGCACCTCTTCCTCTGGACCAGCAGAGATATGAGCGACGCCGTCGATGTCCATCATGTCGTCATCGTCGCCGCTCGCGTCCTCCTCCTCATCATTTTCTGCATAGTTGGGAACACGGTTTCCGCGACTACTGAAGCGGAAATCCTCATTGGTAGCGGCCGTTCGTTTCTTTTTCCGCGAGGGCCCGCCATAGTCGGAGTCTGAGCCGCCTCCTGAGTTGTTGTAATCGGGGGTATCTTTGACTACACGATGAGACACGAACATGGGCGAGGTGAGCAAAGGGAATGACCGAGGCAGGCGGCTGCTGCCACAAACTCACCTTTGGTGGTGGTGGTTGCGGTGCGATTGGCGCGCTTGCGCTTGGCAGCCTTGTTGTCCTGATAATCTTCATCGTCGTCACCATCTGCGTCTGCATCGTCGTCAGAAGACGATTTTTCGGAGCGCTAAAGGGAGGGGAGCTTAGGTAAGCACAAAGGTTATGGCCTTGGAAAATTCATAACTCACAGTCTCTCTGCTCCTCTTCTGGATATGACCACGACCAGACAGATAGCGAGCCGTTAGCACGAAGTACGTTAAGCTGAGAAAACGACTCACGGAGCGACGGAGGCCGTAGAGATCTGGGTCCACGGCCTGGAGGTCGATTTTGTCGCCGTTCAAGCCTGTGAGAGGGCGAGGTGGGGCGGGAAAGCTCTCCGAGTCGTCCGTGGAGGCGTCTGCGTCGGGGTCGGAGAGAGGGCTCATGGCGTGGTGGGCGGGGTTGGCGCCAGCAGCCGTGGGGGCGAGGGCTGGGGTCATGGGCGGGAGCGGCGTGGACGACGAGGACGAGTAGAGAGACGAGGGAGGATATACACTATTCTGGCCACCATAGGGAGCGTAGGGGTCGAGCATGGCGGCGGGGAAGGGTTGGTGTGGGATGGCGCGGGGAGCAAGCAGGGGTCGCTTCGGCCGTCAGAGCAAAGCTTTGGTCGCTGTCTGACACGGCGACGATTGTCATTAGCAGATTTACTTACCATTTTCTAATAAATCGATGGTTACTTGATTACACTTCCTTATCAAGCCCCCATCTCACTCGTCCCCGTCGTCGTCCGCCGCGGTCGACTCTCTGCACGGCCAAAGTCGATGACAGGCTGGATGGAAGATCCCACTCTCCCTCGCTCGCCCCGCTCCTACGGGGCCAGGCAGCCAGACTCAGACACCCTGTTCCATTCTTCCCCATCTGCCCCCGTCTTCTCCTCCAATCCACAGCGAGCGACCGGCCCACCCAGCGCGACCAGTTACCGGGCGTTCCCCACAACGCCGGCCGTATCTCCCACGAAGACACGCACAACCCACCACCCACCCAACCACCCTACCTCGACTACTTCGAACGAGTCTTGTAAATCCCTCTAAACGTCTACTACCCAGACCAGAGCGCGAGCGCCCTCTGTGTGAACCCCGATGCGCCCTATTGTCCTCCCCCGACTACCAAATTTGGAAGGCCTTGAGGCAGCTCCTCGCCATATGGGTCATTCAAACCGTCTTCGGATATCCAACACCGTTTTGGTATATCCGTTCACCCAGTCCTTGACCTTTCCGCCCCCTCCTACGCCGTCCCTCCGCCGTCCCTCCTTTACTTAATGTCCTCTTCACCAGATCCTACCCTCTTGTAAGTGTCTGGAATTGATGCTCTCACGTCTTTTTATTTACATCTCCTTGCAGTGCAGGGCCTATGGTATGTCCTCTCCCCCAACATTTGTTTCAGACGAAAATACCCACACAAGTCACACCAGCTTGTCGGCTACCTCTTGAACTGGTCGTTGTATGGCTTTGGAATCTCCCAGCTGCACAACTACCACATTTCTTTCCCCAAAGAGCGCGTGGGTCATTCCTGGACAGCGCGCCTCGTCTATACCGTCTTCCTTCTCGACACGATTCAAATTCTTATGACCACGCAACACGCATGGTATGCTCTCATCGTTGGATGGGGGAATACCCGGGCGCTGTACGACCCCGCGGACTCATGGATTGCTGTCCCGCTCTTTACCAGCATTAGTACGTTGCAATAATGCGTGTGGGGAGTAGTGACTGATAAGAGTGCTAGTCTCTTGTATGGTGCAACTCTTCTACGCACGGAGGATCAAACGGCTTGGAATCGCCAGCTGGATCGTCTGCATCATTTGGTATGCCTACCCTCTTATCTTCACGCCCAACCCCCTGATACCCCCCGCAGTGCACTTTCAGTTTTCCAAGCTGTAGCCGGTATCATCTTCGCCGCACAACTCCAAGTCCTCTCCGATTTTTCGCGCGTCCGCGAAATAGCCACAACAGCAACCTTATGGCTAGGTAGCGAGGCTCTCTGCGACCTGTTGATCACCTCAACGGTGGTGACTTTCCTCGCGGTGAACATCACTGGGTTTGCGCAGACGGACAGTATGCTCTCCAGGGTGGCGAAGACGACGGTCGAATGCGGGCTGGCCACGACGGGAATGACGTCCTTGCACCTCATCCTCTTCCTCGCTTCCGAGAACAACAACCTGCACATGATCGCCTCGATCCCGCTCTCGAAAGTGTACAGCGTCACTCTCCTGGCCATGCTCAACGCCCGCCGGTCGACGTTCACCCTCGACCCGCACCGCTCCAAGGAGAGTGCCATCGATCTCGAGGCTGCGGACCCACACAGACTGAGCTTTGGAAAGGACTCGCCCCTTCGCTTGCAGCAGGGTATGCAAACCATCCGCATTAAGCTGTCGAAAGATACGCTGCGGGATACTAAGACTGGGGGGGTCACCCCTGCACCTGCACCTGCA
>Ga0307515_10013797_pt1 | contig 15057 bp, 12 predicted proteins | sample 17_EM_MG_FD_194513 | JGI IMG/M metagenome (GOLD analysis project Ga0307515, IMG submission 194513) | Populus trichocarpa ectomycorrhiza microbial communities from riparian zone in the Pacific Northwest, United States - 17_EM | ecosystem: Host-associated > Plants > Roots > Unclassified | place... | reverse complement strand
CCCTCACGCACTCCACGTACTCCACTTCTCTCACCCCCCATACTAGATGCAGACGCGTCGTCGCCACCTTGGCTGAGCGCGGTTCCCACACCTGGCGCGCCAGCGCCAGCACCCACGGCAGCATTGCCTAAATGCCACTCCCGCCAGCGACACAGACCACGGTATCGTAGAAGCGGTGCAGCGGGCGCATGTGGCCGCCATAGGGGCTGTTGACCAGGATGCGGAGGGCGGCAACGCGCGGCGCCAGCGGGCGTGGGGTGACGCAGTTATCGCTCGCGGCTTTCTCGAGGTCGGGCTCAGGCGTGGCGGCCGACAGGAGATGCGAGTGCCGTTGGGGTTCCGGGCCCTGTCGCGGGAAGCGTGGTCCTTGATCGCTCGACCATGTTTGCGAGCGTGTGCGTGAACCCCGCTAGTGCGCGTCCGAGGAACACGGGCTCATTCTGCTTCATGGCCGCCTTGTCTTCTTTGCGGGCTGGCACGCTCGCAATTGTGAATGGGTGGTTCCCCAGAACTGAGATTTGTGGGAGCCGGATGTACATAGGCGTGCTGACCGGGGCGTGTTGTCAGAGCGTCGGGCACGGTTACAGCCTGTACGAGCTCCGGTGTCCCCCTACACACCTAATTTCGCTTTCTTACACACTAGAGAACTTTAAGTTTAACTCTTACAATTAAGCTTAAAAAATTGGACACCTTACCCTTGTTATAAGTATACACACCTTACTTACAAGTACACAGGAGTGTATTTGTTGGTGTTATCCGGTTGTTGCTAACGAATTGTAGATGGCGGAGAATGCGAGCCGGGCACATGGAAATGATTGCATCAAAGACGTCATTCTCGATGTTTAGAGTACCATCTTCTCAGACTGATTAGCAGTGGAAAGGAATGAGACATGGACTACTCGCCATCTATCAATCGGGAGAGTACTGCGAAGATTCTCTCAAGGCCTTGCTTCAATTTCTGTAGGACTTGATTACCGTCGTGCCGTTTGACTTCATTTACAGCAAGCAGGACGCTCAAGAACGCCGAATTCGGGCCCTCCTCGACACAAACCCCAGGGATGCGTCTGTTATATTCGAAAGAAAAGCGAGTGTGCCAGCCAAGCTACGTTCTCTCTCAAATGATAAGGTATAACCCCTATGGCGAATCCGAAAACTATCAATAGAATTAGGCGAGGGTGGAGTAGAAACGGAATGCAGAAGGTAGAGAAGTGCAATACTCTCAACACAGGCAATTGCAGGAGCAGGAGCAGTATTGAGTGTCATAGAGAAGTTTGGCCGGAGGCAATGAATTGTGACCAGAAAAATCCTCGGTCAAAGGCTGGCAGCCCAGGCTAGTCCTTTAACCTGCTCCTGGAGGTAACTCCCCGTGAAGATCGAGCGGGCTAAATATAGCTAAACCCCACCTAAGGCGGGCGGGGGATTGGCATCTGGAAGACATTCGTGGGCAGTCTACAGAGGATCGTGTCAACGAACGAATGGGGTTTGGTTATTTTTGGTGGAACTATGCAAAGTATGCTCTGCGGGCGGCCACAAAAATCCTCTTAGAGAAGATAAACTGCCGGACAAGTCGATTAGTAGAATTACCGTATTTCTCCTACGAGCTGCAACAAGGGCCGTGTGCAGAACGTTTTGTATATTCTACAAGCGACTATAGCTAAGGTCATTGTAATTTACATAAGGTACGAAACTACATGCGCAAACTTCATGCCTCGCTGTGGCCTAGATATTTATCCTTTTGCATGAGCCTTACCACCCAAATTCCGACCAATCTTGGTACCAAGTCTCTGCAGGTATGAGAAGAGCGAGCCCTTTGGCACAAAGCCGCGATACGTGGCTTGCCAGCCAGCGGCCCACGATCCTAGACACTTATCAATACCTTCATTCACTGTAAAAGTAAAGTAACGAACTTACCTTCGATAATGCCCTCCTCTGCGAAGCCTAAGTACGCCATCAACCACGGTATCATTAAAGCGAGGACACCAAGCGCAATAAGTGTGATGATGACTGCAGCCATCTCCGGGTGTGCCTCCGCCCACTCATTGACCTCATTGACGGCTGCGACTGCCTTCTCGTACGCAGCTTTCACAGCTGGGCCCATTTCTTCGCCCAGTTTGATGGCTTTTTCCAGGCCGGCTAGGATGGCAGCAGCAAGGCCGTCGTAAAATCCATAGGCGTGGATGGTGGATCGGAGGTCCGCCTGGAGAATTGCATCATTCTTCTGTGCTGCGAAGAGCTTGGCGATGATCTCATTGGCTAATTCAGCTTTATTAGGACTGTCTTTATACGGGATGTAGTTGTCGGTGTTGGTGGTGAGACTCTTCTCGGAAAAGAATGGTTCTTGGTCCGGGTGAATACAGCAGAAACCGAGCAGCTTGGAAAGCACTGCCATAATGGTGACGGTAAGATTTCCGAAGGACCGAAGAACCGAAGGTCTTGATAGGAGTTGGTTACAAAGGTGAGAGAGTTGAGTTTAAATTTGTTGGGGTAGAGAGTAGCAGTGCCTTGCTTCGATGGTGGGCGCCGGGGGGTTGGTATCCCCACAGGGTAGGTGGTCCGTGCAGGACACCAAATCCAAACAACGCGCAGTCGATTTCGTTGACCTAATTGGCTGATTCTTATCGATAACACGTGGACGAATTTCAGCGGGCTAAGGGATAAAGTGCTCACTACCGAGAGAACTACAAGACACAAGGGCCGTGCTTTGAAGTTTTGTACATTCTAGAAAGGGAGTTAGCAAACAACGCGTTAGTAGAGATAATTGGAGATACTAGTAGGGCTATACTAAGGATCTACGTATTTCTTATTACTTAGCGCGCTCCTAACCTTCTTCTTATAATACGCGCTTTAAAACACTAAGGTTCTATTACTACCTCTATATTAAGGCAGCGAGCGCGCGGAGGACCCTACTGGAAACTCGCTACCTACATCCTATCACTAGCTAGCTAAACCGCTACGCAGTCTCTTAGCAGCTTCGCTGTCAGCGTCGCTGGCTGTTGGACACCTTGGATGCTTGTTGGAAGAAGGGATTGGACCACCCTGGCGGAGCATACACCTAATCGGAAGGGCTTGGCACCATGGCGAGAACCAGACGCCGGTGAGGTAAGCAGGTCGATTAGAAAGAGAACCAGCTCTGGACCATCCGCGTCGAGGGTGGATTGATAATGCTCGCGAATCTGGATTGTGGAGAAGTTCATGCTGCCAGTCAAGCACTGGCTCCCCCCTTAGGTAACAGCTTTCAATCAAGCTTTGAAAGGTATGTTCTCTGTATCCACTTTGCCTCCCTCACGTTCCTCTCCACGCCTCACAAAATGAACTTGACAATATCGAACGATGGTGACCGGCGCGAGGTGAGGCCATGCTGTCCCGCCAATCCCAGTGTTCCTATGGCTCCAGGCTGAACTATATCATCCAGAATATGGCCTCCGACTTCAGATATTCCCCATAAGTACCCCTCGGCATATCGGAAACCAGCAGCTGCGGAAAGCCTGTATAGATCTCCGCAGGACTGCTAAGATCTTGTTAAAATTGACACCCAAAGATGCTGCGCCGTATATGATGCAGCATTAACATCGCATTAAGGCTGTTGCCAAGTGTCATGAAGATTGCGTGAGTTCGGTAATGGATGATAGACCAACCCCAAGGTTTTTCTGGATTCGGGAGCATATTATCAAAAGAAATCACATGATAGCCAAAATGGAGCAGAAGAAGGCAGATAACAATGGGAGAACGAAACAAGACCTGAAGGGACTTCTCTAGATGAATAATTAAAAACCACCTATTGGATGTTAATGGCTGGCGAACACGAGACTTTTCGTATGTGTGATACCGTCTACGAGAAAAATCTTCTTTTTCATAATCTAAGTAAGACTCCAAGCATATATTAATTCTTAACATATAGGTCGACATATTCATCAACATCCATCTCTTCCAATGCTTTACCATCTTGACTCAGCGCTACGAGTTTATCGACGTGTTCTGCCGGGAAGTGCGGACCGAGATGCCTCTTGTACTTGGCGAGAATTTCTGGTTTCGCCTCTTCACGCCGCAGTTTGTGGCCTAATGGAGCCTCGACAACCTCCTCCTCAAGGACGGTGCCATCCCGTAGTTTCACGGTGAGGGCATTTGCGATAGTTCGCTTCTCTGGGTCATGATAATCCCTAGTAAACTGGGGATCTTCAACGCAGGTAATCCGTTGTCTTAGAGATTCAACGAGCTGCGAGGTGGCGGCTTCGCTACCATCAGTGTAGTCAGCTGCCTCAAGACGATCGAAAACAAACATTGTCGATACCATGTACTGCCAGGATCCGTGAGTATCGCAATTTATAGATTTAAAGCCCAAGACATACCTGCACGCAGTGGTCGCGGTCAGCAAAGTTGTCCATGGGTTTGAACTGCTTGTCAATAATCCGGATGCAAGCCTCATGGGTCCTGTTCGTCACACTCTCGATATCTTCAGCGGTCTTACCAATCTTCCTTAGCTTGACATTAATGCGCTTAGCAGCCTCAATCGCAGTTTGGGAGTGAAACTCAGCTAAGAGAAGCAAGTTAGGCTTATAACAAGGCGGAGGGGGCTTAGAGAACTGACCAGGATAAGACACTTTGAAGAGGACATTCTCCATAACGTAGCTGCCATACGGTCTCTGGAATTTGAAGGGCTTTCCGCCGAAGTTCACATCGTAGAAACCCCAAGTTGGGGCTGAGAGAACTGTGGGCATGCCACCCTCGCCGCGCATCACCTTCAAGCAGAGGTTCACAGCCTTTTCACATGCATCACCTGCAGCCCATGACTTTCGTGACATGGTATTAGGTGAATGCCTGTACGTTCGCATCGACTGACCATCACACCATGCTTGAGAGGCAGCATCCCGCGTCTGGGCCTCAGATAGACCAAGCATCTTAGCCACGACAGCGGTTGATGCGACCTTAACCAGAACGACGTGATCCAAGCCAACCTTATTAAACGAGTTCTCCAAGGCCATGCAGCCTTGGATTTCGTGTGCTTTGATCATAGCCTCAAGCACGTCCCTCACCTTGAGCACTTTGCCATTCCCTAGCTTGCCACCAGCCCTATTTGTACGAGATATCCAGTCTGCAGTGGCAAGAATCGCGCCCAGGTTGTCTGAAGGGTGTCCCCACTCTGCAGCCAGCCAGCAGTCATTGAAATCCAGCCACCGGATCATAGCACCAATATTGAAGGCGCCCAGCACAGGGTCGAGCTGATATGGAGTTCCGGGAACTTTGGTACCATTTGGTACGACGGTACCTTCGACAACGGGGCCAAGGATGTTCTTGCACTGCTGGAATTCGAGAGCCTTCAGACCGCAACCCAATGTGTCTATGAAGACCCATCGGGCAGTCTCGAACTAGATGGGATGTCGTCAGCGGCATCTGACATGGCAGCAGGGTACGGCAGTAGTACGGCTTACAGCGAGGTCTGATTCAACCTTAACATTATGCACGTAGTTAGCCACATCCGTTATCTCGGGATCAAATTCCCTTGTTGCGGCAGGCACAGCAGCACCCGATCTGAGTGTAGGCATGGTTGAGAAGGGAGCCGCAATGGCAGTACGCTGGACGACAGGTGTACGGGCGGTAGCTGCGAGGGCAATTGGACGAACAGCTTTGCAGCTTATGTTAGCTCTCTGTCGAATTGTCCGTGAGGCGGTACTGCAGATGTTGCGACTGAAGGCCGACATGATGATCAGATTAGCTTCCGGAGTGCCTGAGCGACCTCAATGAAGCTGGAAGCAAAAGAAATTGAGGTCGTACTCGTGGTTCTATGATATGAGGTTTGTTCAATTGTGCGTGAAGCTTTGGACTTTAGTTATGGCGGGTGGAGACGGCTTTGCATCCAACCGAGCTCGGGAAGCAATCGGGAGAAGAGATCCGGGGAAGCCCCCGCCATAACCGTGCTCGTCTGCTGAAAATCGGACAACGTCAATTGTAGAGCTGACGGCTTGAAAAACTGGCTTCCGCCTTGAACACTTTTGAAAATTTCCGGTCAGCCACATTGTCAAGACGCTTGTGCTGACGCTAGAATAATTCTGCGTTGTTGCAGCCTTAGGCAACACTCGACTCACTGAGGAAAACCTGCCACAGCACATGTCTCAATAAAACAGCGATATATCTCAAACTGATAAATAACCTTAGAACGCAACTCCCCACCATCTAAGGATTTGACCTCACTGGATCCATTCAATAGCCGGACATTCCGTCTCCAGTCGAAATGGGCAATGTGACCTCGTCCCTCAAAGTCGGAAATCTGGAATCGCTTGCGAATGCCATTAACGAAGCCAGGTCCGATCCATCAGCTATCCTTGATTCACTTAATACTCATGGTCGGAAACTTGCTTCGTCCCTTTCAGATACTATAAAAGATGCCAAACAAGACCCATCAGCCGTTTTGGATTCACTTCATGCACACGGCCGTAATGTTGCAGCCTCGCTTTCAAATGCTGCAGTCGGAGATAGCCCATTAATTGCGAACTTGCTCGACTCGTTCAGAAAGTATTGGCACAAGGTCGTGGCGCTGCTTCCCATCTCTCGTACGTCTCTCCATAGCACTCTTTTTTAAATAACGATTAATTATCTACAGAGGAAAAGATCTTCGCACTCGTCGCTTCCTGGTGGATACCGTTTACGGTTACTATTACCCTTTTATACCTCTTTGGAGGGTTTGGTAGGGCCGGAGTTCGTGGGAGTAAGTCCCTATTTCTAGACATTTTTGATCTGTACAAGTCTATACTAAAATTGTTAGGTTCTCCTGCCTCAAGCTTCCAATCGCGAGCATATGGCGGCTACACGCCTGGGGGTGGAATTTTTGCTAGATCAACGAGCGCAGGTATGAGGGGCAGTACGCCTATAATATATAAGGCTGCTGCTATAGTAGTTGCTTCCTTCACTACCATAGCTGTGTACAGAAGTTGGGTTGCGAAATAAGCAATGCGGGTGTTCGATGATTGACTACCGTTATATGAGCGATTGATCACCTTGAGATTGGTATAGCATGGCTTAAAAATAATTAGTAACTATCTTTTCTGAATCCTAGAGCTGCTATTCGAATTGTTTCTCTATGGGCCTAACCGTACTCAATACTGTAACAGCCATAAAACTATTTAGCCAGAGTAGATCATAAAGGCGGCGACACTTCTCTCAAAGCGGCGGCATCACAAACGATGGATGCAGGGGTAGATGCAGCTAGCCAGAACCATTCTAGTGTTCGCCCAAGCGTCTTTGCAATGTGGCTGACCGGGGATTTTAGGGGGCGGAAGCCGATTTCGCTAGCGACTGTATGCAGGGAGACAGAGTATGCTAATCACCTTTCTTTTACAGCGGCCTCTACACTTACCCACTTACCCCGCTTCTTTAAGTTGCACCAAAGAAAACAGAAATCCAAATCATATTTTATTCTTCCACATCCGAGTTATATTTTTATAATTCTATGGCTTTTGGGCTCGTTGTGCACTCTGCTCACTACCTACATCAATTATCGGCTTCTAAATCGTCTTCCCGGAGTTGTGCCACTGACCCTCAACCAACTCCTCCAATTATAACTTTGCGACAATCTTTAAAAACTTCAGCACGCCTAAACCTATCCTCCGTCAAGTTTCAAGAAGGTCCTGATCTACTGAGATGCTGGATGAGCTTCACTGAATATTCCATTGTGAAGCTCTTCAACCCCTTATCCAAACGGCAGTTAGTGTGGCAAATATCATAGATTGCCCCTTAATATGGCTATCTCGAAATACCTTTTCCTAGCTTTGCTTCAAACTAGTTCCACTTATCCACTAGAGAGGTCTTCTATATGGCACTACAGGTTCCAAGCTTGGGGCTCATAGCGTGACAACTCAACCCGCCGAGTATGCGGATCCCCCAGCGAGTCCAATATCTTATTGCCTAGGCAAATATGCTACCTAGTCTATCAAACTTCCAATGGAAATCCTACTCCAACAAGTACCGCCGGCTCGTTGATATCGTGGTGTTGATAGCTAAAAGAATGAGCGATCACCCGAGTTACACGATTCGACGCAGACTTACCTGAGAACGCTAATTGCACCAGGCTCCAGCATCATCGACAAGGGAAACTCCATCGGGTACTTCAACCAGCGCTTTACGAACGCCCGAAGCAAATGGCCATGTGCAACGAGAACAACATCGCATGGGTTTTCGCCGTTCATATTGCTGACCTGCAAACTATGGATCGCGTCGATAAGACGGTCCAAGCGCTCCGTCACTTCTTGAGCTGTCCTGGTGCGAAGCTGTTAATGTCTGCAAGCTGAAAGGGCACGAAGAACTAGGAAAAGACAACATACTCGCCACCCTCACACCCGTCTCTCCATATGTCCCACGGCCTTTCTTGGTCCAAGCCATGCTCCTTCCGCAACGCTCGAATCTCCCTCGTTGCAAGCCCTTCATAAATCCCGTAATCCCACTCGGCTAACTTAGTAGTTTCTGTAACCTTTCCCTTTTCTATCAAGGCATTTCTATCCCCCTCACTAAAAGCGAGCTCAAACGTCTGCTTCGCTCTATTCCGCGGGCTTACGAAAACGTGTGCAAGTTTTGAAGGATCGATTAGCTTCCCGCGTCCTACTAGCATTTTGCCGGAAGCCAGGACTTGTTTCTGGCCTTGCTCCGTAAGCGCTAGCTCTGTGATACCAGTATAGCGGCCGTTCTTGGTCCATTCGGTCTCCCCTGCCTATCGTTAATGGAACTGTGCAGCTCAATCTGGACAATTTGTAATTTACCATGTCTATAGAGGAAGACACGGGGAGTTCCCGCATCCTTATCGGGCATTTTGGCGGGAACGAAGATCACTATTTTCCCGTAGGACCTGGTACACAACGACGGCAACGCAGAAACCAAGTTAATCAAAAGTTGAATGATATATCTCCCTGGCAGGTTTGTCAATGGATTGCCTGGAAATAATATGACGCAGGGTGAGAAAAAAATTCGTCGAGTTACTTTTTCTGCTAGTGGCAAAGCTACGCGAAGTGTAAGTTTAAGAAAATGCTGCACAATACGAAGGTAAATGATAGGTGCAACACAACTGCAAAACGAAATTCAGAAATCTTGGTCGGGAATCCTTAGATAGGAAACCCCGGATAAGGGTCCAGCACTGCAGAAACGAGCCTTGGCGCCATTTTCTCCCAACGTGTTCTCGCGAAGGGTTTTCACTGCTCCAGATATCTCTGCGGAATTGTCCTTGTCCTTTTCGACCACGTGAGACTTCTAGGGATCCCAGGCGTCTATTCTAAGGCCTTTAAAGACCTATATGTACAAGACTGTATGAACTCCTAAGACAGGGATACACTATTTGCGTTCCGAAGACGTTGCAAATCAAACGCGTTACCGCGCGATTCCCAATGGAGATGGAAGATCTAAGCAAGTCAAAATACTACCATGTCAACGTCTACTGGGAAATGAGCTTGGCCGCCTCTAAGAGGTTCCCCCCGTATCTGAGTAAGCTTTTGAATGGATATTGCCAGATTGTGGTGATACAGCAATATCTACGTGTAGTACCGACTTCTCACATGCCAACAACAGGAGATTCTTTTATGGACAGATAAGTAAATTTTACATAGAAACCTAATCAAGGAGTCGGATCCGTTTTGTCTTGAAGACATAGTTAAGACAACACTTGAGCGAGTGATGAAATTTATATCGAGTACAAGGCTTTTTCAGACTTCAATCACATGAACTACGACTCTATATACCATCCTCTATACCGAACGGCCCATTACTCATAATTCCGGTGACTTTCTATTATCATAGTTTCCCCCTAAAAATCCCAGCTTTTAATGTTACATACAGCGAACCCCCAATCTGGCTTAACATTCTTATTTGTATGAACCACTTGCTCGCTCATCTCCAGTACTTGCGGCTGGAGTTTTCACCTCATCAATGTCAGGCCTCAGCTTTTCTGGATGCCTCATAACCATCTCCACCACCCTGCCCTTTGTCAGCTTGCCCTTCTGTTCCACTGTGCTAATCATAGCCCTCGCGACCCTTAGCGGCCACTCGATAAACTCCGTCCATGGTGTGCCTTTCCTATGATCCTTCCTCTCCTTTTCCTCCGCCTGCAAACCCTCGTATATTTTCTCAACCCATACCAGCATCACCCCAACAGGTACCTCTAACCCTCCTTCATGTGCACGAAGCGGGGCCAGAAGGAATTGGATAACGATGCAGTGCGCAAGCAGGACTTGTGAGAGTGGATTGGACTGGGAGAGAATGTAAGTTATCGATGCTTCAGGCCAGGTCGTGAGAACCGAGAAGAGACGCATGAGGGAGAGGTATGCTTGGTGTGAGGGATCCGGCAGAGTGAATTGGGATGTCGGGTCGTTATGGAACGTGGGTGAGCATGATGTTTCACACATGGGCATTCCGAGCGATACCTCAATTGGATCTGGACGGCTCTCGGGCTTGGATGAAGTTGTGGGATGAGGTTTGGATGACAGTGATGCAGATGTCGATGAGGGTGATGCCGCGTTTGAAACTAGCAATGGTTTCATCGTAGCTACAAGTCTGGAATGGAAAGTGATCTCTACCTCGTGCGCTGAGCTATTTTCTAGAAGTGGCGTCAAGCGTTCAAGTGATGCCAATGCATCGCATACAAGCCTTATATTGATGGGTGAGACATCATCTAAACGCTTACTCATAGTAGTACAATGCAGATTCGGGGAAATGACAAAGGCGCCCTTGAGGTTGTTTGTCACAATGACTTGTGAAAGCAGCGCGCAGCCTCGTATTGAGAGAACATGGTCGACAAGGCCGTCTTCCATATACTGAGACTGGAAGGCAAGCATATAAGACGTAGCTAGCATTGCGTGTGCTTCAGCTGGTTTCAGTGGCCAGCTGGAGAAGGCACTGTGAAGGCCTTTGATGGCTTGCTGGCGGTGTGTGAGAGAAGCGATCGAAAATGAGTCGACGCAGAGGAGAGATAGATGAGAAGCGGAAAGGGCGAGCATTGCGTGCATAAGATAGTCGTACTTGCAGATGTTAGCGGCATTTTAACTTCGGTAGATGTGTAGACATGACTTACCTGGTGGGCAAAAGCGGGGACGTCCCGCACCCACACTTGCTCATGGTCCACGGGAAGGAATGGGTGGGCTGATATCAGAAAGTGATGGAATAAACGCATGTCGCTCATCGTAAACATAGTTGGTGTAGGTTGGAGTTGGACTAGTTGGCTAGGGCTGGCAGCCATCTCTGAGGCTATCCGTTCATGTTGTATTCGCTTGAAAATCGTTGGATACTTGCAAACAGAGCCCCTTTTCAAGCAATTTGCGCAGGATGGCCATGTCTCTTGACACTATTTTATGCCATATTAGCGATGTGCACAGTTAGATTGAGAAGTAATCAACTGGCCTTGACTTTGCGGGCCTTGCAACCGATACAGCCCAGGCGGGACTTGGTATGGCTTCTTCTCTTCTGGCGACTTTGTGGTGTAGTGTCATCATCCCGCAAGCCTTGTGATGCTTGCTCCTGTGGGGTCGAGGAGTTCCTGGCCGAGGCTAGGCTGTCTGATCTTGCTGCTGTCGAAGCAGTAATCTCGGATTGTACGCTTCCATACGTATGACACAAACGAGGTAAGGTAGCACCAGAATCATTATTTGTGAAATGAGGCATCATCAATGCAGTCGGTGTCGATTCGGAGGAAATCTGCGTCGATGTATTTGGCCTTGGTGAAAGATCTTCCCAGTCAGGGAGTGTAAGCCAATCCTCAAGGAAGTTTCCTATGGGGATGGATTCATCCGGCTGATTCTTTGCACAATGATCAGATTCCATGCTACAGCGTCCTTTACGCCATGGCTTGGAGTTAGGGTATTTGTGATCTTGTTGACTCATAAGCCTGTTTTCAGCCGCAAAACGTATTGGTGTTGTTTCAGGCTGTCTAAGTAAACCAAAGGGGATTCAAATGCGAGAAAAAGCGAATACGAGAATAATCGACGCCTTGGCAAGAACATATGGAGAAGTCACAAAAGGCTGACAACGCCAGCTCTACAGGAGATTCAGCCTGCAAATGAGTTTTGAAGAATTAACTGGCTTTTCTGAATTCCACAATATTAACGAGCACTTGCCCTCCTAAACGTGATCGACTGGAAACTTGGCATTCGAATGAGACACCATAAGAGAAAGACTGGGCACAGATTCTCATAAGATGCAAACGGTAGGTATAAAGAAAAATTGAGAAAATAGTAAAATTACTAGACGGCGCTGATGCCTTGGGTTGCTCGAACAGACACAATGGGTCATACTGACAACGCCGTCAAGTACCTGCATTTTATAGTCCGCAACACGTACAATTACGAGGTAGGCTGGATATTTATAGCTGGTCCCGCAGATTGGCCCTCCACCCAATAATCAAGAGCGTATACCGAATTTGCTAGGTAAATTTGAGACATTCACAATACCTCATTTAATAGTGCGGAAGACGCTACAGGTTAGAGATATAGATCTTGTCTACAGGTGTCAACTATGAGCCACAACCAGCCATTATGACGCTTTGATTCTATTTTGCAGACTACATCCTCCATTAAGACGTGCTTTGGTCTAGCCATAGCCAACATTTGGTATACTTCTTTCAGCTAAGTTTCTGGCTCGACCAATTTAAGCCGCCCACCCCAAGTCACGATTATGCCATCATTCCTGGGCTTCCTAGCCCACAACATAGCCAATATTTGAACATTCAGTTGGGTAGCCACTGTCGTCTTAAATGCTAGGTTTGTGGTTGAAGTAGCACGAATTCTCTATAGATCGGGAACAGATCGGCGAGACGAATGTAGCGGTCGCAACATAGGACATCGCCTTGAGCGCAAAGTTGCAGGTGACCGTTAAGTCAAGGATGTCATAGCTGATGCCCTGGGGAGGGCTGTTTGTCGCATAACCTTTTGCCTAGAACGTGATTCCTTTGGAAAGGTGTAAACGAAGAGGTAAGAGTTAAAGGGTACTTAGCCTTTCCAGTATGTCTGCACAGTTTGCAGAAGCCACATGAATTTTCAGAGGTCCCCCGGGATGAGGTTAGTGTTCCGATCAATGCAAAGCGCTGCAAAACAGACTGCTGAGGGAGCTTCGATACATTTTGCTTGGATTTCTTGTTCTTGTCAAGACCGAGACGCGTATTCAACTATCAAATTGCTGACTCAGCATAGCGGAGTCTTTTGAGCAACTTCACTTACGTTGTCGCCCCAATAACCACCACCATTCTTCCCCCAGGAGTGGCAACTGTGTCCAACCTCTTTATAATCATTAATCCCCTTGGATGCCGAGTAACTCGTTCCGGAGTGTCCAAACTGGGTGTGTTCCTTAATGTGCTACCCAAAAGCCATCCATTACTCGTCGTCCGGGATAACGTCTGTGCATTGAAACACCGACCTCCGCACACTCGCATCTCACTGGCACACTCAGCATCCATTCTTGATTGCAAGCCTCGCCGCCATGCCTTCGATCCTCTCTGATGATGACAAGCAGACGGTCAAACGAACTGTGCCCAAGGCTTCGAACAAGATCCACGCCGTCGCCGTTGCGAAGTTGTATATTGCATTCCCAGACAGGCACCGATGGACGTACACCGGACTTCAAGGCGCAGCAGTTTTAGCAAATGATCTTGTAGGAAATACTTTTTGGATCAAGTTGGTGGACATATCAGTAGGTTAAAGAAATATGTTTCAATGCACTGCTATCGTGTAGCTCTGATTAACGGGTGACAGTCTGCCAATAGGGGCGTCATATGGGACCAAGAAATATACGACACCTTCTCCTACAATCAGGATCGTGTTTTCTTCCATACCTTTGAACTGGAAGACTGCCTGGCCGGACTTTCATTCTGCGATGAGAAGGAGGCAAAGGCATTCAAGAAGAAGATGGACGATCGGGAGAAGAATGCACACAAGAATACAAAATCAAAACCCTTCGGCTCGTCTGTCCATGGATCATCCGACATGAATGGGAAGCCTATGCACCATAGTATCTTGGGTGGACTGTTTGGCCACAGGCATTCTTCTGCCTCGCATCAACCGCCTGTGCAATCAATTATTCCGCCAAAGGAGATCACTGTGGTATCGCCGAGTCAGCCCACTCACTCGAGTACACCTAGCAATAAACACTCTTCAATAGACACTACAGATCCTTCTTGGCAACCCTTATTGAAGGAGTTATTAGAGATGGGGATCACGGAGGATCAAATTGAAGAAAATGCGGACTTCATTAAACTGTATATTGAGCAAAAGAAGGCAGGAGAAAGTTTAGCAGATGGGGCATCTGAGCGGAAATCGAGAGCTCCACCACCTCCACCCCCAAGTGCACCACCTGTTAGGATGACCCCTATCAGCCCGCAGAACACCGGGGGCACTACTGCATCCAGGAGAGGACCACCTCCAGCACCGCCACCAGCCAGGAGAACCAGAACTGACGCTCCTTCTGCTCCTCCGAGCAATAGGGCTTCGTCTTCTAGTCCGGCTCCCTCTCCACCAAGGCAAGCGTCGCCTCCTCCAGGACCACCGCCTTTAAAGTTCCGTGCTCCTCCACCCATCGCGGATGCAGGCAAATTTGCCCACACAAACGCCCCCGCTCCTCCGTCTAGAGTGCGAACAGCATCAAATGCCCTTGCAAATCCGGGTCCCCCTCCTCCTCCTCGGCCACCAAAGCAGCCGATTGAAGAATCCTCGGAACCGGCTCCCAAGTTTGGTGTCCCACCTCCATTCACGGGAAACCGGGTTGCCTCCAACCCTCCTCCACCACCAAGCCGAGGACCAGTACCTCCGCCTCCGCCGGTACGAGAAACTCCATCGGTACATTTTGCCCCCCCCCCACTACCTCTAAAGACACCTTCTGCACCCCCTCCACCTTCATTACCGCCAGTAAACAATGGCCCTCCGGGACCGCCACCACTGCCGCCTTCTGCTCGACCCGTACCACCTCCTGCAAGCTCTGTACCACCGCCTCCACCCCCTTTGCCCTTTACCAATGCACCGCCTCCACCGCCTCTTCCTCCTACGAACCATGCACCGCCTCCTCCGCCTTCCGGACATGTCCCCTCGCCGCCGCCGGGGCCCGCGG
>Ga0307515_10013796_pt1 | contig 15058 bp, 18 predicted proteins | sample 17_EM_MG_FD_194513 | JGI IMG/M metagenome (GOLD analysis project Ga0307515, IMG submission 194513) | Populus trichocarpa ectomycorrhiza microbial communities from riparian zone in the Pacific Northwest, United States - 17_EM | ecosystem: Host-associated > Plants > Roots > Unclassified | place... | reverse complement strand
TAAATTTTGGCGCTGCTTTATTCACACAAAACAATCCGGCTTTTGATTTAACCAAATTGAATAAAGACATTATTGTCATTGATAAATCAATTCAAAGAAATAACCTAATACTTAGAGTTCATATAATAATAACTGATAATTAATTAAAAAACGAAACACCAGCCGCCAACAATGCATATAATTAATTGCGGGCGCTCATTTCTACAGACAAGAGAAAATTAAACCTGACCAATTACCAAGCAAATGATTTACATCACCCAACTCATTTACATTATTGCCGGGCAGGAAGAAACCTTCGATCAGTTTGAAAGCATTGCCATCCCGATAATTTCAAAGTACAACGGCCGGCTTTTATTAAGGGTGAGACCTCATGACCATTCTTTTATTGAACACCATATCGACAAACCTTACGAAATCCATTTTGTGGAGTTTGACACGCAACAGGATTTTGAACACTTCAAACAAGACGAAGAGCGAAAGCAATTTCTGCATCTGAAGGAACAATCCATAAAGGCATCCATCCTGGTACAAGGCACAAAACTTTGACGGATGCTATTTTGCAACAAGAGATAAACCAACCATGCAAGACGTAATTAAAAAGCTTAAGTTCAGGGACAAAGGGGTTCTTCTTAACGCACCGGCAGCAATTGAAAAAGAATTTGTAAAGCTGGGTTTCGCCACCCGTGTTGATAAAAAGGTGAAAAGCACAAACACGCTGGTTTTTATCAATAACAACAAAGAGTACCTGGACTTTCTCAACAACAGACTGAAGGACATCGAACCGGACAGCGTGTTATGGTTTGCTTATCCCAAAGGGACTTCAAAGATTAAAACGGACATCAACAGAGACACCATTCGGGTAACGGGGGAAGAGTTTGGTATTACTACCGTAACGGCCATTTCCATTGATGACACGTGGAGTGCTCTGCGCTTCAGACCAATTGATAAAGTGGGGAAGTAAATGGTGGGAACTTCGAAGTGTTTGATGAAATTATAAGTACATCACCAAATAATTTTCACGGGTTGAGAATTTGAAAGAATAGGAATGGCTTCCTCAGCTAACATTACGGTGTCGAAACAGAAAAATTTGTGTGTATCAATTAAACGACTGCCTAAACTCCAAAGGTGAAAGATTGGTTTTGCTTTTAAAAAGTCTGCTGAAAAGATTGAGGATATTCAAAACCAAATTCGTAAGCTATTTCGTTTACTGTTAATGAAGTTGTAGATAACCTTTCTTTTGCCTTTTCTATTAGTTTATCCTGAATGATTTGTTTGGTGTTTTGTCCCGTGAGCGTTTTAAGCAGGCCTCTCAAATAGCTGGGCGAAATACTTAACTTCTCCGAGATATACTCAACAGTGGGCAATCCATTTTTTGATAGGCTTTCCCCGTTGAAATAATCAGTCAGCAAATCTTCTAAACGGTCAAGAATAGTGTGGTTGCTCTTTTTTCGGGTAATAAACTGGCGCTGATAAAACCTTTCGGAATAATTGAGCAATACTTCCAGTTGAGCGATTATAATATCCTGGCTAAACTTGTCAATATTCTCATGATATTCCTGTTGGATACTTTTGATAATGTTGATGATTTTCTTTTCTTCTTTGGTAGAAAGGTGCAGTGCCTCAGTTACGGAATAATCAAAGTATTCGTATTTCTTTATTGTTTTAGCCAATGAAGTGTTCCATAAAAAATCAGGATGGATGAGTAGCACGTAGCCAGAACGCTGTTCTGTTGCCCCAGGGTCTATATCAACGCTGAACACTTGCCCCGGAGACATAAAAAACAAAACGCCTCCATCAAAATCAGATGCTTGTTGCCCATACTTCGTTCTGCCTTTAAAATTCCTGTTAAGTACAATGGAATAAAAATCAAATACGAAACTCACCTGTGTTTTGCATGTCAACGGCACGTTGGAGGCTTCGTAGTTTATTGCACTGATCAATGGATGTTCTGGCGGGGAAAGCCCCATTACTTTATGGTATTCCCTGATCGTTTTTATCCTTTGAAGCTGTTTATTTTCCATTCTGTAAGTTGCTTGTTAAACTGAGCTATGTCGTACGCAGTGCTATAGGAAGAGTAATAACCAATTAGGACTCATTCCCTTTTTTTTCAAAAAAGTTTTTCTGGCTTATCATGGCTTCGTTCAATGATTTTTGAATATATTTTACGTGGTCCACTGCTTCAGGAGTACTAGATCTCTTCTTAACTTCTGTTATATTACTTTTATCTACTTCTTCAATTCGTTGGGTGATCCACCAAAGGTTTCCAAAGGGGTCAAGGATTCTACAAACTTTTTCTCCAAACCAAAGAGTAGTAATGTCAGTCACTGATGTTGCTCCGAGTTGCAGTGCTTTTTGGTAAGTGTTTTCAACATCTTCCACATACAAATTCAAAAAACTCGGGGTTGGGTTCCAGCCTTCTCTTGAATCAAAGAGCATTACTATAGCATCTCCTATCGTTACTGCTACGTGGATAACGATCCCTAGTTCATTTTTTACTTTGGTGTTCGGAACTTCTTTTGCTTCAAATGCAGCGTTCATAAATTCGATTAACTTTTCGGAGGATGTAGATATTATCCAAGGCGTTACCGATGTATAATTTTCAGGGACTTTTTTAATTTTAGAAAGATCGTTGTTTTTCATAGTTCAATTAGTTAGAAATTTATGTCGGGTATACTATTCCTGTTATGGTTTGGGCTGTGTTCCAGAGTTTTTTGGCAACGGCTTCGTCCATTGCATTTTCTCGTACAATTACTAAAGCTGGATAACCTCTCAATCCGCCATCTTCAGGTTCGTACATGTGTCCTCCAAGTGCTTCTTCGGATACGGCTGAATATAACGATGATAAAGCGCCTTGCCAAGGTTCCATAAAAGCACCAAGCCTTTCCTTGCCAATGGCGATTTCTTCTTCGCTTAAATGTCTGGTAAGTTCGGTGTTATTTGCGCCAGGTTGTGCAGCTACAGATAATACCCGCTGTCCTTTAGCTTTAATCCTTCGATCCAATTCGATAGAAAATATGAGATTCGCCAATTTGCTTTGCCGATATTCACGCAATGGGTTGTAATCTTTTTCTGTTTTTAAATTATCAAAGTCAATGACGGCATTTTGGTAGCCGTTACTACTTAAGGTAACTATTCGTGAACCGGGCGTTGCCTGAAGTAATGGATACAAAAGTCCTGTGAGTGCAAAATGTCCCAAAAAATTTACTCCAAATTGCAATTCATACCCTTCCTTTGTTTTTGAAATTGGCGGTGTCGCCACTCCCGCATTATTGATTAAAAGATGCAGTTGCGAATGTTGCTCAATATATCCTTTTGCAAACTGTCTGACAGAATTTAAACTTGCCAAATCAACAATACCGACTTCTAAAGCACCTGTTCCTTTTCTGGCTTTCATTCTAGTAATAGCTTCTGCTGCCTTGTCTTTATCCCTGCAAGCGATAGTTACATTTGCGCCCGCCTGAAATAATGCTAACGCTGTTTCGTAACCGATACCTGTGTTCCCCCCGGTTACAATTACAGTTTTTCCTTTTTGATTAGGAATGTCTTTTGTTGTCCACATAATTGTTTGTCCTTGTGAAGTCTTTAGTTTTCTGTAATTGTTTGTTTGATCGTTTACATTATTGTACAAGCATGGCGCACAACGGTCCGCATTGCCGAAGTTGGGATATTTGATGCCTGCCCGGTGCCGATGCTTAATTGAAAAACGTCTGCTGGAACAAATGTTTGTGAGCGATCAAATGTTCATTGTTTCAATGTCCCGCCTCAATTTTAGCAATGCAATGTTAGCGGCTGGTGTTCGTCTTTTGCAGCTTTATTTTGCGAATTACCATGGATTAACTTTCTGATGTGAAAAAAAGCCGCCTGTAGGACCTTGTTCGTCTAAACAAGCCAGCCAAACTGCGGGTTTAGCTCCTTCTTCAATTGTGTTGGTAGCATCTTTTCCTCCCATGTCCGTCTGTGTCAAGCCAGGGTCTGCACTATTCACTTTAATACCTGTTCCCTTTAATTCCTTTGCCAATAAAACAGTAAACATGTTTAAGGCAGCCTTGGAAGATGAATATCCCAATGGCGTTGCTTTAGCTATTTTGGGATTAGTGTTTACAGAGTCGCCCATTGTAGTCATAGAGCCAATAGAGGTTGACATGTTAACAATCCTTCCGGCAGTACTTTCTTTAATCAGAGGCAAAAAAGCCTGTGTTACTAATACATGTCCTACAAAATTTGTGTTGATGTAGTTATGCAAAAGGGCAACAGGAATTTTTGATGGTGATTGGTCTTCTCGATTAAAAAAAACCGCATTATTAACTAACACGTCTAATTTTCCAAACTTCTCTTTTACGATTGTTGCTGCATTCGTGATGCTATTGTGGTCAGTAATATCTATAGGCACATATATTGCATCAACGCCTTCCGAGATTAGTTGAGCGGCAGCATCCTGTCCGGATTTTACATTTCTTGCACCAAGAAGAACTTTCATTTTAAGTTTGCCTAATTGTCTGCCGATTTCTAAACCAAGTCCTCGGTTTGCCCCAGATATAAATACTATTTTGTTTTCCATTTTTCTTATATGTTTTTTTAATTAAAAGTCGTCTGCCACTTCATACTCATATGTTGCTGCATTATTGGGTCTGTCTACACTTACCGCTAACATTTGGTAGTGATTCCACTTATACAAGAGCAGGTTTGTTCAACTTATGTAGATACACGTTTGAGAATATAAGGATTGCAAAAATAACCCACGGTAATATGATATTTGCTATGGCATCACCACTCACAAAATGAGCGATAAATGCGGAAATAAATGTAATACCAAAGCCCGCATAAGCCCATTCTTTAATCCGTATCGGGATTTTCGGAATCATCAAAGCCAATACCCCTATTATTTTAGCGAAGGCAAGCTCAATCCTGAAATACCCTGGAAAGCCAAGATGTACAAAGTCTGCCGCCAGTTGGGGATTAAATAACATTTGCAATGCACTAAGTATCATCATTAAGCTAAACGCTCCGGTTGTTATCCAGTAAATAATTTTATTCTTTTTCATATTTTTTATTGATTATATGCTGTTACAAAATCCTTTACAAAACCGGTCAGTTTTATTTTACCCAATGTTGGTTGGTTGCTATAATAATCTTCGTACAGTAGTCCGCTGCGTTGGATTGCCTGCATTTCTACCAAGCCATTAGCTATCTGTGGATTGATCCCGATGGACAACATTCCATCCAGTAGTTGTTGATCAGGGAGTACTACCCATTTCAAACCTGGTTTTCCAATTGCTTCTCCTAAAACTTTTGCAATTTCATTGGGTGAAACTTCCTCACTTGCCACATAACGAACAGCCCTTCGATCAAAGGGTTGATCTACCTCTTCGCTAATAGCACTCGCAATATCCAGTGGAGAAACCCAAGGCTCTTTTTTGTCACCGCCATAATTAGAAACAATTACACCTTGCTTTTTTATGGTCTCGATAAATCTAAATGTATTGGTGTAAAACGCAGCAGCACGCATAATTTTAATTGAAACATCATCCGGGAGCTCTTTCAATAAATGCTCTACATTATAATGAATGAAAAGAACACCGTTTCCTTTGTTTAAATGTGCTCCTATTGCACTTAGATAAATGATCCTTTTTACACCGGCTTGTTGAATTGATTGCTTATAATTGTTACCAATCTTGAGGAAGGCACCGATGAAATCAACATCCTTGTCAAAGACACTACCCGCAGCTTCAAACATTCCCATGAGATAAACGATATCCGCTCCTTCGAATGTCGCAGTCAAGAAATCAACATCCTGTACCGTGCCGATGGCCGCTTTTGCTCCAATGTTTTCAATCTCTTTTTGTCTTTCAGGCCTGCTGCTGATTACAGTAACCTGATGCCCTTTTTGGACGAGCTCTATTGCCAATGGTTTGCTAATGTTCCCCAGCGAACCTGTTATAATAATTTTCATTTTCCTGTTTATTTGTTTAGGCAAACTTCCGAAACAATAAATAAGGGATACTAGCCAAAACGACTTTCGTTGTATGATAATCGACTATGTGAGTCGGTTTGCCAATGTGTCCTAACGAAACCTGTTATTGCAATTTTATTTTTTTGATTTCTTGAAACTGTTTTTAACCTGATCATCAAGCACAAGTTTATCAAAGCTGATCAAAGTATACTTACACTATTTTTCATTTTAATTATACTTTAACAACGACTTTCCCAACAGTTCTTCCACTTTCAATCTGATCATGGGCAAGTGCCATATCATTAAAGGTAAACGTTCTTGATATGTGCGAACGGATGGCCCCGGATTGAAGTAGTTGAGCGATGCTATTCATATCGGCACCATTTGAACTTACCGCAGGATTTTCTATGGATATTGATCTGGCATCTGCCAGATTTTTTGCTTCTGGGCTAATTGCCGAAAGTAAGCTAATGAGTCTGCCTCCTGATTTAATCACGCCAAGTGATTTGATTATACTCTCATTATCCAGGCATTCCAGTACAAAATCGACATCTTTTACAGTGTCAGCTAAAGCTTGTGACTTGTAATCAATATGCTCATCAGCTCCAAGTGATAGCACAAAGGCTTTATTTTTTGCAGAAGAAGTTCCAATGACGTAAGCGCCAAAATGCTTTGCAATTTGTACGGCATAATGACCTACGCCACCTGCTGCTGCATGAATCAAAACCCGGTCACCAGCCTTTACTTTAGCTATGTTCACCACAGTTTGCCAAGCCGTCAATGCGGCAAGTGTAGCTGCGGCTGCTTCCGAAAAAGTGATGTTATCTGGTTTTAAGGCCAGATGTGAAGCGGGTGCCGCCACCATTTCAGCGTAAGCCGCTCCAATGCCGATAAAGTTGACCATTCCAAAAACATCATCTCCCTTTTTAAATAGACCGGAGTGTGACTCCATGACCGTGCCTGCTATATCCCAGCCAAGAATTAATTCCTTTGCCGGATCGAGGTTGGCATACTCATAAACACCCCCGCCCTTTCTTGTTTTAATATCAACAGGGTTAATACTGATATACTTCACCTTTATAAGAACTTCATTTAATGCTATTACAGGCTGCGGTACTTCCTTGTAAACAAAATTTTCTGTTGATCCCGGCCTTTCTAAAACAATCGCTTTCATATTTTAATAGTGTAAGTTTATACCATGATTATTATCCCATCATTTTTATAAACACCCTTGTTAGTCAATAGGTAGGTGGCTTTTGCTGTGTTTTGAACTCCAGTGCCAGGTAAAACCCGTTGTAATTGCTAAAGCAATTGTTTCCAAAGCAAATTGCCCCTCACTTGCCAGGTTGCTTAAAAAATTACCTCCATGTAATGCAACATAAAACACCGGCATCATTAACTGATATTTAACGGAGAGCACAATTAAACCAAACAGTAAAAACTTTAACCACGTTGTTCTTGAAAGTTGATTGAGAATTAAGATGGCCATTGTCAGACAAGCCAGCACGGGTTCGATGAAACTAATATATGCGGGAATGAGTACATCAGGACCGTAAGGCAACTTACACCACTCTCCAGTGGGAGCCAGGTGAGCAACCTTATCCATTACTGGGTTCCATGCCGCTTCCATCAGAGGGTTGGTAGCAAACATAAAAATTGCAGCAATAGCAATTGCGGCCAGGATTTTAAAAAGCGTTTTACTTAGTATTGGCGTAGTGAAAATAATTAATCCGCATGTTATCCCTATTGCCAGTAATTTTGGAATGTTATTTATAAACATAAAACCAATTGAATGGGTGCAATAACCATCCATAAAAGGACCTCTGAAAAGAGATTCTGTCAACATGGAGTCAATCAGAAATAGCACCGCCCATTTTTTTGCGAAAGAACCATGCACCTTCTTGTGAGCAAGTTCCCAAAAGAATATCAAACCCAGTATCGAAAATACACGGATGATAAATTTGTAAGGTGTTGTAATAACAGATAAATCCGGAAAGGGAACATTCATTTCCTGAAGCATCACGGCATGAACACTTAATGAAAGCACAGTGCTAAAGAAAATCCCTATCACAAACTTAGTCCAGTTCACAGTTGTCTTTTGTAGCATTCGAGATTGAGGTTATTTATGATGCGGATATTGTGGCCATGATAGTTGCCAATACTTTACTTACTTAACGCGAAAATTAATCAACGGCTGAATCTTAAAACAATCACTCCATTGTAATCACTGCTTTCCCAATAAATTTACCATGGGGAACCTCGGTATAAGCTTTTTCAAATGAGTTGAATGGGTAGACCTTACTAACGACAATTGCAATTCCACCTTCCGCATAACCTCTAAGTTCAGCGAGATATTCCGGAGAGGGCTTAAGCATGAGTAGTCTATATTTCTTACTTGAAAACAAGTTGATGAAAAAAGAGCTGATGATTTCTTTTGGTCCCGGGGCGGTATGAATATAAGCTGACGAATGCTTCATAATTTGTTTTGCTTTGCTAAAAGGCATTTTACCTGACAGGTCAATAACAACATCATATTGTTTGTTACCTTTCAAAACATCTTCTTTCTGGTAATTGACGACAAAGTCCGCGCCCCAGTCTGTAACTGCCTGGATGCCACTATCGCTGACTACGGTAGTTACTATAGCTCCATCCATTTTTGCGATTTGGGTAGCAAACATCCCGATACCACCTGACGCGCCATTGATCAAAACTTCGGTGCCTTTTTTCAGGCTTACTATAGTCTTCAATATCTGCAAAGCGGCAGAACCTACCACAGGTGTGGCTGCAGCCTGTTCAAAAGAAATAGTTAACGGCTTAATAGCTATATCTTTTTCCTGGGCAGTGATATATTCGGACAATGCTTCTCCTTTGAATACGTCCAGTATGCCATAGACTTCATCCCCCTTTTTATATTTGTTAACCGCAGTGCCGGTCTCTTCAACAATGCCCGAAAAATCAATTCCGATGCCTTTTGGAAATTTACTTCCGGACATTAATTTCATTTCACCATTGCGTATTTTCCAGTCCAGCGGATTGATGGATACTGCTTTAACTTTGATCAACACGGTTGCTTCCTGAACGGCAGGAACAGGAGCCTCTGCTATTTGCAATACTTCCGGGCCTCCGAATTTGGAATAAATTATCTTCTTCATTTTGCTCTGTTTATGTTGCCACTGTACATGCCTTCTTTAAAGACCCTTGCATTTCGATCAGTTACAAATAATACAATATTGCAATCCTCAACGGCTTTAAGCAGAATTTTCTCGTCTTCAACAACGAGGCTTTCTCCTTTTTGAATATTGATATGTGTATTGACGGAAAGCAATCCATCGAATACATACACCAGGCAGGTGGTATAGCTTGTGGGTAACACCGGCAGTGATTGCTGTTTTCCCCGTTCCAATTTCATATCATAGATCCAGGTGTTGCTCCTGATCGCTAAGGGAAAAGCATCACCTTTACCAGCAACCGCCCGCCAATCATTCAAGCTTGTCACATCCGCAAATTCATAAAACTGTACCTGAGGTTTCAGACCGCCAGTTTCGGGGCGAATGAATATCTGTAAGGCAGTAAGCACTCCTCCCTCTGGCAATACGAGTTCCTCATGCTGGAATTTCGAACCGGCATTCATCATCATCAGTCTTTTATTCGTAATGACTTCAATGTTTCCTTCGGTGTCCTTATGTTCGACTACTTCACTTCTTAGATAAGTAAGTATTTCGTCATTCACATGCGGGTGCATGGGCACTAAGGTGTCGGGCGTAACCGTGGCCTGATCAATCCTTCCAATGGTACCGATACCTGAATCTTCAGAGTCAATCCCTTTACCTGGAAATAAAATCTCGATGCCGAAGCCTCCGTTTTTCTTTATGACCTTTTGCTGATTTGAAATGATTTGCAACATGATTAACCCTGTAATTTATCTTTTAAAAAGGCGCTTGCTACCTGCATTGCCTCTTGTCCCATTTCACCTGTGCCGAAAAAGCCATGCACATTTTCATAGTTTTTATAAATGGTTTCGACTCCTGCTGATTTTAATTTGTCAGCATAAGCTTTTCCTTCATCTCTTAAGGGATCGTAATTAGCTGTCATAATTAAGGCAGGTGGAAGTCCTGGAATACTGGGTGCTCTTAAGGGCGATGCTTCTGTAAATTTTGTAGCATCAGTTAAGTAATTATCCCAAAACCATTTCATCATCTCAGCAGTTAATGTGTATCCGGTTTTGTTTTCTTCCCAGGATAAATGTTGTGAAGTGTAATGATCGGTGACGGGATAAGCCGCAAACTGTGCTTTTAGTTTTATGCCTTCAGCAGTTAGTTTTTGTGCAACCCATAAAGCCATGTAACCACCTGCACTGTCGCCACCCACAGCCATTTTTTCGCCAATGCCTTTGTATGTAGCAGCATTTTTAATCATCCATTTGGTAGCTGTTACGGAACTTTCAGGACCTTGTGGATAGGGATTTTCAGGAGCTAATTTGTAGTCAACCGACATTACTACGCAACCTGACTTTGCACAAAGCTGACGGCAAATTTCATCGTGTGTATCTAAACTTAACAACACAAAACCACCTCCATGAAAGTAGGAAATGACAGGGAATGAACCTTCGCCCTTTGGAATATAAATCCGAACAGCAATTTCACCCTCGGGAATAATGGTGTTGATAACCTCACCAACTTCGGTAGGATTTTCGGCAGGAGGAGCATGTTTGATTGCTTCTCTTGTGACGGCTGGTGGTTGCAAATGGAGTTTTGTGAACCCCATTTTTTCTGCAAATGCAATTGTATCTAAAACTTCCTGTGATAGTGCCATGATATTTTTTGATTTTTTAATTTTAGAGTTAGGATTCTACTTATTTGTTTTTTCAAAGTAGTCTGGCGGAAAAACTTCCTGGTTATATTTTTCAGCAATGGTTTTTAGTTTTGCCGCAGCAGCCGCATTCATTGCGGGTGGTGGCAGGAACTCTCCAAAAGCTACAGGTTGTCCTATCTCTTTAAAAAATTCTTCTAAGCCGGATGAAACAACAAGGCAAAGAATATGTGCATTCGAATTGGATTCATTTTTAAAGGAATGAATAGCACCCCCTTTAGGAATGCTTACAAATGAACCTTGTTTTGCTACGTAAGTTTGTTCCTCGGTTCGCACTACGATTTCGCCTTCTATGACATAAAACGATTCGTTAAAGGTTGCGTGTGCATGAGGCATCGGGCCACCTTTTGGGGGAATCAGCATATCAATTACAGCAAAGGCATTTTCTGTTTCCTTGCCGGTGATAAGTAATCTATAATTGTCGCCTACTACCGATAAATCTTGTCCTTCACGGGGATTTACGGTTATGATTTTTGTCGGTCTCATGTTTTAAAATTTTTAGTAGTTGAAAATATTAGCGTTGTAAAGTTGGATAGTCGGTATAGCCTATTGCATCAGGTGTTGCATACAATGTTTTAAAGTCAATGGGATTTAAAGCAGCACCCGTTTCTATTCGTTTATCAAAATCGGGGTTGGCTAGAAAAGCTTTGCCAAAAGCAACTAAATCAGCAGAACCGCTTACTAATGCTTGCTCCGCTGTTTTGGGAGTAAATCCGCCTGCCTTGATAATTGTTCCATCAAAGTTTGAACGAATAGCATCTATTGTTGCCTGTGGGATTAGTGGGTTCAGAACAATGTGTAGGTAGGTAATTTTCATTTTGTTTAATTCCTTTGCTAAAAAAGCGTAAGTGTTATGAACTTCACTTTCTTCATACGGTTGCAGATCGCCTGTTTTTGAAAATGGAGACAAGCGAATACCTACTTTATCATTACCGATTGTTGCAATTGTTTTTTCGGCTACTTCAAGTATTAGTTTTGCCCTGTTCTCCATGCTTCCACCATACACATCTGTTCTGTTGTTTACATTTGGGTTCAGGAATTGTTCTAACAAATATCCGTTAGCACCATGTAATTCTATTCCATCAAAATTGGCTGCTATGGCATTTTTCGCAGCGTGAACATAACCTTGAACAACTGCTTTTATTCCTTCTATTGTCAATGCTTTGGGTTCTGAAAAATCCTGTAACCCGTTAGTGTCTGTTTGAATTTGACCTATCGCTTTTATGTCAGAAGCACCAACAAGTATTGCCCCTTCGGGCAAATTGTGAAAGTGCCCTATGCGACCAGTATGCATTATCTGTAGAAAAATTTTAGTGCCGTCTTTATGCACCGCGGTGGTCGTTTTTTTCCACCCTTCAATTTGTGCTTGCGTAAATATGCCAGGGATTCGGGCATAACTTAATGCATCGGCTGTAGGTGCTGTACCTTCTGTAATAATTAGGCCTGCACCTGTACGCTGACCGTAGTATTCTGCCATTAGATCATTGGGCAAATTATTGATGGCTCTGCTTCTTGTCATAGGAGCCATCACCAAATGATTTTTAAGAGTGAGATTACCTTTTGAATATGGCGTTAAGAGTGTTGTTATTTTACTTTGCATATTGTTTTTTAATGATGCAAAGAAGCCTTGATCGGTAAGGAAAAATAACGATATAAGACGGGAAAATAGTCCTATCCGACAACGGAATGCTTCTTTGACTTAACTCTATTTCTTCACCTTTAAGAAATTAAACCGCGAGTGCGGTTTAATTAATTTCCCGAGATTCGTATAAATAGGAAAAGATCACTTTGGCCGATTGTTTATAATCTTATTATTAATAATCTTATATTCTATTGTTAATCCATCGTAACCATACGCATCAGCTTTAATCTCATCAATAGCCGTATAGCTTACAGGATGAATATCTCCAAGAAAAGATTTCAATGATTGGTGTATGGCATCGATATACTTTGATTTATCATCTTTGAGATTGGTAGACTCGGTAATTTTTATGGTAAGATGAAAACTCTTCTTTTTTAACTCAGCTAACGATTCAGAATTTACAAACCAGAGATAGTCGGGAATAAACGAAACTGTAACTACAGTCACTTCAGGTTTTTTGTTTAAAACCTCTTTTGTAAGATTACTAATGTCTTTTGCTAATTCTTTTGCTAAAGCAGGATTTTCTTTACCGCTTACCGTTAGATTGATTATTGGCATACTTCAGTATAATAGTGAAGTACAAAGTAAAGTATAAGGCCCTTTTTATTTCTTGATGTGTGTTAAGAGTTTGATTCTACTTAAAGATTCGGGTTTGATACCTAAATAAGAAGCAATATGGTATTGAGACACGTGTTGCTCTATCCCAGGATATACAGAGGAAAGATTTTCAAGTCTTTCTGAGGCAGTATTTTTTAAAAAAGAAGTTTCCCTTTTACATTTTCTAATAAAAAAATTGTCAGAAATATATTTTCCTAACTTAAGAAAATCACTGTCCTCGGCAATTAATTTATTAAACTGATTATAAGTAATATAATTGATTTCAACAGCCGTCAAAGCCTGGATGTTGCAATTGGTAGGCATTTGAGTTAAATAACTTGTATAGGCACTGATAAAACTATTCTCAAGATAAAAATCATTGTTAAATTCTTCGTCTTTGTTTTTAACATAAGATCGGAGAGTTCCACAAGTAACTACCCCAATAAAATCACAAACTGAACCTTCCCTAATCAGATGTTCTTTTTTCTTCAAAACCCTGATTCGCATTTCACCTCTGAACTTTTCAAAATGGCGCATTTCCATGCCCAATTGTTTTATAAAAATGGTGATTAACGGCTCCATTGTTTTTTATTAAATATAAAATTATTAAGAGAGATTCAACTCAAAGACAAAAATGACTTCCCTGTCCTATCCGACAACGGAATATTTCTTAGGGGTAACACCAAACTGTTTTTCAAACGATCTGCTGAAATGACTAAGATTAGAAAAGCCCAATTTGTAACCAACATCGGAAACGGAATGCCCTGCTTGCTTTAATAAAAATGCAGCTTCTTCCATCCTTATTTTTTGATAGTAATTGTAAATGGTATCGCCAAAAGTTTGTTTGAATAGTTGTTTCATTTTGGTTTCACTCATGCCAATCAATTTAGACAGTGTGGCTAGCACGGGCGGGTTGCTTAAATCTTCTAAAATGATGTTTCGCAGCACAAGTAATTTTTCTACGTCAGCATTATTTATGAGTTGATGTTGTGTGTTGTCTCTCTTTTGTAATTCGCTAAACAAATCATACAACAATTGCTGCACTTTTATTCTGTAATAGAAATTACTTAAACCAGTTTTTACATTTATTTCCGCAAGTTGTTTCAAATCTTTTCTTGTTTCCTGATTCATACTTTCAAAATAGACAAAAGAGCTTTTGCCGCTTATGATTTCCTGAATTAGTGTATTTGGTTTTTCAATATTCAAAAGGGGTAAAAGTTTAGCTGCAGGAATTCCGACAACGCAATAATGTGTTTCACTGTTGGCTGGAAATTTTATTACGGAATTCATGTCACTCGAAGTGATTTGAATGGCCGAATCGTTGCTTTGGGAAAACCTCACTGGCTTATCTTCATTATAAAACAAATCAATTGGCTGTTCATTATTGTAAAAAAAAATGCTTACTAAATCGTTTCTTTCTATTGCAGCGTTTCTTTTAATGGTAAAATCCTTCGTTAGATTATAGTGATGAATAATCAACTTAAAACCTTCCCCAAATTCTACTCTCTTAATGGAGCCTTTGCCAATGGAAGCAGGAATTGCAATAGAATTGTCTCTAATAGGGACTTTGAATTTCGCTGAAAATTCTCCGATGAAATCGAAGTTGGGCTTGGATGTAAATTCGAAAATCATTTTGTCGAGATGCTTTTATGAGTAGTTTTTAACTTTTAATTGCCCGAAAGGCATGATGATAGTGGCAATCATTGAGTTAAGAAATAAAAATGTAAGTGCTTAAATCCTTTAGCGTAGAATTTCGGATGCTTTTATACCTCTTAATACGGTTAATTGCCTTTTAGCCATTTTGATGCTTTTATATTCTATCTCGTCAGAATCACATAATCCTGAAGCACGGTTTGTAAAAAGCGTTGCTCATCGCCAGGTACGGTATCCAGAGAAAGTAGTTGTTTTACTTTTTGAGCTAACAGAACAATGGCTTCGTGATGGGCATCGTTATCGAACTTTCGATAACGGTCTAAGGTAGCCTTGATCAGCAGGGCATC
>Ga0307515_10013795_pt1 | contig 15058 bp, 10 predicted proteins | sample 17_EM_MG_FD_194513 | JGI IMG/M metagenome (GOLD analysis project Ga0307515, IMG submission 194513) | Populus trichocarpa ectomycorrhiza microbial communities from riparian zone in the Pacific Northwest, United States - 17_EM | ecosystem: Host-associated > Plants > Roots > Unclassified | place... | reverse complement strand
TCAAGAATAATGGCATTTGAGGGGGGAAAAAACCTCTTACTTAAAATATTTAATTTTTTAAGTGATTTAGAAAAAAAGTTACTACAAATTACCCAAAAGATGAAGACCACACTCCACATGTGTTGAGTGTAATTAATAAAGAAAGGCAAAACCATCATTAATTTAAGTATTTAACTGCAAATCACATAGAAAACATGGTAAAATATGTAATTAAGAGGGTATTTGTTCCCGTGGTTGAACCGAAGTTCTGAGAAATTTTAGGTTTTCTTTTTAAATAATTTTTTGTATTTTTAGATAATTTTAATGTGCTGATGTCAAAAATAAATTTTAAAAAATAAAAAAAATTATTTTAATGCATTTCCAAACAAAAAACACTTTGAAAAACAAATTTTATCTCTATCTCAAACACCCCCTAAACATGTCTTAACTATAGTTATAAGATGTTGTTTCCATAATAATTATAGATAAATCACCACAATACATGCATCAACATTAAAGTCTTTCTTTAATTTCGTACTATTATATTCTCCCGTACTCTGCTGCAAGTTGAACTATTTTTTTCTAAATTTAAAAAAAAATATTAAGAGTATGAGGATTTTTTTTCATATTATCATTAAATCCAATCAAATGGTTCGATCTTAAAACCTGTAGACCTGATTCATTGCTTAACTCGACTTTCGAATTAAATTACGTGGAAGCTAATTCAAAGTGAATCGTTTAATTTAATAGGTCAAAAGACAACTTAAATAACTGATAAAAACATGTCATAGCTTTTTTTTAAAAAAACTTCAAGATGATATATTTTTTTAATATTAAGATGATGTCAAATTGGATCGACCTCGGTTACCTACGACATGGGTCATAGACTTCAATAGGTTTAATAATTTTTTTGTTTTTGTAAATTATTTTTATTTAATTTTATAATAGTATTAAATGCTTTCAAAATCAAGCACCAACCCTAAAAAAGACGTTTATTTAACATCATGATAACTCTATAAAAAGTAGAAAAAAATAAACAATGAATTTCATTTCCCAACCAATTTAATATTGAAGAAGAGTGAAATAAAAAAAAACAATTAGAAAAATTAAAGGATCATAAACTAAAAAAAACATATCAGGTTTGATGAGTAAACCCGTTAAACCTGTGAATTGGGTAATTTAGGTCAACACGTCAAACCTGCAAACCGGATATATAGTGGATTCCATTGGGATTAATAACTTGTTTTTTTTTTCTAAACTATTATTTATTTAACTATATAATAACAAAAATAGATGATTGCAAAATTGAGCGTCAAACCAATACTTAGACTTTTTTTTAAGATTGTGATAACCTTATAGAAAGCAAAATAAAATAAATTATGAAACTCAATTATCAATCAGCCTAATATCAAAAGATGAAATAAAAAAAAAAAAAAAAGAAAGTTAAACTCGTCAACATGCCCATGGATTTTTTAAAATTTAAACGTGTTTTTTTTCCAAAACTAATTTTTTACTATCTAGTAAAAAGAAAAACAAATGATCACATAATCGAGTTAAATTAGAAGAAAAAAAGGCACCCCACTAAACCCATGATCCGGGACAACCAGGATTACCTCGCCAAACTCGCAAACTAGATCATTGACTCCATAAAATTTAATAAACTAGTTTTTTCTCAAAATTAATTTTTATTTAATTAAATTTTTTAAAAAATAAATTATATAGCTATGCTTGTATATTTTTTTGATATCAACCCGATACTAAGATATTTTTTTGATGTTGTGCCATTGAAAAACAATTCTAAATTCTCGTAAACATATTAGGATTAAATTAAAAAAAAAAAAAAACAATACTGAGGTGTGGGAAACAGTGTTTTCCCCAACACTTTTTTGCTTTATATACTTAATTAATAATATAAAGTGAGGTAATCAGGTCTGAATATAAACTAAGAATATTCTTCAGACTAAAGTATGAAGATCAGAATAAACACTGAATCAGACTTGATTTGTGCTTTCATCATGAGGCACTTGCTTGACAAAAAAGGACAGGCATTGGCTTTGAACGAGGAATTCTACCTAGCATATTCTTTATGCTGTTTCAAAAACATTAAAAATAAAAATTTAATCAGATATTCAAACTTCAATTTAGCTATAACATGTGGAAGCCATATATATATATATATATATATAGAGTAATGGTTATTATTTAAAATGTTTTTTATTTAAAATATATTAAAATAATATTTTATTTATTTTTTAAATTTTATTTTTAATATCATACTCTAAAATTAAAAAATAATTAACTTAAAATAAAAAAATAATTTTTTTCAACATCATTTTAAAAAAAACAAGTTGTAAAACTTTAACTTTGCCGACTGGCTTACCCAGATTTTGCTTGAATATGCAATCCGACAAGGCACAATTAGAAAGTCAGCATAACATTAGTGGAAGAAACTTGAGTGATGGGAGACTATTATAAAGGAAGGACTCTATCTCGTTGGCATTTAAAAAAAAAAAAACCCTCAATTCAACCTCAAGGAATTACTCCACTATCAATGGAGTTTCACACACTTTAATTTATCAATTAACAGTAGACAATCTTACATTTTTACTCTTATTCGTCCATTTTAATAATATTCAAAAGATTTTATTTAATTTTCACGTATTTATCAAATACTTCAATCTAAGACATCAAATCATAATGAATTCTTTTCCCTCTCCTTTCAACTACTTTGAGTTAAAGAAAGATTTGCTATATTTTGACACTAAATTATCCCTGAAGGCGAATTAATGTTTATTTTCTTGATAAGAACCTTCAAACAAACACATGAAATGGGCAAATTAGTGATTCCAGTCATATAGCTGTTTTAGTTCACTCTTTCTCTTGGGAGTACCGCAGAGTGTCTGTGTCTGATACTGATGGTATATTCCGCGATAGCAGTCTCTATATCGTATTGGACGGGACTGAAAATTTAAGCACTCAGAAAAAACCTCCAACGTTTCAGATTCCGGAGAGAGAAACAAACCAAAACAGCCTTAAACACTTACCAACTAAATTCTAGAGAGATAAAGAAATCGACCCCTTGTTTCCTTTTCTTTCTCCACTCACTGTCTCTGTATTTGTGCAATGTTCTCCAGTTCTGTTTATGGCTTGATGTGTGTGATTCAGAGCGGACGTCCTTACTGACTTCTCTGATTTCCCAGTAACTTAAAGGTTCTTCTTCTTCTTCTTCTTTCCTTGGTGCGTGAGAAAGGTCAAAGAGCTTGTTTTTATTGCCGAGTTATGACTGGTTTGACCTCTTTTGATTGGCTCACGTAGTACTTTCTGTGGTTTTCTTGGTGGTGTTGGACTGCTGGTGATAGTTTGCACGCATGGCTCCTGTGATGCATAGAAGCTTCAAATGGTACTTTTCTCTTAAACTCTCTCTCTCTCTTTTCTTTTCTTTTCTTTTTTAATTTTACATGCACGCATGCATACAGAATGTGCATTTATGCTATGCCTCATGGTGGGGTTGATGCATTGTTATATGTTTTGGAGGTCTTAAGAACTGCGGTGTGGATTGTTGGTTCTTGTTATTTGAGGTTAGTTTTTCATTTTTTTTTCACGTATCATATTGTTTTGAATTGCTTTGGGATTTGGAATCCGATTCCTTTGTTGGCTTTTGATGGAATCCAATTCTTTCAGATGTTTAGAAGGTGCATATGTGCTTTATATAGTTTTATTTATGTTGTTAGTTGTTACTTTATGATGCTGTTATTGAAGGAAGTTGTCCTGGGAATATGCAGAGAAACATAGTTTAGGCGATTTGATTCTTTCTTTAGGATATATTCAACATGCATGGGGCTAACATTTTCCATATTTCTATACTTTTGCTCTCTGTCAATATATCTGCCCGTGTCTGTGAATTTATGTATGTTTTCATGAAGCATGGTACATAAAATTGAATCGAAGAGTTCTTTCTTTCAGATCGAATGGGGGTAGATTTCTGTTTTTTGGAATTAATATTCTTTTTTTTCAAGGGCTTTCACTCATGAGAAAGTATGGCTACGATAGGCAGAAAAATTCATCCATCATGTTTCAAACCTGTCTTTTAAACATTTGCGCCTGCCTTGTTTTGGATTTTCCTACTTTTACATAACTAAATTCTTTGAGAAAAAGTTTACCTTTTCGTGACTTATTCATTTATGGGCTTATATCTTCTTTATATAATATTAACTATAGGTTTTGTTCTTGTAGGTTGCATGGAGAACCTGAACTATATGCAAAAGGGCTTACTTTTGGCAACTACAGGTGGCTATGAGAGAGTTCTGTTTTGAGATATCATTGAGCACATGATCAAGTTTCCTTGAATCAAGTTAAGCTGCAAGAAGTCTGTCTGGGTGACCTGGTCTTATGTTCTTAATCCGTTTAGCTGAGTACGTTTCATGAGGTTTTGGCAATTGGCACTAGATCAACCTGGCAGAAAGTTTGGCTTGAACAGGGCAAATCTTCTTTGGCAGTATAAATCTGCTTCCCAAAAGAAGCAAATTTTATTACTTTTTAAGAGTTGGTAGACGGTAGTAGTATTTAAACTTTGAGATTAAGCTCTTAATTAGGGCAAATCTCTTTTGGCTAAGTAACTGAAGTTTCTCTCGCTAGGAAATTCACCTGAAAGTGAATATTCGAGTAGAGTTGATACTTCAGATAGCTGTAATCTATCATCATCCACCAAGAATTCCCCTCCATGTGAAGAGAAGATCTTCTTTGGCATTGAATTCTTTTTTCTCTGTTGAGTTCACTCCTATCTGCAACAGTTGTGGCTCATCAATTTATCAGCTGTGCATTATCTTCTTTGGAAGTTTCTTCTTGCGGAAGCTTCAGTCCATTTGTTGGGCAAATCTCCTTTGGCATTTGGAGTCCTCGTCGACTCCTGTTATCCCTGTAGGGAAAATCTCCTTTGGCATTAGGAACTTCTTCCTGTTATCCCATTAAGGAAAATTTTTGGTGTTTCGAACGTCATCTCTGCCTTTAAAGGTTAGGATATCTTGTTGGGATATCTATATTGATCCTCAGCATTGATTGAGAAAATACATAACTGTTCAACCCATTCCACATTATTTCCACCTGTTGTTCGATCCTCTGGCACACAACCATTTGGTTATCCACTGCCAGTGTGTTTATCGTAGCATTACAGGCGCTGCTCTTGGACAGTTGCTTGGAAAAAGTGTTAATTGAACGGTACTTCTCTCTTCTTCCTCACTACTCATGTCTCTTTTTTTTCAACTCATTTGTTAAATTTGCATTTTTGGATTATTATTACCTTAAATCATCATGTTGTTCTTGTCTCAGAGCTGAAGTTTATTTATATTGGTGTACGCGATGGATATGCTTCCTAATGACTCTGATTGGGAAAGTTCCAGTGGAAATTACAGTAGCAGTGAGGACATAGAAGAACTTGATTTTCTGTATTGCGGGAGGGCAAGCAGCATTCTCTCTAGTCTGGAGGAAAGCAAAGGGAAAATTGATGATTTCCTCTCATTTGAGAGGGGCTTCATACATGGAGACGTTGTTTGTTCTGCGACCGATCCATCTGGACAGATGGGCAGAGTTGTAAATGTCAATATGCTCGTCAACTTGGAAAGTAGTCATGGAAGAATCATAAAAGATGTTGATTCAAAGAAGCTTTTGAAGATTCGTTCCATTTCAGTGGGAGATTATGTGGTTCACGGACCCTGGATAGGAAGGGTTGATGAAGTTATTGAATCTGTCACTGTCATTTTTGATGATGGGACATCTTGTGAGGTCACTGCAGTGGATCAAGAAAAGCTCTCGCCAATTTCTCCCAACATGCTTGAAGATTCGATGCATCCTTATTATCCAGGACAGAGAGTGCAGATCAGGCTCTCAGCGCTGTCTAAATCAGCTACATGGTTATGTGGAGCTTGGAATGAAAATCAGGATGTAGGGACTGTTTCTGCTGTAAAAGCAGGTTTGGTGTCTGTAGATTGGCTTGCCTGTGCTCTTGTTGGTAGTGATTTGAGTTTGCCTGCTCCTCAGCGTTTGCAGGATGCAAAAAAACTCAATTTGTTGTCATGCTTTTTGCATGAAAATTGGCAACTTGGTGACTGGTGTATGCTTCCTTTGGCTGATTGTACGGGTGGGAAGGAGCGGATACTTTTTGATGCATCTATCATTGAGATCATCGAAAAGGACAGGAAGAGGGGCCAGGGGTTTACGGGATTGAACCCCTCTCCAATTTTTCAGGATATATTTGTTATTGTGAAGACAAAAACCATTGTTAATGTTGTGTGGCAGGACGGTAGTTGCTCGCAGGGATTGGATTCAAAGTCTCTGCTCCCTGTAAACATTGTCAACGCTCATGATTTCTGGCCTGGGCAATTCGTACTAGGCAAGGGTGCTTGTGAGGATCCATATGTTTCAGGCAACCAAAAATGGGGTTTTGTGAATTGCGTGGATGCAAAGGAACAGATTGTTAAGGTGAAATGGAAATCCTTTGGAGTGAACCAGGCTGACATTGTAGGAAGTGACCAGATTGAGGAAACTGTTAGTGCTTATGAACTGGTTGAACACCCTGAATACTCCTTCTCTTATGGGGATATTGTATTTAAAAATTTGGATCAAGCTAATAAAGATCACTTGAACAGAGACACTGGAATGGGTGCGGATGCTGCTCTTGAAGGCTGTGCCCATGGTAAAGATCAGGTTGATTACTTATCCTGTATCGGCTGTGTGACAGGTTTTGAAGATGGTGATGTTGAGGTGACATGGGCTTCTAGTCTCAAAACCAAGGTGCGAGCTCTAGCCATTTTCATTCTTCATCTGAAATAATATTATTATTTTGTTAATTGATTTACCATTTTCTAGTTTTAGTAGGCATTTGAGAGTCCATGATGAGTTTGCACTGTCTTGGACACATGTAGAAGGTGTAGCTCACTTCATTTCTCTATCATCAGTTGTAAGTTGTGCTTTGTGTTACAGAACAAGGGGAAATAGAATGGAAGTTACACAAGATCCAAAGGCTAATTCTGAATTTTTTATGAAAAAACCAGAGTGCAACTGGCAATGTATGCTCTAGTTAGTCTGGTTATTACTATCTAGAACATGCATATTTCCTTATCCTCGTTACTCATTACAGATCTTGCTGCTTATGTCGTAAACCTGCAACCCACCCGGCAGCCACTGGACTAAGAGTTGTTTGGACTTTGCACTGCTACTTATATGAAATTGTCTTGTTCTTTTAGAGAGGAGACCATTATTGAGCTTTCGGCAGAATCCTAGATGAGCCATAGAAATAGGGCCAGCAGGTTACTTGGGTTAGTTCACCCCACCCTGCTCCTAGTGATATTCACATTATGGTTTGACTTAAAAAAGGAAATTAATTTATCGAGCACTTTTGGATACAGGTCTAGTTTTGGGGTCAGTATTTTGAATTTCTTTTGCTTTTCCTTTTGACATATATCAGCAGGATTTATATTTGTGTTATGATAATCTCAGTTTCGAAGAACAGTTAAATATTCTAGTTACTTAGAATGTAGGGCGTAATTCATCTTCTGAAATCAGCTTTTAAATAACTCTCTGCCTTTTGTTCTTCATTCATTGTTGAGGAGATTGATTGAAGCATCAATCTTAAATACCATGTTGGGCATTGTTACAGGTTTCACCTAATCACATTTTTCGAATTGATAGATGTGAAGTTTCAGCCGAAACAATCATGCAACATGAACAACGTGAAGAGGAAGTGAATAAAGAGACGGTTGATCATGACGAACAATTTTCAATCCTGAAAGGAAAGGTAAATTCACCCTCCCCCCCTCCTCTTGTAACAAGAAAATAGAGTTGCTCTCCAGTTTTGGGAGTTTTATATGGGTGATAACATTCTGAAATGAATTTAAGGAAGCAACTTGCATGTCGAGTCTGGAGCCATGGACTTCTGAAATGGCTTCTGCCAAATCAGGATTTCAGTTTTGCGACATGTTTCACCTGTTACAATTCTGGCGAATGATCTGTTGAGTTTTGAAGTATAGAGACATCTAGGATTAATCTGCTGAATAGCACAAAAATATTCTGTACTACTAAAAACTCACTCAGCTTAATGCCCATTTTGATTGCTTAATAAACTGTTGGGAAAAGAAATTAATGAAACATAAGTAGGCTCTAAATTAATGTTTTGGTTATTTGATAAAGCTTGTTGTATCATGCGCATTTTCATCTCCTATGAAAATTTGTACTGAAGAATAGTTACATTCTCAGGACTCGCTAAATTCCATTAGCTTTGGCAATGAGAACGCTAAGTGCCCATGGGAGTCTAGTTCCTTTTCCCTTCCTGAATTCACTCTTGGATTTTTCTCAAGGATTACAGAAGGTATATTTGGATCCTTTGGTTCCACATCAGTGTCTGGCCCAATATCATCTGACTCTATTTCTGAAGATGGAAATCGATCCAAGACACCTGAGGAGAAAGAAAAGCTGGAAACTTGTGATCTGTGCATGGAGTTGCAACCTTCAGTCGTTGGTGACATCCTGAGATTTGAAGGGACAAATTTAAAGCCAGAAGCCAATGATGATAAGGAAAGCAAAGAACATCGATCTTTATCTGCCAGCAATAGTTCAGAACAGTTCAAACGATTTGATATGGTTGTTGATTGCTCTGACCACCACTTTTTTTATGGTGAAGGCAATGCACTGGCATTGTCTCAGGTCAGAAACTTGACTTCATTTTCCCGTAAACTTAGTGGCCAACAGGAATAATCAATCATATGCTTTCTGTCTTTTCTCTACACAGGTGAAAAGAGGTTGGTTGAAGAAAGTTCAACAGGAATGGAGTATTCTAGAAAAGAATCTTCCTGGTAAGCTTTTTATCTAATTCTGTACTTCACTTTTGATTGTTATTTTGTGAAGAGGTTAGTTGTTAAACTTTTGCATCATTTCTAAGACCTTTGGTTACTTGAACAGAGTCAATCTATGTCCGCGTCTATGAGGATAGAATGGATCTCCTTCGGGCAGCCATTGTTGGATCAAATGGAACTCCATATCATGACGGGCTGTTCTTTTTCGATATATTTCTTCCACCGGAGTATCCTCAGGAACCACCTGTAAGTTAATCTGAAGCTCCAAAGCTCTTACACTCTAGAGCTGCTTGAGTAAATGGCTGCAAATCAGGCAGGGTTCAAAGACAACATGGTCTATATAAGTTGTTTTCCCTTCTACCAAAGGGTTAATTTGACTATGTAGTGCCATTGTTCAAAGGGACATAATTTTTTTTTTTTAAATTAGGGTATCCAATTTAGAATTCTGTATTTTTTTTTCTTTTAACTGTATATCTACTTGTATGAATGAGGATGCATTCTTTTTTACAAGAAACTTACCTTTGGTCAATGTAATCTCTCGTGCAGTCGGTGCATTATCGTTCTGGTGGACTTCGAGTCAATCCGAATTTGTACGAGTCTGGAAAAATCTGTCTCAGTCTCCTCAACACATGGACAGGCTCAGGCTCTGAAGTATGGAATCCAGAAAGCTCCAGTATTCTCCAAGTTCTTCTCTCCCTCCAGGCCCTTGTGCTTAATGAAGAACCATACTTCAACGAAGCTGGGTATGATAAGCAGATAGGGAGGGCTGAGGGAGAGAAAAACTCTATAAGCTATAATGAAAAGGCATTCCTTATGACATGGAAGTCCATGCTTTACCTTATTCGCCAACCACCAAAGGTAAAATAAACATTTCTGGTATCAAAATTACTCCACTGCTGCATCAATTTTAGTAATGACTATGATGATAGTTGTCTTTGAGATAATAATCATTATATCATTAGAAAGCCAACTGCTGCTTTGTTGACTACTACTCGTTACTTTTGGATTAGTCTAATATTATTGGGGGTGCTTAGATCCCATAGATGAATTTGGCATGGTCCTTGAAAAGGCACCTTCATTTCCAAAATCGCAGGGTGGAGTCAACACTTTCAACAATAAATGCGTTTTCAAGTACTGTATATCATGATGATCGAGTGTCCATATTATGTTTACAAGAAAATTCTCCATTAAAACTATTTATGTGAGATTTACGGGATTTTGGACTTCCATATCCTGTTATTTCCTCAAACTTTCCCTTTCCCCCCTATGAATACTGTAGAAACACGGTAAAAGAAAGCTGTTTACTATCAGGATTAATTGTGTCAATGTCCTGTTACAGCATTTTGAGGCTCTCGTGGAGGAGCACTTAAGTGAACGTTCCCAGAATATTCTATCGTCTTGTAAATCATATCTGGAAGGAGCTCCGGTGGCGTATGCACCTGACAGTGGAAAGACTCCGCATGCAAATCAAAAGGGTGCTTCTACAGGGTTCAAAATCATGCTAGGAAAGCTCTTCTCAAAGCTTGTGGAGGCATTTTCTGGTAAAGGAATTGATTGCAGCCAATTCCTTGAGCAAGAGAAATGAATGGGCATAGCAAGGCATTCCTCCTATATTTGTAATTCTGTATGATATCAACGTGTTCTTGGTGATTTTCAGTCAAATACATATTCTCAAAAAACAATAATGTATTGTGGGTTGCGCAGACTGCAAAACTTTGAATAATAAAATAAAATTTGGATTGGTGTGTAAATGATTTTATAGTGATGGTGTCACTGCTTTTTAAAATTTCCTTTGGAACATTGTCAAAGCAGCTTGCATGGCATGAAATTCTTACGACTGTATGGTTCTCCAGACTCCAAATTGCCCGCAACCAACAGAAGAAAAAACATGATGTTTTTATGCAATATATTTTTAATGTCGACGCAAATTATAAAATACCATCAAAGTATTTCACACCCCTTATCAAATTCAACTCTTAACAGCCAAAGAGCTAAGATAAATTTATTTCTTCCTGGCCTACATTTTCAATTAGAAAAAGAAAATTCTCATTGACTAGGCATATGAAAGCGGGGCTGTTCTTGTTATTTCACCCCCCTAATCATAGTTTTTCTACCGCATTTTCAGAATCATTGCTGTCTATCTGTAGCAGCAGTAAAGACGGGTTGATATTTGATTGATAGTGTGAGGGTGGTAAGGATGACCGGGATTTGTTTCTTTGATAATTGAGGACCTCTGGACTTTCACCAACCATGATTTGCAGTTTTGCAAAGCTGCATATCCCAAGATAAAGCAAGACCAGACAAATGTCCGCAGTAACTTTCCTAAGATAATTATTTGATCGTGAAAGTCATGAAGTTGTAAGATCATAAACATTATGATTTCTATTTGATTGTTTATGTTTATGATTAGAGAATTGCTTGCGGCAGATGTCTTCTTGCAGGCGCATCATGCAGCCAGTCCTCTTCGCTGAAAAGAATAGGCTGCAGAACACTGTTCTGCCAAATGCTGCAGATATCCAGGCAAATCTTTTCACATTTGTTACCTTTGAGAATTGTACCACCTGATTTTCTTAAAAAGAAATTGAATTCATCAGAGTTTTACATATGTGATAATGTTACAAGATCACACTTCTAAAGCTAAATGGACAATTGATGGTTCGTCTTCTTGTTCTTTTTCTTATTACTCTTGTATTCGCTGCTGATGCAATTCCTTAGATCACTAACCACATAAAGAAAAGCACTGTTTTTCTGCTGCCAGTGTGGCTTGGTATTCATCAAGGAACACTGAAAGATTTGTAGCTTCTTGCGGGATGATCCAAATAGTAATAGCTTAATGACAACATTTCAGGAAATAAGGCAGCTATTGTGCAAATGAATTTGGTGATGATCCCTTCATCCCCCATGTCTACAATGATTCATGTCTTAATCAAGAGGATCCAGGCTGAAAAATGAGCAATCGATGCCCTTCATGAATGTTTTTGCTTTTCTCAACCACAACACGGGGACTCCTATTGACCAGTTAAATCTTGATGCGTCTCCAAGTCTATTTTTGGGTGATACATCAAAGCACAACTAGATGATATTTGTTTCGTACTGGTTCAAAGATGCCAAAAGGAGTCTTCACCAATAATCCAGACAAGAACATGAGCCATTCTTGAAGTGGTGGAAGCGAAGCTTATCACGAACAATAATCTCTCTATTGGAGATAACTGAAATATATTTAATGGCAGAATGACAATCTTCACACATTCGAAGGTTCTTCACAATCCTAATAACAGTCCCACGGCTGGTTTTCAACAACCCAAATGCTATCGCAAGCTTCTCACTATGGTATCCAAGTGCATATTCTCTCTCCTCCTCTTCCAATTCATGCATAACTGAATCGGATACTGTCACATAACCAGCTTCTCTACACTTCCGCATTAACTGATCTAGATAATGATAAATTTCATTTGTCTCAGTGTGAGACTTGTCCCCCATGCTAAACAAATAAGTCTTACGATCCAAATCTATTGTACTATAGCCAACTTGTTTCTTTAAGCATTTTCGAATCATATTGTCTCTAACCATTTCAACTTGGTCCATTCTGCCTGCCAGAGCATATATATTTGAGAGGATCACATAATGAGCTGGATTTCCTGGTTCAGAAGCTAAGAGATGCTCAGCAACTTGAGCTCCAAGGCCAAAATTCTTATGCATCTTGCAAGCTCCAAGCATCGCTGTCCAAATAGCAGGTGCTGGCTCTTCATGAATTTCTTTGATAAAATTGTATGCTTCATCGAGAAGTCCAGCACGACCAAGCATATCCACCAAGCAAACATGATGCTCCACTTCGGGCACCAAACGATACTCTTCTCGCATGCTTTCAAACACCCGGCGCCCTTCATTCACTAACCCCGCATGAGCGCATGCTGACAAAACAGCAACAAATGTGATACTATTAGGAAGCAATCCATTTCTTCTCATTTCATGAAACAACTCGACTGCTTGGCTACCATAACCATTTGTTCCATACCCAGAAATCATTGCCGTCCAAGCCACCACATTCCTTTCCTTCATCGAATCAAAAACCTCCCTCGCTTTACTCACATTCCCACACCTTGTATACATATTAATCAACGAGGTGCCAAGCACTACATTCAAATCCAAACCATTCCCAACAGCATACTCATGCACCCAACACCCTAAAATAAATGCACCCAAATGAGCACAAGCGGATAAAACACTCACAAACGTGGCCGAATTCGGTTCAACACCTATTTCCTTCATTCGGTCAAACAATCTAATTGCCTCTTTAGCAAACCCATTTTGCTCATACCCCGAGATCATCGAATTCCACGTCACAACACTCCTGTCACGCATTTTATCAAACACCTTCCTCGCATTGCACAAAACTCCACACTTTCCATAAAAAGACATCAAAGCAGTTTGAACATACACATCCGATCCAAACCCATTAACCAAAACATGACCATGAATAATCCTCCCATGTCTCAGAGCCACTAAATCAGCACAAGATTTAATCACGCTCGTAAAAGTATAATTTGAAGGTGCAACATTAGAAAGGACCATGCGGGTATAGAAGTAAAGGGAATAAACAGAGAAGTTATGGAATTTGGAGGTGGATCTGATAAGGGAAGTGAAGAGAAAAGAATCTGGATTTGGGACAATGAGAAAGATTTGACGCGTGTAGCTAATGGAGCCAGCAGCGCAAGCTAAATTGAGAAGCTTAGTAAGAAGGAATCGGCTGCAACCATAGCCTGAGACTATTACATGGGCGTGGACTTGGTGAAGAAGTTTGAGACGTGGTCCTGCTTGGAGAAGTAAATTGTAAGCTGGAGAATGTGGATGCTTATGGTGTTGTTTAATCTCCATAAAAGTTCGCCTTGGAACTGCTAGTGTGTTATTCACATGCAATTTCGGGGGTGGGGAAACGTTTTCTTATTTGAGAAAGGTCAAATTTTAGCCCTTAGTCTTTCTTTTTTATTCTGTTTAATTTACTCTCTTTTTTTCATATTAAGCTCACCAGCCGTATTTAAAAAAAAAAAAATTTTTTTAGTTTTTTAAATTATTTTAATATGATGACGTGATATTAACATATGAAAAGAGAGTGTTTCGATTATAATTTTAGATCCGGCCCGGTTTAAAATTCAGATTCTGAATTTTGACCGGGTCATCGGGTTTTGACCGGGTTGCCCGGGTCAATACCTTATGAAAATATCAAAATACCCCCACTTCAAAAGCAAGCAATTTTTGTTAGGAAGAGAAAAATGGTCAATGGAGAATAGAAAAATATGTGAGGGGCTATGGGATTTTGCTTTTAGTTTTAATGTTTTTGCTATTATACTACCAATGGTGAAAGCAAGTGTATATAAGTATTACACAAAACTCTAAATGCTGTGGGTAAAATATTGTGCACATAAATATCATTTACTCTCTTACATTTTACTATAGATTCATTATTTAATTATTATTTTTAGTCCTCAAACTTTCTAAATTATACCTATTTGGTCCCTCAATATTTTTGCAATTCAATTTTGATGTAAAAGTTTATTTTTGTTGTTTTTAGTTCCTGCTTTGAGAGAGAAAAAAGAGAAATCACCGAATTTCAGCGATACAAAGAGAAAATCCGTGTTGAAACTAATTTTGGCCACCAAAATAGTGAATCTTGATATCAAAGGATTCTATTTAGTGAAAGAAGTTCTATTTAGGTGTGTTATCACTTTGAAATTATCTAAAAAACTAGATCTAAGCTTGGAAATATTTTCTATTTCGGTATGATTTCGGGTTTTTGTATTGTTTTTTAGGTTTTTTTTTTAAGATCATTTATGGGTTTTCCAAGGTTTTTAGATTTTTTTTTCTAGGTGTTTTGGGTCAAAATGGATTAAAAAATAGGTTTCTAAACAAAAAAAAATAAATTCTAATTTTCCAACCACCATAATAATTAAAAATAAAATATAAAAAAATCAAGCAACACGTCAACTATCTTAGCAAATAATGCGTTGCTTGACCTGTTGTTTAGGTTAAGAGTTTGTAGACAAACTTCACAACATAATATGAGTTATAATAATATATTAGTTCCATATCTAAATCATAATCCTTGTTAAAAAAAATACTCATATTGAATGTTATTGATAAAATCCAAGTTTACACTTCAATCTATATTAAATTTTAGATTTTTAAAAACACATTTTCTCATGGATTTAATATATTTAAGAAAATAAATAACAAATATA
>Ga0307515_10013794_pt1 | contig 15058 bp, 10 predicted proteins | sample 17_EM_MG_FD_194513 | JGI IMG/M metagenome (GOLD analysis project Ga0307515, IMG submission 194513) | Populus trichocarpa ectomycorrhiza microbial communities from riparian zone in the Pacific Northwest, United States - 17_EM | ecosystem: Host-associated > Plants > Roots > Unclassified | place... | reverse complement strand
TGCTATAGTTTTTCTAAAAATTAATTTTTTAATTTAAATTAATGTTTTAGGTATTTCTAAATTATTTTAATATACTAATGTTAAAAATAAAAAAATATTATTTTAAAAAATAACGTTTATATATATCTGAGATTGTTGATTTCTTTCCTTACAAAAAAATAACTTAACAAGGCTAACTACGAAAAAAACACTCTTTCTATTAAGATAAAAAATAAATTAATTTGTTAGAGTTTAAATTACATATTATTATTATTATAGCATTTTATATATTTATTTTCCCTTCTTGAATCCTCTTCACAGAAAAAAGCTCCAGCTCTCTCCCGGCAAAATCCACTACCGCTATATGCTCTTCGTCTGTCTTTGTCTATTACAAAAAAGAGATTAAAAATAATGATTTGCATTGCATTACTCTCTTTTATCCATTTTTAAAATCACTCAAATCTCTCTCTTTCTCTTTCTCTCTCTCTCTCTCTCCAATGGAGAACGGTCTCTCTGAAGATCTCTCCGATTCAACTCAGTTACCCGAATCAGACAACGACCAGCGAGTCTACTTTGTTCCTTACAGGTCTCTCTCTCTCAACTACTTTATCTGATACTTTGAAGGGTCTACATTTTACAAATCTAGACCAAAACAGAGATGCCTGCCTCCTTTTAATTTAATCTCTTTTTTTTGAATTTTAAATCAATCAACTTCAAAACTTAAGAGGGAATAAATGAATAGAAATCTTGATTTTGAATCTCAAAAGAAGTAGCAATGGGAAGGAATGTAAGATCAAAGGATTCAAATTCTGTTCTTGTTTTTTTGGGAAACAGTGTGGGGTTACTAAGTAGATTGTTTTTGTGGTTTTATTCGTTGATTTATGGAGTGGGTTTGGTTCCATTTTGAGTTTGATTCAATTTATGAAATGGGTTTGGTTTGGTTTGGGTTGGGATTTGAGTTGTTTAAGGATTCAATCTCGAGGCTTGCTTTTTAGATATGATTTTTCGGAAGAGAAGAAGGGGAATCTTTTTTTTTTCTTTTCTTTAATGTTTTCATGACGTGGGCCGGCCTGCATTTTGCAATTTGATTTGGGTGATTAGGTGGTGGAAGGATGCACAAGATGCAACGACGTCGGATGAATCAGATGGGAATAGAGGGGTTCTGTTTATGGCAACTCCACCTTCATCGTATGCAGGTCCTATGAAGCTTATAAATAGCATCTTCAATCCAGAACTTGCGTTTAATTTGAGGAGAGAAGAGAATTCTTTGCAGAATGGTGAAAGTGGTGAAGTGGGTATCTCCGGGCGGGATTTTGCATTGGTTTCTGGAGAAATGTGGTTGCAGGCACTTAAATGGTAAGTTCTTTAGATTAAGTTTTTGGTAGTTTTGTGAGAATTTGGCAAGGTTTATGTAAATATGTACTGAAGGTATTCTTTAGCATGACAGCACTTGTGCTTTAGATGCTTTTCTTTTCTTTTAATATCATTTAGTAGTTGGTGCTATTCTTTAGCATGCTCATTACTAAAGTAGTTATCGGTGTGATTCCTTGAAGATCCTGTAAGTAGTGCTGCTTCACTCTATCAATTTATTCTTTAGCATGACGGCACTTGTGCTTTAGATGCCTCTTTTTTCTTTTAATATCATTTAGTAGTTGTTGTTATTCTTTAGCATGCTAATTACTGAAGTAGTTATTGGAATGATTCCTTGAAGATCCCATAAGTAGTGTTGCTTCACTTCATCAATTTATTCTTTTCCATTTTTAATACGGTTATAGCCTTTTGTTTATGGTTGATAATTCATTTCACCTAATCCTCTTAGCGTTTGTCTTTTTATTTTTGCCTCACCATAAAAGCTTTTAATAATTAGTTAAACAACTCTTTGTCTTAGGGTTGCATGGGAGTAGTTGATCATTTTTTGCCATTATAAATGTGTTTCAAGGCCAAAATGAGGTTTTGATACGAATCTGTTGCTATTTGTTCTATACATTGCATCGTTTTAATTACTAAATAATGACTTTAATCCGCACCATGCCAGTTCTTCCAATTTTGGTATTTGAGATATTTGCAAGGAGACTCTATCCTGTTGCAATCTTGTGCATTTTCTCCCAATATCTCATTTGCCTTCAATTCCAAAGCTGTGTGAATGCTGTAGTTATAATTTAATTTCTAGTGATCACTCATGAATTTGTTGGATGCCTTTTTGTAATTAAGGGATGGACTCTACAGTCTTCCAAGTGCAGTTGAAACTATTTTTCCCTATGATACACTTGAGTAAATTCATGAGAAACTACTCTGCCAGTTTTGGCAATGTGGGGCAACAAAAATCATCTGGAATTTTTTGTCTGGCAGCTAACTATTTCAATGCAGCTTGTGCTGCTTTTGAAAGTTTTATTCATCTTGAATGAAGTTCATTCGAGAAACATAAGGGATGGTTACATCCATATGAATTAGAAATTTCTAGCTTGAAGCTTCCCATTGCAACCAGCCTAAAATCTTTTGGAAGCTAGCAAAAGACCTGTTGGAGTGTTTTTATTATTTGAACTTTGATAAATATGGAAGTTACCTTTTCTTTTTTGCTCTTTATTATAATGATGGTATGTCTTTTATGTGATTGATTAAAAATTTAAATGCATATTGGTTTTTAGGATACTGGTTATTGTTCTCATGCAAGAAGTAAAGCCCTATTGGTTGCTTTATTTTGTTTTGTTATCTATAAAACTGGAGTTACTTCATATTAATTCTCTCTTCAGGCACAGTGACACTAAAGTTGCAGCAAAGTGCGGAAAAACCTTTTCTGCTGCAGAAGATGACATGTCAGATGTCTACCCTTTACAACTCAGGCTTTCTGTATTGCGAGAGACAAACTCATTAGGAGTAAAAGTAATCAAAAAGGTCAGTTTAATTTATCCATGCTTTGGCTATTTTGGTTCCCAAAACTTACATTTTACAGTACTATAGTGTCTGGACTCTGATAATTTCTTCGATTAACCTGTACCAAATAAGCTGCTATTTTTGCAATGTCAATCTTGAATTCAAATGATCTTAACTCTTGACTGTTTCTATTGAAGCCTAATGGAAAAGAGAAGTGAAAGCATGGATCTCCAATCCAAAGTCCAGATTTTAGCTTTTCTAGTCAATGGATTTAAATTTATGGTGCAAAAATCTATTTAATGAGAATATATAGGAGTGGAAGACTAGATATGAGCTGCAAAAGAGAGTGATTTTGCTTCAGCAATTCAGTGGCCTAGTTTGACTTGGAGGCCGTGGATTTTCTTATGATCAAATACTTGAGTAAAGGACCAGTTGTCTTTAGGTCAAATTTAAATCCTCAAATAAAAACAGTTGAAACACTTGAGGTACATGGTTGTTTAGATATAAAAATATCTGAACTTTTTTACCTACCTGTTTTCTTGCACTTTTGTAAATCTGAAGGGGCTCTTAAGTTCTACTTTGCAAGAGTAAGCCCCTCTTTTTTCTTATTTTGTTGGAAGCAGGTAGAGATAGAAGCTCAGGTGGAGAATCCAAACTATTCTTATTCTTATTATCACTTGGGTTCTGTCTTTCAATGTTAAGTACTTGGAAGTCAAACCTATTTGAGCGGTGTGGAGCCTAATTTCATTTTGCACTGCAGACAGGAAACTAATTAAGAAACGTATTTAGCTTCAGAGGAGTATTATCCATTTTGTAATCTTGGTTTTGGTTGTTCATACTGTAGTCGTACTGAACAGTCTATTGAAAGCTTAGGGACCCTATGATTTTGAAACTAGAGGACATCATACCCCTACACTTTTCCAATTGAAAGTGTGTATTATTTAATCAATTTTCTGAGAATCTGTAGGTCCGTCAACTCTTCATGCTTTTCTATACGTTCTTAGATGTATTGTATTTGGTATGTTCTTCAACTGTGTAAGTTTGAGTTGAGTGTAATTATTGGCACATCTTTTATGCTGCAATTACTTTCTGTGAATAGACTTTGGTGATCAATTAAATCTGGGACATTGATTTGTGTCAGTGTTCTTGACATCATGATAGTTATATAATTGATACAAGCATTTTAAGAATTCCAGTCACAATTGGGTTTCCTTACTCTTTGAGTAATGGTTTTGCTTCAACAATGTTGCCTGCATCTAATTTCTCGTGCTTTTATGCTTGCAATTTTTTGGCCATGAAGCTTGTTGAGGATGTCTTTGGTTCAACGACATACCTGATGTTCATTATAATTTTTCCAGGACAATGTAACTGAGCTGTTCAGAAGAGCCTGCAAGATTTTCAGTCTTGATTCTGAGATGGTAAGATAGAGTTTCGTCCAGCTGGTGTAGTGGTAACTTTATGAATGGCTAATGAGTCCAACTATTGCTGCTGTACAGCTTCGCATCTGGGACTTTTCGGGGCAGACGGCTCTTTTTTTCATAAATGACAAAACTAAGTTCCCGAAGGACTGTCAGCAGCAGTCTGATCAGGAGGTAAGTGTTTTTTATTTTATTTTTTAGATTCTTTAATTTATCTTAGAAATCATGATTACTATGAATATATGCTAGATCATGTTATAATTGATATTAGAGCCTGGATGATTGTAGACATAAGTGCTGGGATCAAATTCCTCCTATATGTATTACTAACCATGCCCATACACAGCAATTAGGGTTTCCAAGAGAGACTGAAAATGATGTTTACATCAATTATCCTGGGCATGCAGTCGTTGTAATCATCATCAGCATCATTATTTTTGCTTCATTGGGAAGCATGTTGGGATTTGAGCCATGCAAGGGGGGCAGTCTTCCTCCCATCCTTGCCATCCCTTCTGTCAGTGGGATTTGATCTTAGATCACTTGGAATTAATGTTAAGTATTTTGCTAAGGTCTAAGCTAAGCTTGGTAGCACCGCACCCATTGCACATTTCCGTAATATTTAATTTATCTAACACTGAAAACTGTTTTAAACCTGTCATACAATTTTCAAGAGAACTCTGGTGGGAAGCTTCTCACTTCTATCATCAATGATGCTCTTGGTGCCTTCTGAATGTACTTGAGTGAGTTATGATGTCTAAGCTTTCATACAATCTCTAATTCTCATAGATTGTTGGTTTCAGTGAAAGAAACCAAGTATAAATTAGTTCTTGTAATGATCCACCAGTTGATTGTGAAGTTACCATGCAAAATGAATTAAGAATATATATTGCCCCCCTCCTTTTCCACCCCTCTCCTAAAAATCCAAAGAGATGCCAAGTTTAATATTCCTAAATTTGATGTAGAGCTCTTTTGTTTTACATACATATGCTTGTGTATGCGCTTGCTCACACACACATGTGCACATGAGCATTGATGGGATGGTGTGAACATAGATATTACATTCTGGTTTGACTTGTATGCCATTAACCTTGGCATCATTCACCTGCCAATGTCCTGAAATATTGCCATCATCTACCTAGGTAAAACTTAGGTTTGGGGATGAAAAGTACGAGTAAATGGGAGACAAGAAGAAAATATGATGTAACATCTATTTGAAGCCACACATAAGTTTTCAGATGGTGTAATGGTGTCAACATGTGACATGGCAATTTTATGCCTACTTAGCATGCCTTCCACTGGGTTATGACACTTTCAGTTGACCAGGAGCTAAATGCTTGAAGAAGTTGTTGTTTTGTTAAAGGGAACAAAGATATTCAGGTTTTATCCTCAACATATTTTCGGTAATGTGGAAGGAGTAAAGCAAGTAAATATCTGAGGATTAAGAGTCAGCCCTCAACTCCTTTTGGATTTTTTGGGTTGAACTATATGCTTTTGGCGAGCTAGACAACTTTTTGTTAATGAAGAGGGTTCTTGAATTTTATCAATCACATAATTTTTGTGTTTTCATGTGCTGTACTGTCATTGAACTTGGTTCTCTCTATAAATGAGTGGTTCTTCTTGCCTCTTGGTGTCCGTGTCAGTAGATTTGTATACTTATCAGGAAAAAAAATGTTTTCTAGAAAAAAATGTAAATTATGTTGTAGCTGTTTTGTAACCTTTTGGTCATTATGCTGCATGCGCATAGATCTTTGCAAAATAAAAAATATACCCTTAAATCCTTCAGGGACTGGTATTTGGCCATTCCCTTTCAACTTTGTCAAATGCTATTTGAAATTGTCAAATTGTTATTGGACTTTTGCGGACCATGTTGATTGAAATGTTGAATGGATTCATGATTGCTAGTTTTAGGTATTAAGCTAGACAATGTGCTGCATTGACTTGGCTGTAAGTTGGTGTGATTCTAGTGATATTGGGTGTGGTGGTTTTTGGGAAACTGCTCACCAATTTGCAATTGACATATCTTGATTGTGACAAGTCTATGGCTGCTTCGTGGAATTTGACAGATTCAATAAATTGTGAAAAAAAAAATCCAATAAGAATCTGAAGAATTCTCCTTTGGAAGGACTGAACCAGTGAAATTGTAAAAATCCCAGATTTGATGTCATTAATTGAAATTTCTATTCCATCTATAGCTCTTGATTCTTGTGGCTGTGGTCAAAGATCTTAGACATAAAGTGGAACCGTCCCTACATCTCCAGCTTGACAGCGTCATCATTTTGCTAATTTGTTTTCATCTCTTGCTTAACTGATTGTTTAAAACAAGGACAGAGGTTCAGATGACAAAGTTCAAAATTTGAGGGTTCCATAAATAAAAGTTCAAAATTTGGGTGGATGGCTGCATCATATTGACCAATAATTAAGGGTTTCCTGTTCCTGTTCATTTTTTATTTTATTTTATTTAGGTACAATCCAAATCGTAATCCACTTCCATGCCTATTTTTCACATCTAGCAGTTATTCAGGACACTCCTTTCTGATAAAGAAATTCACTGAAGTCAGAATACTGGACAGGTTGCTGTCCATACAGAAGATACTTCGATGTAGAGATCCCAGCTTGGCACTCGAATCCTCCAATTATATCTAGTTGCATGACACTTAGAATAATGCACAAAACTTTACCCTCAAAACATCTATTCCAATAGCTGGTAGCCAACATACCCTGCTGCATAAGCTGCGTGCAACCTGAAAAACACATGGACTGAGAGTCCAAGCCTCAGTAATTCAATGTTTGTTTTAGTGCTGGATTTCATGTACATTTCTTTTGTTCGGTTTTCTGGAATCTCTTATTGGTCATACACAGATCTGATATAAAATTACATATCTTGTGGTTCATGTCTGCACAGACTAGTTTGTTTGGTCATTCCATGACATGTTATGCATGTTAACTGATTCCGTGTCATCAACATCATTTTTCCTTACAGCTTCTCCTGGAGTTGCAAATTTATGGATTATCTGATAGCATTAAGTGCAGAGAAGGGAAGAAAGCTGATATGGCTGTACAAAATTATAACGGAATACATTCTTCTGGAACTTCAACTGCTATGAATGGAAATGCTGGCAATACAAGCACCAGTATTTTCCGCAGCAATTCTTCAGCGTTTTTCGGCAGATCTGGAGAAGCTGGTTCCTTGGGATTGACAGGATTACAGAATCTTGGAAATACTTGCTTCATGAATAGTGCCATTCAGTGCTTAGCACACACACCAAAGCTTGTAGACTATTTTCTTGGAGATTATGGTAGAGAAGTAAACCACAAGAACCCTTTGGGGATGAATGTGGGTTATCATACCTGATGATTCTCTAATTGTTTCTCTTTTCAAATCGCCCATCATGTCTGCTTTCTTATCAGTCATAGGTTGTTGTCTTTTCCAGGGCGAGATTGCCTTAGCTTTCGGGGATTTGTTAAGGAGATTGTGGGCTCCTGGAGCAACTCCCGTGGCTCCAAGAACATTCAAGTCAAAGCTTGCTCGTTTTGCTCCTCAATTCAGTGGCTTTAATCAGCATGATTCTCAGGTTTATTAGGTTCTCTTGCTCCAAAATTTTAAGTCTGTCTAGCTCTCTTAAGAATGGTTCAAGGGACACAGTATAACATATATATGTATTCTGAATTTTGATACACGATTTTCTGTAGGAACTCCTTGCTTTTTTGTTGGATGGGCTCCATGAGGATCTGAATCGTGTGAAATCCAAACCTTATGTAGAAGCCAAAGATGAGGAGAGTCGGCCAGATGAAGAAGTAGCTGATGAATATTGGCAGAATCATGTGGCTCGCAATGACTCTGTTATTGTCGATGTTTGCCAGGTATGTGTTTTGTTTCCTTGTTTTATTTGCAATTTGCTGATAGTAATATGTATGGAATACAAATTTGTTTGTACATGCTAGACAAGCATAAAACATTTTCGATGGTCAGTTAAGACTTCCATTTCTGGAATAATCTTTGATAGAGGTTATTAAGATGTTTTAATTTGTGAGCTCTTAATGAGTTGAGTTTCAGTTTTTTACTATTTATGTACTAATGAGTTAAATTTCAGGTTTTTAATTTCTATGTATTTTGTTAGATTCTCTCTTGCATTAACAGTTGGCTTCTATTCCTTACATACAGATCAATCTTATTTTTTGTTTGGTTGCATAAGGGAGCCTCTTGTGATCCTTACAGAGAACCAAAACCACATTCAAGACTAAGTTGACTATATATGGCTAGATTAATGTAACTTGATGTATAATTGATTTGAAATTTTTTTACTAGTGTGGATCTCCTTATTTAAAGTCAATGATCTGAATATGGTATCTCTATGGTTCTAGATCGCTCCTAATTATCTCTTTTGCTTGAGATTGAAATTGGTGGCTTTTGCATGCTAATATGGTAACTGTTTAAGCCATATGTTCATTCACATCATATCTTTTATTTTATTGCAGGGTCAATATAAATCAACTCTAGTTTGTCCTGATTGCAGAAAGGTTTCTGTTACATTTGATCCATTTATGTACCTATCACTACCTCTACCATCAACAAATACCCGGACTATGACTTTGACAGTTGTTAGTGCCGATGGCAGTATTCAACCATCTTCATATACCATTTCTGTGCCGAAGTTTGGAAAATGTGAAGATCTTATCCAGGCTCTAAGCATTGCATGTTCTTTAGGGATTGATGAGACCCTATTGGTGGCGGAGGTATTTTGGAGCTATGAAATCTGAATCTTTTTGGTGGGTTCTAATTTTCTCATATATTTTTAACTTGGTCACTAAGCAGTAGAGTTCTATACAGGTATACAACAATCGCATTATACGATTTCTAGAGGAGCCAGCAGATTATTTGTCCTTAATCAGGGATAATGACCGCTTGGTTGCTTATCGGTTAAAAAAAGATTTTGACAATTCTCCCTTGGTTGTTTTTATGCATCAGCACATGGAGGAGTAAGTATTCCTAGTTCTTGGATCATGTTCATGCTCTTATGTTTAGTTCTTAGTTTGCTTGTATTTTTTATGCATCAGTATATGGAGAAGTGTGTATGTGAATACTGCTATCACAATCTGTGATTCTCAATGAAAACGTGTACTCACAAGTACTTGTGAGTTTTTTTGATTGATACAAGAATAATTTTCATTCTTTGTTTAGTTTCCCATATCCAAGGTCTCTGATTGATTTTATATTATCAGGCATTACTTCCATGGGAAACTTACTTCAAGTTGGAAGGCATTTGGAATCCCTCTAGTAGGGAATGTCCACAATTTTGTCAGTGGGTCTGACATTCATAATCTATATCTGCAATTGGTTGCTCCATTTCGGATACCTCCTGATGGTACCTTGGATAATGACTTGGACAGCACTACAATTGAAGAAGTGGAAGGGATGGTGGATAACACCAGTTCCTCTCCTGATGGGGATGCAAAACCCTGTAGTGCAAAAGGGGTTGAGTTACCATCAGATTCTGAACTACAGTTTTATTTAACAGATGAGAAGGGAATGGTCAAGGATGAAAATATAGTAATGAATGAGCCTGTACCGAAGATAGGATTACACAGGCGGTTTAACGTGCTTGTTTGTTGGCCAGAAAAACTGACTAAACAGTATGACACAAGCCTTCTTAGCTCATTACCTGAGATTTTCAAGTCTGGATTTTTTGCAAAGAGACCTCAGGAATCTGTTTCTCTATACAACTGCCTAGAAGCATTTTTAAAGGAGGAACCTCTTGGACCAGAAGACATGTGGTCAGTGCACTTCGTTTCTCATAATTATTACTTGGAAAGTATTTGTATTTGAAGATGTGATTTTTTTGGCAGAAATGCTATTGTCAGTTAGTTTTTTGTTCTTTATAGCTCCTTATTTCCATTTGCGAACATCCCATTCGCATTGACATTCTATTTTGGTAGATAAACAAGGAGTTTTAGTCATGTCCAAAGATTTTCAATATTGTCTTACAGCTTAAGGAACCTTTTGGTAGAAGGGGCTTGTCATTATATACACATTTGCTGTAGCAATCAGGTTCTCTGTATTAGCTCTGAAATCGCTTTTAATAATTTTTTTTCTCTAAGTCAACTCATGTTATCCTCCTTTTTAATATGACTTGAGTTGCACATGCAATAAAAAATCAAATGGCTCTATGTTTTGCCTCTAAAAGTGCAATTTTCTTTTTGCTATGGATTTTTGCTCTCAACAAATGCCACTAACCAACCTCAGCATCTTTATTGGAATTATGTGTATCTGGGATTGGTGGGTGTATATTTGCTCATTATATTTGTGAATTATGTATGCAGGGGATTTGCACACTTGAGAAGTGATCAAGTAGGGTGTGTGTTTATACTTGTTAAACCTGGAGGTTCCCTGCTGTGAAATGTAGTCTTGTGTTTCTTTTTTTATTCTTGTAACTTAGGAAATGTCTTATGCAATTTTAGGTACTGTCCAAGTTGCAAGCAGCATCGTCAAGCCAGTAAAAAATTAGATCTCTGGAGACTGCCAGAGATTCTGGTTATTCATTTAAAGAGATTCTCGTATACGCATTCTGCAAAGAACAAGCTAGAGACATATGTTGACTTCCCTGTTGATGATCTCGATTTGTCAACGCATCTTTCCTACAAGAATGGTCAGTTATCCCATCGTTACATGCTTTATGCTATCAGTAATCACTATGGAAGCATGGGAGGCGGTCACTACACAGCATTTATCCATGTAAGTGATGTATTTTCTCCCTTTTCTATTTCACCATCCCCTTTCTTCCCTCCTTCTCCCCAGCTGTAGCTAATGACTGGGATTTCATTCTCATCCTGGACTTCGTAGAATTTGACAGCTAATGACATATTACATAGTTTGTGGTATGCTATATCATGTATTGCTTTAGTGACATTTGAATCTATCTCATAGATGGTATCAAAACCTTACTTTTGCTTATGTGGAACGTAAATCAAGCTAGTCAACCATCAGATTGGATGCACTGTTAACAGGGATTCCAATCAAACAATGACTATGATTTCATCTAGTTTTTATGTTTTGGGTAACTGGAGGCTTAGAGCCTGCAAATATGTAACATACATCTGATGATATTACTAAGAAATTCACAAGAATTGATGCACCGAACCATTTACTCGAACACTTACTCAGGTTTGCATGTGGGTGTGGCTTAAAAGTAAAAACAAACTCCTTTTAACCTGGAGTGTGCTTGCCAGGAAAGTATGCTCCTTTTAGTTTGGCTGTCTGCATGTGGATGTGTGTGCTTGGTCTTAAACTGCATAGCTACTGCAAAAGGGCAATATGTCTGCTGTATTTGTAATTCATACATTAGTATGAAATTGGAGGCTTGTTCTGCCCTTTCTCTTATGAATTATTGCAAATGATTGTGTTTCTAAGTGAGCTTATGTTCTGTGTTGAATGTTTTTTTTTTTTTTTTTGTCTTTGTTCTGATGCAGTATGGGGGTGATCAGTGGTATGACTTTGACGATAGTCATGTTTCCCCAATCAGCCAGGAGAAGATAAAGACTTCTGCTGCATATGTTCTTTTCTACAGAAGAGTTTTGAAGTAGAGTTATTAATCTTGAGGAACAATATAGAAGCTAGACATCATTGTTGAATCCGTTAGCATTTTTGGCCTATTAGTCTGTCTAACTAGTATCATATCAAAGGGTCTCATTCTTTTGTTTTTTTTCCCATAATTTATTTCAAAGCAGCTAAGAGTTTCCAGCATAGATTATAGCATAAAGTAGGTCAGCAGCAGATGACAGTGAAGCATACTGAAAAGGGAGTTTAATGAATACCTGTGACCATCAGTGAGTTTTGTAACGGTTTATTTCAAGTTGTTAACCCCTCCAAAGAGAGTTTTCTTCCCTTTCTTGCTTTCCAACTTTCATGTAACTTTCCCATTACTAGTGATCAGAAATATTGATTATTTAATTGGAAGATTCTTGGTTATCAATTGAAATTTGATTTCAGAATTTTGCTGCTGTGTTGTCTTACTCAACTCTTTGCATGATTAGGATGAAAAAAGCTATCAATTGGGTGAAAACTACCCCTTACAGCAGGCCAGCATCCATCATTGGTATAATCTTGCTGCTAATCACCTTTGTTGTAGGCAGCTGTTTTTATCAAAGAGTTCGTTTAGCCTTTAATGTGTGAACTATTATTCAAAGTCAAAATGTTAACAACTTGTTTATTAACACTTTGTGTTTGTAAAATTGGTTTAATTTGGATTGCTGTTTGACAATCATCCAATTGCTCCAAATAAGTTGTTTTTTGGTGAGAGAACTTTAAATTGATGTTTTTTAAGTGTTTTTAGATGATTTTAATGTGTTTTTTTAAAATAAAAATATTATTTTAATAAATTTTTAATTGAAAAATATCCTACTTATAAAAAAACACACTACATATACATAAAATAAATAAAATGATGGCATGTGCATGATAAAAAAATCTCTCATTCTCATAAACTCCATTAATCCCATAATCTAAATCCTAATTTCTTTTCTAAAACTAAAATAATCATAAATCCTTTCAAATTTAAATAAAATCATAGTATAGCCCTGACCCATCCAACAAAATGATAGGTTAACCCTATGAAGTGTGAAGCAAAATCTAGGTGGCAAGCAACTTCTCACTCTACCAGGATTAATTCAATGAAATATATAAAATTTGATCAATTGAGTATGTGATAACAATTGATTTTAAAGCTGTATTTCATGCAAATTTCCCAAGTTGTAATTTACGATAATTTTGGCAATAAGAGGGAATCACCTATTTTTATGGCTGTATTTTTTAGAAAATTCTATTTAATGTCTTACATTTTAGTTATTTATTTAAAAGTGGATCAATTGAGTACAATTATTTAAAAAAAATACTTCTCAATTTGGCAATGATTTAATTATTTAACCCTGAGAGGTGTAGCTTAATTGGTTATGTTCTAAATTTGTTCCCTAGAAATCACCAGTTCGAGTCTCACAAACCTCAGGATCACTCGAGACTTACATGGTCGTTAACTTCAGGGCTCGTGAGATTAGTTAAGATATATACAAACTGATCCGGACACCCATATTAATAAAAAAAATATTTAAATACCTTTGAGAAAGGTGATTTTGAAACAAATGTGTATGATTGATCATTTTCTAAGAATGAAGGAACATGAATTTTTTTAAAAAAATATAGGAACTAAATTAGAAAAAAATTAAAGCATAGAAGTTTTAATAAAACACACCAAAATCATAATTCTTTTAATTTTAAAAAAGTATAGGAACTCAGAAAAAAAAATTAAAGCATAAATTCTTTAATAAAGCACACATACCACAATCATATTAAAAACACTCAACTTAAAATTTTATATTAATCTTAAGAAACATTTTTATTATATTTCCTTACAGATTCGATATGAGAAAGTTGGTCCGGAAATACTTAATTTTAACTCTTGCAATTATATATATATATATATTCACATAAAAAGATTCATTCATCAATATTTATGAAATAACAAAAAACAATTCACATTAAAGAGTGAGGAGAAAAACATCATGACAACTTTTCGGTGGTGTTCGAGAGTTTCAAGGCATTTATTTTTTTTGCTTGAAAATACATTAAAATAATATTTTTTAAAAATTATTTTTTATATCAACATATCAAAATGATATAAAAATATCAAAAAATTATTAATTTAAAATAAATAAAAAATTTAAAAATTCAAAAAATTTTAAAAATATTTTTAAAACGCAAAACCAAATACAATGGAATCATTATAGGAATTCAGATGGAGAAAAAAACACTAAAATGAAAACAGAAACAAGGAAAAATCTATCCTAACTCATGACTAAAGGTTGAAGAAAATCCTCCCCGCTTTCTTATTCCATGATAGCTGGATTAATATAGTGGACCACATGACTTCTCTTTCCAAATTTGTGCAAGATGTGACCTTACTATATATCATGATAGTTGCAGAACCATAGTACATGAACCCAGCTTGGATTTGCCAGGACCACCGTATCACTTGGTTCACATTCTGCTTATGTTTATGTGGTTCTCATTTCATCTCTTCTTCATCTTAATGAATTATTAAGTATATGTGGTTCACGATATAACTATATAAAAATAAAATTAAGATAATTTTTTTTTTATTTAAATATTAAAATTTTATTTTCATTTATTAACCAATAATAGGCTCAGAAAAAAGCCAAAAAATATGTTAAAGAAATAGAGTTTACAGGCTGGAAGGACGTGGCGGTTTGGAAAACTTTTAAACCTCTATATATGTCTCGGAGGCTGCATGGGAAGAATATATCCAGCACGTGACATCCGAGTATTTCATGCGACGATCACAATCTGATGCGGAGAACTAGAACAAACAAATTCATGGTTCCATTAGCACGCATACCGGCAGATCCATTCCATTTGTTTTGCATGCAAAACAAATGGTAATATTATTTTTTTATTACATCCATTTTTTTTAAAAAAATTATTGTTTATATGAACATGTTTAACTAACAACAGTTTTTTCTTGCAACCACGGTTCTTGGACACGAACCAAGATCGAAGAAGATTTTTGTAGAGATACATGTGCGGAATGATGATAGTCAGAAAGGGGTGCAACAACTATTATAAATCTTTGATTTTTTTAATTATAATCTAATTCCTTTTAATGGTTTTCTACTCATTTTATTAGAGTTTTTCTTAAAATTTAATATAATTATTGAAGGTCTTACTAACAAATTAAGTAGTTTGCTAGTATATTCAAGAGAGTTGAAAAAGAATTGCTGCAAAT
>Ga0307515_10013792_pt1 | contig 15059 bp, 17 predicted proteins | sample 17_EM_MG_FD_194513 | JGI IMG/M metagenome (GOLD analysis project Ga0307515, IMG submission 194513) | Populus trichocarpa ectomycorrhiza microbial communities from riparian zone in the Pacific Northwest, United States - 17_EM | ecosystem: Host-associated > Plants > Roots > Unclassified | place... | reverse complement strand
CCCCTACTAGTGTAAGTCAGATATGAAACCTTGGAATCCTTGCTGACTAGAATCTGAGGGTTGTGAGGGATTTGGCAGGCCCTTACTGATTTTCTGTGCATCCCCTGTTCTGTCAGCAATTAATATGACTTTGAACACCAACCAGAGAGGTGAGGCAAGGATCTTGATATCAATGGCAAGAAACAAAGTGTTATGATCGAAACAACCGACGAAGACATACACCACACAGGCTGGGAATGTGTAAATGATATACACACGGAGGAGCCAGAGATCCAGAAGGGCGGTTGTCTACTTCCAGCATAGGATAATATGACACCCTTACTCGAGCCCGCCACAATAGACTTTGCCGGTCGGAGGAGTGTGCATTACGGTTCTGGCGGGCCAATAGGAAGTGATCGAACGAAACAGGATCAGTGTGGAGTGTGAATTGACAATATGCCGGGATGTGGATTAGACAGAAAAAAAACCGGAGATGGTAGATGGAGCAAAACTAGATACAACTAGGGACAGTGTAAATGTGAATGCGAACAGAAAGGAGAGAAGGAAAGAGAACCACTACAAGTCCAAATCAACACGGACCCCCACAAAAGAGATAGAAAATTCCGCAGTCGCTATTAGCATTCACCCTTGAAACTATTCTTCGGGAACGACTGCTTGTAATCATTCACCCACGTTGTGAAGTTCGGATTTGTATAGGCGTCGGGGAACCTAGTCCGATGCAAAGAAGAAAGCGGAGGGAGAAAGAATAAAAGATATCAGCCATCGGCCAAACAAGAGCAGACGGTCAGCGAACCCACTTGTTGATGTACGTCTGCGTGGGGAAATTATCTGGATCACATCCGGTGTTGACATCCTCTGGTCTCTGATACACCCTTACGTAGTCAATAGACATGACCGTCGGAAAGGTCAAGTCCTCAAAATCGATGGCTCCGAAGTTGGGCGAAATCCCCAAGTTGATGATCATATACTAGCGACCAAGGAAACACCGAACCGACGAAGGGGGATCAGAGAGAGGCATAATGGGACGCGAGAGACGAAGGACGTACCATCGGCTCTTGCGGAACTGGTCTCGGCCCGATATTCACCTTGTCGTCGGCGGCTGTACCCCCAGCGTTCATCGTCCACGCGCTCTTGTTATTGTTGACCCAGGTGATGTACTGTGCAAGGAGAAGAGAATCATCAGCCGGTGATTCGCTGGCGTTGAGGCAGGGGAAAAAGGTGCGTACCGCGTCGTCGTCTACAAATCCAGGTTTGTACTCGAAACCATACACGGCGAAGCACCCAGTATTGAGCTCGTAACAATCGACGTCTAAAATTGATACCATCGTCAGCGTTCAAACGAAAGTGGAAGAGTTGGCTAAGGGACTTACTGGTTACAGAAACCGAAGAAATGGCTTGTTGGAAAACACTGAACAAATAACACGAGTCACTCAGCCCCACTTCTTGAATTCGAGATACGGAAAACGAAAAACTCACCCTCCAGTATACGAGTTCAGTTCAGTAACTGTCGGGTCGGGAACGATGAAATTCGCTGTCGTGTTGAACCACTCGTAACCCGCATTGAATGGCGCCCACTGCCCGGACTGGGAAACCGCACCCTTGTGTTCATGGACCGTGGCTTCGAAAACATCAATTTCGGGAGCGGACCTGCCCACGAACGTGCCGTCATCGTGCATCGGTCCAGGATGCTCCTCGTCGGGGCAGGTACAACGCGACAACCGTTGGCCGGGAAGATACGAAAAGTCCCCCAAGTTGTATTGGTCGCCGGGGAAGAGGGACACGTCCGGAACCCCGTTCAACGTCTGATTGGCAACGGTTCCGACATCACATGTGTCATAGGTGTACGGCCACTACAGGCAGTGAATCAGGCTTGGACGGATTCCACTGGGGTGGATCGGGAGACGCACCATTCCCTCCAAGGTGGCACCATACCCGGCCCTGCCGAGGTTGCCCATCGCCCAGACAGCGGGCCACAATCCAGCAACCCCGTTCAAACCAGGCAATGTCACCGCGACTTCAATATATCCTCCCGTGAAGCAGAACTGGTTCCAACTGCTAATCATCCCGCCTTCGTAATTCAAATCATGAGTTTCCTTCTTCGACAGTGTGATCCTCAGGGCCCCGTCCTTGGTAGTTACAGCGAGAGGGTCATACCACTCGAGGTTACCCGTTTGCCAGTAGTGCAGGTCGACGGCTTCCCAGTATGGATCGTCTCCGGGGTAGAAAGTCCGTCCGTCATTGTTAAATTCATCCGAGAAGATCAGCTTTAGTTCTGACCCGTCGTGGAGGGAGGTCTTTGACAATGCCCAATCTGGAGTATCTGGGTCGATGGGACCTCGGCGGCCTGGGAGTTCAGGGACCTAGTATGGCGGTGAGAGGTGTTCTGGAGGACATTCAGAGAGGGACGTACAATGCCGGAGGCATTGGATCCACCGTAGTTGAAGCCATCATTGAAAGATAGTTTAGGTGCTGTGAAGTGGGATATTACAGGGTATCCGGCGCTGTAGGGCGCTAAGTCAGACAGTGGGCACTAGAATGCAAGAGAACGTACAAGAGAGTGACGAGGCCCAGGAGAAGGAGAGCGAGACAACCGAGGTTGATGAGACCGCGTGTGGTGAACATTGTTCCAGAGTCGTTGAGCACATCTCGTCGTGGATCAGGTCGGTGGAGATCGTCGTCTGGCTCTGGTCTGTCTATGCTCCAACCTGAAGGGTCCGCCGACAGAGAAAACTATGGGGGGAGAAGAACGTGGACCATCGTCAGCGTGGGTCTTGGCGGTAACGGCTGAAGAGCGCTCAGACCTTGTCGACCAGCGATTTGGTGGATCCATCATACCGAGAGTCGTCCTAAGAGGAAAGTGGAGTGAATACGATTGCCAAGACCGTTGAAGCGACGGGGAGGGGGGCGGGGGCGGGAAGCAGCGTAGCGGTAACCATGGTCGGCGTTGAGCGAAGTGTGGGAGAACTTACCTGCGTCTTGAGGCTGGAGTTCGAAGGGGGTCTCTTGAGGAAAGCAGGCTGATACGAACCCATTGAAGCCGATATATGCTGGGGAGGGGGAAATGAGTGTGGAGGCTTGGGCTTGGCCGGCCAGTCAAGAAGTGAGGGGGTCGAGAGAGATGATGCGTTTGCGGGCGGACATTTGATCACCCGCCCACAATAGCCGACGCCAAAAATAGGATAGAAAACAATGGGATTGAGACAGGCCGGAAATCGATACAGAGAGGGTGAACTAGTACACTTCAGAGACGATAACATAGACGAGAAACAGGCCGAGATGATTACCACGAGGAAGACACTATGACAAAGAACCGAAGGGAGTTCCAGGAGATGAGCTAAGGTATGAATGCTACACGAATCCAAAAGGTATATATGTACACGAGGCAAAGAGAATAAGTTTAATGAGCGAAATAGCCATGAACAACAAATAACCTAGGGGGGATGCAGGGGAAAGCCAGAAAGGAAAACAAAACAAAAGCAGGCTAACAACAACAGTCGACCATTTCCCAATCCTCGCCAGGAAAGTTGATGGTGATCCAGGAAGCAGAGGGGGAGTCGGACATGGGAACGTCGCCATCAGCATCTCGTTGCTGTTGCTGTTGTTGGGAGGCGACAAGGACCTCGAGATCCCTGGTCGCGTTCATGATGGAAACGGCGAGGGGAGACCCAATGCGGAAACCGGCGTCAAGCTGCTGCCGGCGCTGCTGCTCGAGGACGAATTCACGCTCCTGCTGGATCTGAAACGAGGAGCGCATGTGAGCGGTTATCGCGAGCCTGTAGAGGTCAGGCTGTGGCTTTGAACGTGGAAATGAGGGTCTGTAGGTCTCGTAGGTCGTTTGGTGGAGTCCCGACAAGGGTGAGGGTGTCTTTGGACTGTGGGGATGGTAGTATGTCGATGGGGTCTCTTGTTTGGTGATCTTTGGGGTAGACTTGGTGCCCGAGGAGGATGAACGGTTCAGGCGTTTGAAAGGCTTCTCCCTGTCGTCGATGAAACTGTGGACGGAGACGTAGGGGTCGATCCTGGAGGAGCCAGAGAGGTCTGAGAGGGAGAGGAAGGATCCTGAACGACGAAGGGGAGAGGAGGACGTCGATCGATCGTCAGAGAAGGAGGAGGACATCTTGGAGGAAGGACCTGGGATGGGGAGGCGGTGGACAGCTCCCGCAGCTTTATAGGAAGGACAGCAGGTTTGCCACAAGCCAAGGCGAGAAACACGGCCTGTGCCGAACATCCATTTCAATATCGTCTCCTCCCGTCACCCGTCCCCTCCCCCGGTAAAATTCTACTTCCCTGCTCTTTCTCTCTTTTTTTTCCTTTTCTTTTTCTCACTTTCGCACATCCTCAGGGGTTTCCTGTGTAGATCGAACCCCCCCCGCCCCTGGAACCGCAGTTTGCCGACAGTGCCCGCACGTGACGTGACGCGTGACGCGAGAACTCGTCACCTGATCCGGTCCCCTTCCGTCCGACTGAGCCAACGGTCTCCAAATCAAACCCCGGTCAGAAATCCAAGATTTATTCCATCAAGCACTTCGTCGCTCACCTGTCCATGGTTGGAGCAAATTATACTGGCGGACGACGTAACGCGGCCAAAGCTCGGTCGAAAGACGCCACCGGTCGTCTCCAACGAGGTCACTTCAGTAAGCAACGGCTGGGAATCCTCACCGACGCACTCCGGTCGAGGCCGGATCATCAATCCCTCTCTCGTTCTCGACCTTCTGCTGTCACTGGTAATCCTAATCTTAATTCCGCCTGCACACCAGCAGCGACCATCCATGATATCTCGCTTGGACACGCTAAGCGGCGTCTTGCTCAAGAGCAACGACGTCAGTCGGCCCAACTGGACCTTCACCCCCATCCGAACGACCCTCTCTCGTTTTCACCATCCCAACAGCCCGGAAAGCCCCGTCTAGATCCATCCGTCCGAAATGACTTGTCCCCAGTCACTTCCATGCAGTCATCCACCTCCCTCGCCCTAACAGTAAAAGGAAAACCCGATCCAGCACCCAGTTTGCAAACCTTACTCCCGGCGACCGCTTCTGCTGCGATATTTCCATCATCCCCGTTCCTTCCACAGCCACAAACAAATTCCCACCCAGAACCTGCGTTTCGGCGGGCATCCTTGCCCGAGTTGCAGTCGAAACGACGCTCAAAAATCTTGGATTTGCTCGACAGTTCAGACCGTAAGCGTTTTAGCTCTCTTCGGATTCCTCCATTTCCCACACTGCATGTGCTCGGCATACCACACCACAAAATCACAGCGCGCCTCGCCGTTTATCGTATCGCGCACTATTTACCCCACATATCGCCCTGGACGTCCATACTTGTATCCCCCCATTCTATCCCATCCCTGATCGCCGCTCTCGTGATAATCCTTGTTCCAGAACACTGACAACGATCGATGCGGGAATCCTCCTTTTCGCAGGGTACAATCCAACCTTGTGTCTCCATCATCCCGTTCCTCGTGTTTCCGTTGATCCCTTTCAAAACGCCCGCCGATTTTCCGATTATATGCTCCCCCCCTACTTCCATCTTGTTTCCGGTTATACCATATTTGCTGACTACCTTTCGACACAGCGACAAGCGTCCGAGCCCAGATCGATCGAATACTTGCCCTGCCGAGTTTGCTCGGTGTCACTCGCTCTGCAGACACTCGAGGATCCTCTCTCTCAGCAGATATCGATAACGATAGCACTGTCCCGACTCGCGGTGACGGAGAAGCGTGCTATGCCGTCAACGATCTGCAACCTGAGCACCCCCCCGTGCATCCCTTTCCGACACCTGAAGCCAACCCTCTCCCCTGTGTCAGCCCCTTACGAACCCGGATTCCAGTATTGCAACACACGCGTCATAGCCTTCGCCCATCTGATCCCACTCCCGCGGTGATCAGCCCCACCGGTCTTGATCCCGATCACCGTCAACATCACCAACCTACACCCCCTCCAACTCTGTCACGCCCGAACAGCACGGATGGAGACCTACTGAGTTCTCCGCACTCAAAACGTGATAGGGACGGTGATGGAGAGAACTGCGAGGTGAGTTGTTTAATGACCGGTCTGTATACTCGTTGCCCCGCACTCGGTTCCGCGCGTGGCTGCATACATGTGGGTGCAGGGGGTTGAGCGACCGTCGACTGTATTCGTTTCGTTCGATACGCTGCGTTCCCCTGAACACCCGGGACCGTTTATCCGTCAAGTTCACCCCTTAGTTAATTAGGTGGCTGAATGGGCCCATTTTCTCTTCCAAGATACCCTGTCCAAAATCATTCTAATCCCGCGTGATTCCTTCCCACAGACCGCCACGCCGGCGATCGAGGCGTGTGCGCCCCCTCGAGGTCAAAAACGTGACTTTGGGTGCACCCTAGGCTGGAGTTCGAGCCCGAATTCCGAAGGGAACGCGGAGCCGGAAACGCAGGTGAAGACGGATCTAGACGAGTACGACGCGAACGTGGATGGTGCCATCAAGTCTAACGTTAATCTCGAATTCGGATCAGAGACCGTAGACCCATTCTCCCCTTCTCGAGTCAAAAAATCGATCTCCGATTTGGACGTGTTTGGGTCAGCAAGTCCGATTCTGGGGAAGAGATCCAGGACGGAAGTGGAAACCCCGCTGTCCACGTTGGCGCCTCCGCCCCTTAGTCAGATAGATGGGCGTGATCCTCTTCGTGGAGGTGGCACACGTTCGGCCTTTCAAGATCACGTTCGCTTTCCTGACCATCCGCGCACCCCGTCACGTTACCCGAGAACCTCGTCACGTTCACAACCGAGGAGGTCCTCCCCCCCTCGTTCCCACAGTCGTTTGCCAAGTCATGCTGTGGTGATGGGCGCGGTTGATACGACGGACGGGGTGGATGCCCGGCCGTCGGGCCGGGGAGGTATGGGAGGCTTACGAAAGGTTTTAGGAGAGGAGCAACGCGTCGAATCTCGGCTATCCCCTGCCGACGTTCAATTTCACCTCGGTGAAGACGAACGAGTAAAACCACAGGAACCTCCCGCAGCGGCGACTGTGGAAGTTGGCACCAGTGATCTGAATAACCTTTCCCCTGGATCATCCCCATCAGATCCGGGAATACGATGCTGTTCTCCGACCGCCGACTCTTTGTCACCTCGGACGGAGGCCTCGTTTGGTCCTAGCCCCTCTGAGGTTCTCGGTGACCAAGACACCGGTCGCGCTTTGCGACGGAGATTGAGACAGGACGGGTTAAATGAGATTGCAACCGAGAAGATGAAGATGGACGTGGAGGAATGCGGGAATCATTTGGGTGGAGTTGGATCTATGCGTGGTTACCGCCCAAGTCGGCAGCTATCAGTAGTCTCTGTTGATGGGTTGGATGATGATGAAGAGTTCTACTGCGCTGGGTTGGGCGGTGTCTTAGATCGGGCGGGACGGTTTTCTCGGGCTGACATCTCTCGAGTTCGAGACACTCCTGGTTCTCGTTGTTCTTCTCCCTCTTGTTCTACTCATGGATTCTGTGCTGATGCTGATGTCGAATCCGGTTCTCGAGGTCCTCCCGTTGGTTCTTACCCCACCATTCTTCCCAGTTCTCGCCATCGCCGTTCTGGGCTTTCTTCTGATCGTGGGTCTGTTCCCGGGCCTCATCTCCGTCGTCACGTGAAGGGTCGAACTGTGGATGGCGTACAATCTCCAGGGTCTCGTTCCCGTTCCAGGATTCATCATCAGACTTCAACGTCTAGTCCTTTCAAAGCGTCTATTCCATCGCTCTCCTCGACGCCATTCGAGGAAGTTCCGTATATCTATGACACACGCGTCTTTCATGATAACACCAAACCGGGTACCGGCGGAAATGGCTCGTGGTTTATTCAGACGCACGAACACGTACATCCAAACACACATGAATTCGATCCACTCAGGTTCTCGTCACCATCGCCTTCGAGATCGATACTTGGATCTGCGTCACCGTCCATATCTGCCTCAAGTCATCCTCTTTTGGACGACAAAGATAAGCTAGATGAAAACACAGATAGCGAAGCTGGCGGTTGTGGGCCTGGATTCATTGGGCACCTTATCAATGGGGAGCTGCGAAGTTATGTGACGAGTGGTATGACGTCTGATTCGAGCACGAGGACGGGGTTGAATGGAGGCGCTGATGGGGCACTGTTCAATTGCGTTGCTCAAGGGCGCCCTCTGGCTTCGTTCATTAATGATCTGGGTGATGATGACGGCAGTGTTTCGAGACATGTGGATGGGATTCAACAAAGGGATATGGGCGGGCTGGGGCACGAGGGTCTTGGGCCATTGGACCGTTGCGGACGTGCTTCTCTAATATCTGGGTCCGTGTCTGGATCGGTGCCCCGGGTCTCCGGCGTTTCTGCGGCTGGGTCTCTGTTCTCTCCTGCTCTCGGTACTAGGCTCCATTCCGACGAGGATACCCGGTTACCTGCTTCCCTGGATTCTCGGACGACGTCTATTCAGTCTCGGCCGGTCGATCGCGAAGAGGAAGATCTCGAAGAATGCGGATTGCTGAAGTCTCTGCTCGAGTCGTCGGATCCTTGGGGTTTAATGAGGAAGAAGGTTTTGAACCTTCCTTCTCCGACACCCTCGGAGGTTGAAAGGAGGAGCAGGAGGGAGCAGGAGGATATGGTGGTTGTGAGAGGGAGTCTGGGGAGGAGGGGTGTTGGGTATGTTACCCCGCCCTCGATGGATACGCTTCTTGGGGGGGCTGATCTCGGTGGTGAAGTAGAGATGAAGGATCTTGAGGAGTGTGGCGGCGACGATGAAGATTCGCAGGAAATTCTAGATTTTCATTCCTCTCAGCCTTGTACGGGCCATTTTCCTACTTCCGTTGGACAGGCAGAGTAGGCGTTTGCTCACTTATCTAATTCACTTTTCGTTCATTGCCAGACATTCACTACGACACATCGGTACACTGCGAACGATCAACTTCCGGCTTCCCTCCCTCAGATCTCACCCACACATCGACAACGACGGAGATCTCCAGTAACCCTCCCAGTTCGCCCGGCCCCAGTCCCTACTTCCGACCTTATCGCGACGGCGATCACGACGGGGATCGAAATGGTTTAGATACCGGTTCGACGTCCCACATCGAAGCCGCTTCCCGTCGTTCAGGCTTGCAATACCGTCAGGATGAGCCTGATAAACTACGGGAGGTGGACCAATCGACGCGGGAACGATCCCCCAGATCATCTGGTCCCCCAAGATCAGAGGACCTTGCGCTTACCGATCAAGACTTGGTTCTTGTTCGCGAACGGGAGGAGGTGGTGAGACCGTCGCCATCAGTGTTTGGATCTGGTTCTAGTGTGTTCGTGTCTAAGCGTAAGTAACTACCGATCTTTGGTTTCTGGGCTGTTTTGCTTCTCCGTTTGCTCCGTTTTTGGATGCTCCCTTCATTCTAAAACCCCCGTTACTGATTGCGACTCTACCTTCTGTGGTTCTCGAACGCGAAATGCGCCTTGAGCCTGGGAGTTACTTACCGCGTCCGTCGACTTCCGTTGATCGGTTCGTTCGGGGACATTCCACTCCAAACCTTCTTACTCCCTTACTTCCTTTCCTTTACATCTGCGGTGGTTTCTCACACCACGCTCCCTCACCCTCCCGTTTTTTCGATACAGGATTACTGCGATCGCCGCCTGAAAATTACAGGCCCGACGAAATGGGCATGGAAGAGAAGACGTTGCGCCGCTGTCGGAAAGTTGACCATCACGACAGATGGACAGGTAATTGCGCGATTATTGTCCCTGGGAGTGACAGTTATGACCATAGTCCTGCCTTAGGCACCGTTGATACGGGAACCATTTTGGTGACCGACGAACCAAGTGCCATGACGGAGACCAAAGCTGGAAGTATACATTCATCGACTGACGTAGGGCTTTACCGCGCTTGGGAATCCAATCGGAGGACGATTGAGTGGTTACCGCCGGGAAGGTCTGGTGAAATGGAACCCCGGCTACTAGTGGGATTTCCCACTGCGGGTGACGTTGGGGATCAACCGTGCGAATCCGAGACAGGAAATGGGAAAGATGGCAAGTGGAGTGAGGGTGGATGCCGCACTCGTCCCAATGCCAGCACCGCCGATATGATCCCTGTCGTGGGCGGGGGTAGCGGCTCGAGGTCGCTTTTACAGAATGCGGGGCCTGCTCGAGGTGACCGAGCCGAGGGTGTGTTGTTCTTGAACGATTTAGTCTCCGAGTCGTGTTGGTTTGTTGACGCTGCTCCACAGGCCTAGGACGCGAGATAGAGGACTGCGGTCTCGTGTCTAGTCGCGACCCTCGAGAAGGAACGAGGGATTCCCCGAAACCTTCTTGCCGCCAGGATGACCGGGGATGTGGGGTTGGCGATCGGAAATCCCGGCGAATTGACGAAGATGGGGAAACGGAGCGCCTTGACGGGTTCGTTCTTCCCGTATCCACGGACCCGTATATCGATTTCGCGCTCGGTCTGGATGGTACGACGTATGAAGACTCCAAGAAGACGGGTGAACCCCCTATCGCCGCTCGACTTGGCTATCCCTCCGTCTCGGAAACCCTTCGTCGCCTCGAATCCGCGATAGGACTACCCACAGGGGCAGACACGGCCGTAGACCTCATTCCTATGGACTTTAACGTAACACTCTTGGAATCAGTTACGCGGCTTCCCTCGTCAGGGGAGGGGGAAACTCGGGGTTGGGGTAAACCGAGCGGTAGTTCGCTGAGTTGGCTTCCATTCCGGTCCTCAACCTCGAAGTTCCCAACCCTGGCGCCTTCTTCATTGTGGCCCGAGGTAGCTCCCGCTCGTGACCCCGCTCTTGTGGACTTGGACTTGAGTTCGTCGCTGGATGCTCCTGTTGATGAAGCTAGACCACCAACGCCTCGGGTCTCTGCGACTGTCTCTGGTTCGGGGCTAATTTCAGGGTCTGTCGAGTCTGCATCTGCGTTGACCAACCCCGGTTCGGTGGAGATACAGGAAAAGGTATTCTCTGGGCCACGTCTCTTTCCGGATGATGACGGTATGGAATATGGTATGGCGTAGCTAGTATGCATACATCGGCCCTATTGTCTCTCGGCTCCCCAAAGCGCCCAATCAGCAATACATGTAGATTTTCGTCGTCGATTCTCACAGGCCGAACACGCGAAGCGTTTATCTCTGATTTCAACGCCTCGCGTAGGTTCTCCACCAAGTCGAAGATAGTGCGGCTCGGAGCGTCCTGGTCTTGGAACGCAGGATGCGGGTTAGAGGGAGGTGGTTATTTTTTCGAGACGCCAATGGGGAAATCGACGTCCACGCGCAGGTTTTTCTGCTGCCTTCGTAAATTTCGGTACGCCGGGCGAGGGGGACTCGGAGATTTACGATCAAGAAGGATTTAAGTAACGCCTGGAGGGCTGGTGGAGCGCCCGAAGGTTATGCGACGCGTCTTGAGCGCGTCGAAGGGAAGGAGTACGGTAGTTGAATATTAAATTTCTGTATGCTATACGGTATTCCCCGGAAACCCGTTGCGTCGCATTGTTTTGCAGTAGCTTCGGTGTGCTGACACTCCGTGCGGGCCGTGGGCTGTTCGAACCCCGCTGAAAGTTGGTTTGGGCGCGAAGCTGAGGTGGATTAACTATCTAGTCCTGTGGGCTTGCGGGGTGGATGTTCATGCGGGAGTGAAGAGTAACGGAGCGGTTGTCATCTAGTAGTGGGGGTCTTCAACTGGAAGTCAGCCCGGCCCACAGGCCAAAGGTACGGTCAGTGGGACTTTACTTTAATTTCCAGTACGCACACACTTTCGGCGTTGACACGATTCCTTTTATTTTCGCCCTCGCCTTCAACGGTATTGGCAATGGTGGCCTCGGTTTACTCATTGAACGTCCTCACGATTTGCGGACTCGGATTGATCGCATCCGACTGATCGACAAGGTGCTTGTAGTACGACATTACCCTCGATCGCTGCCGTCTCGAGACCACACCGCACGCTGACGATGGCCGACTTCCTCCCTCCTCCCATTGTTCTCGTTGTTGGCGGGTCCTTCGAACTGGAGTAGAGCCAGACGATGACAAACACAACTTGGGTGGCTTTTCGTATCCCTCAGATCAATTCTAGTGGTGCCGTGTTGCGCTTGTATCGGTGAGAAAGTGACCCCGGACCTACGCACGGCAACGGAACACTCGTGGGCGGGTCTGCTCTCGAGATCGGTGTTTTCGAAACCACGGTCCATGGCGGTCGGGGCGCGGGTTCCCAGTCCAGCAAGATTACGAGTGGTTCAACGCGACAGAGAATTTCGTCGTTCCATACCCGACGATTACTGAGCTGAACTCGTATGTTGGAGGGTGGGTTTTGGTTTGCTTTCGAAGTCTTGAGTTTGAGAAATGGGGTTGAATGGGTTGTGTTATGCGCTCAGCGTTTTCCGGGGGGGCCGTTTCCGCGGGGTTCGTAGCCTGTGAGTCGCCCAAACAAGTCTTCCACTTTCTTTTGAACGCTGACGGTGGCATCAATCTTAGACGTCAGTTCTAGAGTTCAACATCGGTTTCGAGTACAGAGCTGGATTTGTAGACGATGATGCGGTATGTAAATTTTTCCCCAGTAAAGAGTGCGTGTATGATGAATGCTAGGGGTGCAGCTGCCGATGACAAGGTGGATATCAGTTCCACAAGAGCCGACGGCACGTCCTTCATCTCTCGCGTCCTACATTTCTCTCTGACCCCCCTTCATCGGTTTCGTGTTTCTCCGATCGCTAGTGTATACATGATCATCAGCTTGGGAATTTCGCCCAACTTCAAAGCCATAGATTTCGAAGAATTGACCTTCCCGGCCGTCGCATCTGTCGACTACGTAAGGATGTACCAGGGACTAGAGGATGTCAACACCGGATGCGATTCAGACGATTTCTCCATGCAGACGTACATCAACAAGTGGGTTCCGGTGACCATCTACTCGTGTTTGGCCGGTAGCTGATATTTTTTCTTTTTTTCTCCCTCGCTCTCTCTTTCGTATTTTATCAGGTTCCCTCCAACACGGATCCGATCTTCACAACGTGAATGAATGATTACAAGTAGCCGTCCCCGAAGAATAGCTTCAAGGTTGAGTGTTGATAGCAACTTGTTGACATTTTCTGTCTGTTTTGTGAGGGTCCGTGTTGGTTTGGGCTTGCAGTGATTCTCTCTCCCCCTCCTCTCAACTTGCATTTGCATTTACACTGTCCTCAGCCACATGCAACTTTGATCCATCTGTGATCTGCACCCATCCTCCTGCCTAATCCGCATCTTGACATCCTGGTCCTGCTCTTGTTGATTCACTCTCTGCTCCCATTCTGAACTGATCTTATTGTGCTCAATTGATTCCTGTTCATCTATAAGGACTGTAGGATGTCATTTTATCCTACACTGCAAATAGACAACTACCCTTCTGGATCTCTGGTTTGTGCCTTCTGTATATCATTTGTGAACCTTCAACCCATATATTGTGAGCCTTCATTGGTTGCTTTGTTTGGTTTTTTGCTGTTGATATTAATGTCTGTCTTACCTTACCAGTTGCTATGTAAGAATTTGCTGAATCCTCTACAACCTTCAGAATCTGGCCAGCAAGAATTTCTAGGTGCCATGTCTAGCTTACAGCCCAATAGTAGGGGTGTAAGTATCACACAGCAGAGGTTAGAGTGGGTAAAAAATTGTCATTGAAAACATGCTTTGCATAGGTAAATATTGGTACAGGATCATACACACTACAGGTCTCTACTAAGAGAGAGCATTGAAATCCAAAATCAATACTTCCCCTGAATCATAACCAGCAATCAGATACTGACCATCCCACTGTATGGCAGAAGGTTCTGCATATTTGCCACACAGTTGGAAAACCTTTTCTCCAGTAACACCATCCTCAATTATAACTGGACTGTCCATTGACCATGCTCTAATATCAATAATATTGAGATGGGACTTGCACAAAGATGTTTCAGAGAACTGGATGGGGATTAAGTCTGGGGTCCCAAAATACCAGCCTTGGACTGATGACTCCCCAAAACGGATCAGCACTTTTGAACCATCCATTCGAAGGGTATCAAAACGAGCAAATCCTTTTGAACTATCCATTTGAAAGGTGCTAACACTTTCACTATCCCCTTTTGGCCTCTCCACACACACAGACTCCCCTGTACATATATCCTTGGCCCAAATAGAGTCCTCATACAGCAGAAGAACCCTGGGCCCATCTTCAATCATCCTGAGACCAAGAATATATCCACTAGCTATGCCTATAGTTTGGAGTTTTCCTTTCTTGACATCTCCAAAATTAATTTCCTGTCCAAAAACCTCTTTCCAGACAATGATTAACCTATCACTGATCAATTGGACATCTGCATACTCAATCCTTTTAATTTGAGTCTCATGGGATTCCTTACAGCAACCAGTCAGGATGTTCCAGGTTTTTACAACCCCTGCAAAATCAACTGAGAAGGCTAAACCATCTCTGGACTGGAGGCTGACAAACTTGATTGGGGAAGTAGAAGGTAAGGATGTTGAGCTAGGCAGAACTGAGTCTGGTAGGGTACTAATCTGCCAGAACTTAATTGATTTGCCATAGGATGCTGAGATGAGGTTAAAGGGGGAGGAAAAAACAAGTGAGTCAACAAAACTACTGTGCCCAATGAGGGTCTGTATGAGGCGAGATTCTGGGCCAGTGATATCCCAAAGGTAGATTGCTTTACCAGAAGCTATGGCAATAAGCCTTCCATTGGGAGAGAAACAGCAATAACCAGCTTTACTAATTCAATAACAGTCATCTTGGAATCAGTATTTTTAATGGCGACAGTTTCTTGTATTGGTGAAACAAACTGAGTACCATCTGGGGAGAATGCAACAAAGTCTCCAGGAATTGGAGATCCAATCTCATGACCATTAATATTCCACTGCTTCACAGTACTACCACCAAATGAGGACAGAAGTTGAGAGTTTATGGGGGAGAATGTAACATTGGTATGATAATCTCCATGTCTCTCTATAACACAGTTGTAAGAACCGGCCCTTTAGTTACCCGAACCGGACAAAAGGTCCAGACCTATGTAGTCATCGCTCATGTTTTCACTCGCATTTCTACCATGATTTCATTACCTCGTAGCTACAGTATATAAAGACCT
>Ga0307515_10013791_pt1 | contig 15059 bp, 1 predicted proteins | sample 17_EM_MG_FD_194513 | JGI IMG/M metagenome (GOLD analysis project Ga0307515, IMG submission 194513) | Populus trichocarpa ectomycorrhiza microbial communities from riparian zone in the Pacific Northwest, United States - 17_EM | ecosystem: Host-associated > Plants > Roots > Unclassified | place... | reverse complement strand
TTTGGTGTTATAGTATTACTGGTTATAGTCTATCCCTTAATTAGTAGGGTCTTAGACCTAATTGACCAACTAGGTCCTAAGTTCGCTAAATTTAAGGGGTATGGTAAGTTTCTTCTTATAGCGTGTTTATAAACTCTTAACGGTGCTACGTAGGAAGGTAGAAGCAATTAGTATCTAATTATACTTATTAGAGTAACGTTTTAGATCTAGCCAAAACTTAGTTTTATATTATCGGATAAAACGATTATAGTTCTGAAGACTATTATTATGGTACTTATTAGGTTCCTTTATGCGGAATTTAGGTTTTTCTAACGTTATAGCATAGTATAGCGTTACCCCTTTAAGTCCGCTTCGTGTCTAGGGTGTTTATACTTCCCCTAATTATCCTTACAATTATTCTTGGTAGTCTTAATATACTTATCTTAATTGTATCTCTAACTCCTTTATTTTTTATAGGGTCTTATATAGCGACCGCTCTAATAACTCCCTAGCGGTAATCGTTCCTAAGGGTCTTGCAAGGTTAGACGGACTAGCCGTGGCTTCTTCGTAGGAAAAGGGAATGCGCTCCTCTGGGGAGACTCTTTAAGCCTCTTGCGGTAAGGGCGTTGCTTTGTGGGGTACAGGAGTATAGTCCGTTATCGTTAATTAATAGCCGTATGTTCCTAACGGATTGTAAGTAATTAGAATTGTAAGAGGCCAGCTTAACCGGAACGTATGATTATCTAATTAATAGTGTCACTGGTAAGTAGAAGGTAAGTTAAAGGTAAGTTAAAGGTAGAATAAGTTTTATATATTAAAGGATAAATGCTTCTAACCACTTCTATTTAGAGACTAATTACTAGTTCTTCTTTAGAGGGGAACTAGCTTCCTATATGTTTCTTCTAAGACGCTAGTAAAACCTTTCGCCCCTAACCTGTCTAACTGTGTCTTTTGGAACATAGATAGGATATAGATAAAACCTCCTACCGTCTCATTGGATATGTACCTCTTGGGGGATTCCGTTACATTAAATATAGTTGCCTTATGTATAAAAGTTTATATAAAAGTTCGTGTTATATAAAAGTTTATATATATTAGTTAGCCTAGTTAAACAGAAATATAGGCATCTAATTGGCCTAGGAGTTTATAGGAGTTTATAGAAGTTTAAGGATTAGGCAAATTTAACCTAAGGGAGTAATTACCGATATACTGGTTTAGAGCATTAATAAATATAGGCATTTAATTAGTTAGGAGTTTGTAGGAGTTTGTAGGAGTTTATAGGAGTTTATAGATTAGTTACCTACTCCAATTCCTATAAGGTCGATTATATCAATTATTAAAAGGTTAATTATTAGATTAATAACCCTATCCAACCCCTCCCTAACCTGGTTAGTATAATCTTCTATATTAGTAAATCTATTAAGATTATCTAAGGTATTAAAAGGGTATAACTCCCTAACTATATCTAATTATTGGACGTGCTGCTAGTTAAACTAATTAACCTTATCCACTAGCACCTTAATGCCTTCTTATAAGATGTTGTAAGAATTAAAAAACTTCCTACTAGCTAATTGCTTAGCACTTTGTGGTTTAGCTAGATCTAAAGTAAAGAGGGTATAAGCGAGTAAAAATATATCCGGTAGTGCAGTAGTAGTAGTATAAGTCCTAGATATATGCTCGCTAAATATAGCCTTTACTCTTTTACGTAACGCCCTAACCTAAGTATTAGATAGATATACTCGGTTAAATATAATATTTATATTATAGGTTAAGTTCTTATAACACTTTATCTTAATTTTATAGCTACCGTTTAGATGCTTAAGCCTAAGGTTAATTGCTTTATATATAGTTGCCCTACCAAGCCAGTTTATAAGCCTAGAGGATAGTATTACATGCTATAATTTAGGAGTGTTTACTAAGGAAAGGTTCCATCAATAGAATAATATCTCGCGGCTATAGTTAAGCTGGGACGCGCTAAAAAGTAGACAATAAGAGGGTTAATAAAGTGCCTTAGTATGCCTATATTAGTATGTTTAATAATATACCGAATAGTTAGAAATAGCTTAACCTTCTAAAGTATATAATATATTATCCGGAATTTAATATCATTATGCGGTTGCTTATTAGAGCTATTGCTATTCTATATATCTAATATAAAGGCGGCTAGACGGACGTCTTTAATAAATTCTAAAAATTAATCTAGTATAAGAGAACTAATAGCGTTAGTAACGTGGTTTATTTGCTTAAAGAAGTCTCTATTAGAGGTAATAAGGTAGCCCTTACGTTATATTACTATATAAAATAATGCAACTACGCGTGCCGTAAAGCCCTGCGTAATAATTAGTTCTATTAGGTAATATTTAGCGTTCTCCTAACTATACTAACTGCGACCCTATATAGTAGTATTAGCTTATAAGTAATAATAAGCCTCCTCTTTAGAAATAATAGGTGCCTAATATATATGGACAATAGTATTTAGTAGGTTTATTTAGATATGGAACTATATAGGTATACTAAGAAGCTAATCCCGTCAGTTATATAGTTGGTAAGCCTAGGTTTACTCGTTTTTAATAGCCCTAATACAGATTGCTATAAGTTGGTCTCTATAGATAAGCTAGAGTTAATTATAGAAGTTATTATAGATAGGTCTAGCCTTAGTAGGGTTATCTAGTGCCTATAGACTAAGCTAGTCTAAAAATATACTTTTATGGACGCCGTAAGTACCTTTAATAGTACCCTTATCCTTAAATATAGCCCTAAATTGCTAGAACTTGGTCTGATTTATATTAAGACAATGTATACTTAGCATTTTAGGATAGTAATCACTATCTCTAAATATAGAGTTAATGCTAGCTATATAAAGTCTCTTAATTATATCTAATATAAGGCTTCACGTAATATTTAACCTAATTTTACTATCTTTACTAGATATACTAGGGGCAGCTAATATATCTTTAAGCCTAAGTAGTATTGTTGGATTGTATATAGATTAATAAAAACCTAAAAGCGGTAGTTTAGGGCAAAGAATAATAGCCGCCGTTATTATTAACCGTATAGTATCTATATGGCCTATAACCTGGTTACGCTTCTTATCCTTAAAGTTAATGTTATTATAAATAATTACTGCCTACTTATTTAACGCTTAAAGCTTAAGCTACCTCTAAAGACGTTAGCTGATTAGCCTAGGAGTTTAGATTTAGATACTATACCTTTACCTCCTTAGCGATCTTGCCTATTAACTAATTAGCCTAATAATAACTATAATATACCCTAAACCCTAATAGAGTCTTAATTACTCGCCGCTTTATACTAAAGCCTATTAAATAGACATCTAGTATTATTGGTTACATAAGGTAATATCACATAGCTACGGTTCGTAGATAGTATAATAATTATTAATTCTATATTCTTAAGGGAGAGCAAGGAGCTTAAGGCTCCTCGCCACGCTAGTGCCGCGGTAACACGTGACGGCAACTTGCCGCACGTAACGGCAACTTACTACATATAACGGCAATATACCTTATATAGTGACTACTTGCCTTTATTCCCAACACTAGCAACTCTTCTTTTATAGTTACTATCTATATATATATACCGCTTAACTAGCGGAACAAAAATTAATCCTCCTTACTTACTATTGCTATTATAACATAAGTCTTACTATCCCAAAATTTGCCTCTTAGCACGTAGTGCTTTCTTACTTATAAATTATAAGTAGGTATCTTATTAGTAAGGCCGCTAAGGCGCTAGCGGTAAGCAAGCTAATAGTAATTTTCCATCCCGGGGATAGAAAATCCTAATTAGCTAGGTTAAGTTAGGGTCTATAAAATATTATACTCCCCCCTCTAAAAAAGTCTTAGCAAGAGAATCTAACTAATTAGACAACTTTAACCGCTGGTTAAAGTTCCTAGACATCTTAAGACCTTACGTAACTAAGAAATTTCTAGAAACTCCCTTTTAACCTAACCTTTAACTTATATATGTAGAGTATTTATATTAACAAACGTCTCTAGTGCCTTATTTAGGTTCGCCTTTATTATTACATCTACTAGGTTATCTTAGCCATTAATCCATTAAATCTTAAAGAGTTTTTAACGCTTATAGGATTATTAAAGTGCCATAATATTAATTATAAGGCGCTTCTCCTTTATAGTACTAAGCTTAACTAAACACTCGTAGAGGGAATATAAGTCGGTGCATATAATTATAGGGATAACAGAAAATTTAAGTCAATCTATAATTATCTTTAGGGTAGTTCTAATTGTAATTACCATATTAACTCCGCTAACCATTCTATATATCTCTAACGCTAAAACACTTTAGGTAACGCGCTTGCTCTTAGTTAAGCTCTAATAAATAAGATTACTATAGATTATAAAGTTATTCTCTCTAGTAAATTCGTTTATAATAATAATCTTATATCCTAACTAGGAGCTAAAATCTTTATTATTTATAAACGATCTATTAACAAATATAAAGAGCTTAGCGGTAGGAAGATTAATAGGTACATAGAGTAGTCCCTAATTAAAATAGTTCATTTGCTAGAAAAGACATTTATTTAAAGCAAGAATATTATCCTTAGTTGGTTCCTAGTGTTAGGCGGCAATAAAGAGATTAAATAAAGCCTTAAGTTAACAAATAAAAGCAACATAAGCTCCATAAGCGCGTTACTCTATATATCCTTACTTTAGGGAATTAACGTTAATAATATTAATCTTCTTACCTTAACCCTTCTGGCGCAAAGCAATAGAATCCTCATTTAGGAAAAGGATGCATCCATTAAAAAGTAATAGTGTTATTAAATTAAGCTTTTCCTTTAGCTTTGCTATAAAATTTGCCTTTACTAGCTTATCCTCTTTAAAAGCTAAGAATTGGTCGTCTCCTAAGATAATTGTATTATTAGTTTATATACCAACAATTCCGAATAGGGTTCCCGTAGTTATAATAAGGAGGTAGGGATTAAATATAAAAGTAGTTATCAAAAGCTTCTCTTTATGGTGCTTGCTGTAGGTAGCCCACCAGTAAGTTCCTACCTCTATAATTCCATATAATGGCTTAAGCATAACTATAATCGTATCTTCAGAATACTGGTAGCAAATTTGCTCTAAAAGGTATACTAGTATTAAGCGCTAAAGGGGCGTCTCTAATTAAGTGTAGGCTTAAGTAATATCTCGTAAATAAACCGCTATTCTATTCTTTATTAAGGAGGGAGCTAGCGCAATAATAACTTGCTAACTAGCTTATTAAATCGTAGGAGATTATATAAGAATTACCTCCTTACCATTATTATTATAACCTTAGATAATAAGCCTTAATTTCTTAAATAGGGCGTTAGTAGCTTTACCCTTAATCTTATTAACCATTCTTAACTTAAAAATGCGAACTCTATCAAACTTAGTAGGGTCATACTTCTTAAATTTAAAAACTCCTCTTGTAATAAGACTATTAATCTCCTGCTTATCGGATACTTAAAAAGGAGCTCCTAGAGTTATAATACGACCTTCCTTTTAGAGCTATTTTGCAAGTTTAAAGTCAGCCTTCTCCTTAGCTGTTATAAAGGCTATTAATAGCTTAACTCTATTCTCAATAGCGGCAATAAATTACTCTTTAAAATTAACAAAATATTAGCAATTTCGTAATCCCTTTAGGCGACCTCTACCGCGTTATAGTTACGGCATATCTACTACAATTATATTAGAATCGTAGTCGCCTTCTAGAGCATATTAATTATAGTTCTCTTCTAAGGCGTTTTTTATGGCATCCTATAAAGGCTCGGAACTATTATCTTTATAGTAAAGCTTAATAATAATTAAACGGAATTAAGTAGGTCCGTAAGGCATCTAAATAGTATAAGTTTAACTATTAATTATAATAAGTTAATATAGGCCTAACCACCCTCCCTTTTTACGCTATACGCGTACCTTAGACTAGAGTGGTAGATTAAGCATAGTTAAGGTATTTAGGCCATTTCTTATTCCTAGTATATTGTTAACCTAATATATAGCATAGAGACGTCGCACCTCCTTCATTACCTTATAAATAGCCTTAGCTTATTATATAATAGAGGGAGATAGTAGAGAATTATTAGTTATTTAAGGGTAGGTACTAAAGACTAGCAACGTAGGTATAAGTCCATCTAGGCCAACGGAATTATTAACGGCTTTAACAGCTATTTATAAGGTAAGTTTTTTACTAGCGTCCTTTAGTTCTAAAGAGATAATCTTATATACGCGGTGTAATAGCGTATAATATCGCTCCACTTTTCTAATACTGTTATATACCTTAACAGGGACTTCCTTAACCTTAATTGCTATTACTTTTATCTATTATTAAAACTCTATAGATAAGAAGTTCTTTCCTATATTATAGACGATTTAATTAGGGGGTCCTAGGTAAATATTAATCCAGTATAATTAAAGGGTATCTTATACGTTCCTAGCTAATATATCCTTTAAAAATTATACGGCTTAAAAGGAGGTTAAGAAGTTAATAACTTAGAGTACTGGCTTGCCGCTAAGATATATAACGTTAACAATAATATAAAAGTTAAAGTTGTAGTTATCTTTAAGGGTAAACTTAAATCGGCTAGGGGACTTCTAGTTTATTTAGTAGTAATAGCAGTACTTTATAAGATGCTTAATTACCTTAACCTTAACTTTATAGCCTACTTACTAAAGAACCCTAAGTAATTAATAAACGGATAGGTAGCTAAAACGATGGTATAGTTAGCGTAACTCTAACTTAGTTAAGTAGCTTTAAGCAATACTCTTTTTTAGTTAATAAAGGAGCAACTAGGGGTAACCCTACTTGCGTATAATAGGCACCTAATTATCTCCCTAAATAAGTACATCCTTAAGGTTATTAAGCTTAACGCTTAATTTATTTATATCTTTAATGTAAAATAGAAACGGGGTATTTATAGGAACGACGTAAAAGGTAATATACCCTAAGGGGGTTTGGACCCTAATTATGCTAAGAAAGATTATAGTACCCTTACTAAAACAAATTATATATTAGCCTGCCGTTAAATAGTTAATCTAAATAGAACTATTAAGCTACTAAAGGGCTTAAACTTAAGGTTCTCCTGCTATAGATACTCCTATAGCTCTAGTATCTAGTATAATACTATAGAAGACGTTTGTTAAGTATCTGTCATTAAAGGAGAACACGGAACTCTTCCTTAGCTTATTAAAGATATTTAACTTTGTAGTAAAATAGAGCGTAGATTAGTTATTAAGAATAGTAACGGTTTATATACCATCTACCTTACTATACTTAGTAAAGTATTAGTCGGGTAAGTACTCCTTAATTTCTATATCTATAAGGAGCTGTTTAGCCTTATTAACCTTACCCTTAAGATCTTTTACGCCTTTATATTAAACTAAGAAGCTTTAAAAGTAGGCTATAGTAACCTTATAATTTCTAATATTTCTTATACTCTAGCGAAACTTATTATATACCTTCTTTCGCTTATTAAAAGAATGCCTAGTTAACCAGTAATTCGGTTTCTTATAAATGTAGCACTTCTTTTAGCAATTACTTTGAAATAAACCTCTATAAGGACCTCCACCTTTACCTTATAGTTATTAATTATACCCTCTATTATATTGCCTACCCCGGCCACTATATATTTAATTAGTCTAGTTATAATCGTATTAGTCAGGCGGGTTAATTAAAATAGATTAGAGTTAGGTATTAAATTACTATACTTCTTAAAAGCGTAGAGCGGTGCCAATAGAAGATCTTAATTAAGCATATATTCCTTTATAAGTATTTACAGGATTAAAAAGAGTAAGGTTATATTCTTTAATACCTTAGCATACGCTAATAACTTAATTACGTAGGCTAAAGTCCTCTTAATATAATTTGGATAAACTATGCTAAATTATCTAAAGTTAATTAAAGAGCTTTTAAAGATAATTAAACTAAGGGACACCTAGGTTTGTAGTAATAATCCTTAAAAAGGTAGTCTCTCTCTATTCTAATATATACTACTACTTATTCTCTTCTATTTTAAAGTGGCATCTTAACTTATATATTATGCGGTTAAAATTATATCCTTTTCCTACTAAATAATTATAATAGAAGGTACTAGCTCGGCCCTTAAGCATAACGGAATAAGCGTTATAGTATTAATTAGACTCTATTCCTACCTTCTAGCAATAGTTATAGAAGATACGTAGTTTTAAATTAAGAATATTTTATAATTCCCTACTAAACTTCTTCTCCTAATCTAAATAGAGCTTCGCAAGCTCTATAAGCAATTTTAAACTACCTCTGATTTAAGATTAAGATAGAGGAGGTAGGGGTTGCATTGCAGGCTACAGTAGGGACGTAGGTCTAGTTAGTAGAGTCTAAAGGTTATTAAATCGCGAAGCAATAGGATCCTATATCTGCTCTTATTAGGGTATAGTATCTAACGTTAAGGTTATAGGTTAAATTGGATATAGAGGAGTTAAAGGCGGAGGTAGGTTCATCTCTAAAGGTATATTACTTAGGTTTTATTATAAGTTAAGCTTCCTTATAGTATGTAGTTAGTGCTTAATCTCTTATAGAGTCCATTTGTGTTCTTCTTTTGCGTTAATAACCTACTCCTAAATATTATCTCTAATAGTACCCCCGTCCTTAGGGACAAATACTTTATTCTCCTAAAGGAAGTTACGGAAGTCCTATATAATATCCTTATTTATAGGGGCCTATATTTCCTTTATCTATCTAATAAAGTCCTCTTTTATATATTCCTATAGCGCGGTATTATTATATTTACTATCCTTATAATATACTATATAGTATAATAAAAATCCATTTAAGTCTTATTTATTAGCGTTTGCAAGGTTAATTATAGCTTTATTCTATATCTTTAGGTTAATATCTTCCTTATACTTCTTTAGGTAGGTTAACGCTATAGTAGGTATAGAATTAATAGGGTGTCGTACGTTAAAGGTAGGTAGGATTTTCGGTTTTGTAGGATCTTGTAGGTTTGCTCTTAAGAGGTAGGCAATTTAAGATGTTATTTAACGCGTTTTAGACGTTATTTAACACATTTCGGACGTTAACTTAGGACTGTAGGTTTAGTAATACTTCTAACCTAAAGTACTTAATCAAATCTTTATAAACGTGGTTGTTCTGTATAATAGACGCAACTTAGTATCTCCTAGTACTTAGTAACACTTCTATTACTAGTTTTCCGCAAGTCTAAGGTAGCACAGTATCGCCGGAATCCATTCTATATAAGCGCATATAGCACCCCTATATAAGACTATCTCTTCTATTTAAAAACCTAGCTGCTCTATAGTTAACTATGTATTTAACTACTAATTAGTATTAGTCATACAGGGTAACTCACCAATAACGACTACTCGAGTAGGGTTACAGTAATATTGGTTAATAAGCTTGTTTCTTAAAATAAGGAAGGGCGAGGAGTCTAAAACTCCTCGCCACACTAGTGCCGCGGCGTCACGTAACAACTACTTACCTTATTCCCGATAATTATAAAGCTTTCTAAGTAGTCCTATAGCCTAAAAAGCTACCCTTTACTTAGCTTCGCCTTCTACCTTCCCTTTTCCTTCTTATTTATTATATAACTTAAGTTGCTCTATCTCTATTAGGCCCTAAAAAAAGCTTATACAGCTAAGTTAATAATATAGCTAGTATAGCGGATCCGTTAGAATGTGGAATCCTACTTAACTTTTTCTTTCTTTTAGAGATAATTTACTACTATATAGTAAAGCGTATTATTTAAAGTAGCGTTATCGCAAATAATAGAACTAAGCTTTTATATAATTCTATAGTCTTAAAGCACTAAAAAAAGAATAGTGAATTACTTTTCTTTACTATAGTTTGCTACTATATAAAGGGCAAGAAGTGCTTTAATAAGCTTCTCCTAGTATTAGTTAATAAAGTATACGCAAATTCTAAGGAGAAAAAGCCAGTTTAGAGAGGTCTAGATATTAAGTAAAATGTATATACTTAATAATACTAATTAAAGCTTCTTTTATATAATATCTTTTTAAAATCGCTATAATTTCTTAATCTTCTTTATAACCTTAAAGTATGCTATAATAATCTAGCCTTCTACTTCTAGATTTAGAACTTAATAAAAGGTATAAAACTTAGGCTATTTAATAACGCGGAATGGAAGGTTTTATATAATAATTAATAAGACTAATACCTTATTAATAAGGTCCTGGTTTAGGACTTTTTAAAAAACTTAGGTATTAAGCTATTATATTTAACTTATAGACGTCACTCTAGTATAGAGCTGTTTTAGTTAATTAAGCGCTACTAACTAAACTTAGCCTAGAGTTAACTTAACCTTAATTCTATACTTACTCTTAAGATAAAATCGGAAATTATTACTAGCTAGAGCACTATACAGTAGATCCATATAGTATTTACAGTAAAAGATGCAGTTTTTACGCCGGAATTTTAGCTCTAAGCTAGCCTAGGGTAAATAAGTATACTCCTATATTTTAACAGCTAAGCGCTTTCTAGTTATTTTTAACTTTATTTTAATTAATTCCTAGGTTAATAAAGGCGCAAGAAAAGATAAATTTACCTTAAAAGCCATTTATTGTACGAATTTATAGATAAGAATTTTTTTTACAGGTTATTGGTAATAGCGTTAATTAATATTAATCTTATCGATACTTATTGATAACGATATTAATTAGTAAGATTGATAATAAAATTATTAATAACCACGCTAATAGTAACTAAGGCGCTCTACTTAAATTAGATTTAAATTAGAAGTAATATATATATTACTATAAATATATCTAATAACTAGTAGCAAATTTGATATAGCTAATTTAGACTTAAAACCTAAAGCTAAAGGTAATAAAGCTGGTAATACTAGCAATAAAGCTAATAAAGTTAGCGATTAACTAGCACCCTATAGGTTAGGTATATACTCCCCTCCTATATAACGGCCTTATTTAATAATTATTAGGTAGTAAAAATAACCATTATAATAAGAATAATAAGGATAAGGAGTTACCTTTTTTTTAAGGAGTTAGAAGGTCTCTTTAGCGTATCTATATAATATTATCTTAAACTTATAGTAGAAGACGTTAATAAAATAGATAGCTTAGTTAAAGGAATTAATATTATAACTATCCCCTAGGTTATATAGGAGTTAAAGACCTATATAATAACTAACTAAGACTCCTTAATAGCCAATAATATATATAATATTAGTAAGTTATAGATATTAAAAATATCGTTACTATAACCTAATAACTATAATATATAGACAATCTGCTTATTAAGGAGGAGGATAATTATAAAAAAGGGAATATAGGAGGTAAATTATTCTTTATATTAAGGAAGTGGAAGCTTAAGTAGGATAATATTACTAATTATAATTCTAATAACCCTATTAAAGAGAGTAGTGGGGGTAGCGAGGGCGGTAATAGTAGTAATAGTCCACGTCCCTAAAAGCAATAAAGGCTACTTACCTATTATAAAGACTTATCTTCTAGCCCCCCTATCCCTCCTATCCTTAATCTTAACTCTTAATACTTGCAAGTTAACTATTAAGCGGTATCTACTCCGCGGCCTACTAGCTCTTTGCTTTAGGAGCTTACTATTTTTTACTATATTAAACTACTATATAACGAGGCGAGCAATTATATTTATAATAAGGAGGATAGTAATAGTAATAGCGTTGCCGATAACTAAGACAGTGTTTTAAACCTAAAGCCTATTATAAAGCGCCATACCTAGGCTAAAAAAAGATAAATTTAATAAAATAAACTTGGATAATAAATAGGAGATCAATAATATTCTAGGGAAAAGAATAACTGTTAGGACGCGAATATAAGATAGTTTAGAAGCCTACCTGGGTTTATAAAAGTAGGCTTTTAAATTTTAAAGATGCCCTTAAGTCTTACTAAAGACGCGTCTAATATACTAAGGTTAGAATACTATAGGTGCACTCTTTAAAAGTAAAGGGCAGAGCTACCGTACGTAAGGGACGGCGGTAATACTTTAGGATATCCTCGCTCTTAGATTATAGTGCTCTTTTTAGCTTAAAGGCCTATTTTATAACAGGACTAGCCTAGTTATAATAGAAATGTCTTGGTGAAAACACTTAACAGATAAATTTTAACGCTTTAACCAAATTCTACTAAATTCTACTAGCTTAATCGACTTCTGCTAAGTTCTACTAGATTAATTAAATTCTACTAAAGTCTATTAAAGACCGCATGCGTATATATATATATATATTAACCACTAAGACCCCTAACTATTTAATTATATAATTCTCTTGTTATTCCTTTCTCTTTTTTATATAACGTCTTATTCTTAATAAGAGCTATATACCCTTATATTTAGATAGAATTTATATTATTTCTTTAAATATTCCCTAAAGTCCCTTTACGCCCTTATATTACATTATATTAAAATAACTACTATTAAAATAGTAAACGAACTTAAACCCCCTAGGTTAATTATAATATAATAGTCCTTTACGGGTGCCTTAGTCCAACAGCGAGCGATATTAGAAGCTTAGCACTAGCAATTAATTAGAGCAATCTACGAAGAACTCTATAACCTTAAGACACTTATATTAGAGACCCTAATAGTAACACCTATAAACGAGATTAAAATAAGTATATATAAACTTAGTTTATTAAATACAAACCGCGAACTAGTAATAGTAGCTTAATTTATACCTATAATAAACCTAGTACCTACTATAAAATCTAAAAGGCTCCCTAACCCTCTAATGTTTAATAGAAATTAAAATAACCTATATCTCTTTATAACTAATACCCTATTAAAGCTAGTAAGGTTAGCTATAAAATATCTTATTTAAGTAAAGACGCTATATAAACTATAGACCTATTCTTCTATAATGGCGTCTTTATTAATTTTAAAATCTTTCTCTCTTTATTAGAATAAACGTATAATAACGCCAGTTGCGAATATACAGCTATTACTAAATTTAAAAACCTATAATAATAGAACTAAGACTTTACCAGCTTCTTTTTAGAATTTTTAGGCCTTATTAATAAACTAGATTATAATAAAGCCACTAGAGTATAAGAGGCCAGTTTAACCGGAACGTTTAATTATCTAATTAATAGTGTAGAATAAGAGTTACAGGTAAGTAGAAGATAAGTTAAGGTAGAATAATCTTTACGTAATAAAGGATAAATGCTTTCTAACCTCTTTTATTTAGAGACTAATTACTAGTTCTTCTTTAAAGGAGAACTAGCTCCCTATATAATCCTTTTAAGACGCTAGTAAAACCCTTTACCTCTTATTTATCTAACTATGTCTTTTAAGATATAGATAAAATATAAATAAGACCTCCTTCTGTCTTATCTAATATATACCTTCTAGGGAATTCCGTTATAATTGCCTCCTCTTTAAGGGTCTTAGTCCTCTAAGACTTCGCCTCTATTAAGCTTTTATAAAGTTCCGGCTAAAACCACTAGGGAAAATTCTTAATAGAAAGGTACTTTATAATACGGCTTATAGCTAGTTCTTTATTAGCGTAAAACCTTACTTTATCTTTAGTTCCTCTACTCTTCGCCTACTATAGCTTCTTATAATGCCTTTATAATAGAACTAAAATAATAATAATAATAAAAATTAGATAGGATTTACCTTTCTTATTATAAGAGTTTATTATAAGTTAATCTAGAGGTTATCCTATATAACGCGTTTATAAGCCACTATCTCTATTTACCTAAAATAGGTTCTAATAATAACGTCTTTATTTTAATTTTCTTCCAGTTTATAAGCTGTCGCCTCTTACGCGTCTTTTTATTAATAACACTATTTATCTTATTTTTTAGTAGACTATTTCCACTATATCTCTAGCTATTCTTTTATAACTACTTTATTCTCTTTTTATAACACGTTTATAAGTAATAGGATCCCTATTTTATCTCTATTAATAATACTAACTTCCTATAGTATTCTCTTATAATAGCTTAAGGTTATGCTACGCGTCCCTAAACCAGCGGTAGTATTATTTTAGTGCTACTATAGACCGCCTCTATTACTCCTATAGTAATCTCTCTAAAGTGCTGCCGTTATTATATTTACGTTAGGAAAAAATTTAGCAGCATTTAGCTAGCATTTTCAGCATTTCGTAGCATTTTGTAGTATTTAAAACAGACTATATGCATTAAGTAGTATCTAGGCGGCTATATATATATATTATATATAAAAAAAATTATTTTTAGATAGATAATTGGATATAGTATATTATATAATAATTTTTTTTAATAAATTACTTATAAATTATTGACCCGAGGTATAAGTGGTCTATATTTTCGGGTTCTGGATTTCAAACTTTCGCTAAGCCAACTTCTGATTGGTTAGAAATTCGGCTTCTAATTAGTTAGAAATAAAACCGCGCGCGGTAAGGTATAGCAGAATCCACGTGATGAACATTAAAATATTATAAATATTAAAATATCTTAGTATTGCACCTTCCTTTTTATTTATACCTCTATTAATACCACTATATACATTATAGATATGGTAAATCCTACTATAATTAAGTGCAGCAAGTGCTATATCTATAAGCCCCGCCTTAATTTTGTTAAAGACGGCCCTTTAAAGAAGCTTTTAAAGCTATACTAGTTATGTCGGTTAAAGGCGCGTCTTCCCTATATATTACTTCTACTTCTACTTACTTTTCTAGATCTTTAAATATGATTTAAATAAGCGGAGAGCTCTTGCAGAGTTAGGTTCTACTACTAAGAATTATCCCGCAAGGCGCTAGCGAACTACTTTATATTACGGACGCTTTAAGTACAATATTACGACTACTTGGGGAAGAGTTAGAAGAAGCTAGTTAGTTAATTTAGGCACGGTCTAGGATGGAATCGGTAGAGCTATATAACAAGGAATGGTAACTAAGGTTATATAACGTGATCTATATAATCTATAAAATCTATATAATCCGTAATAGAGCAAATAAAGTACACGTATATTACGTACAAGAAGGATTTTATAGGAGTACGGTTATATATTTAAGGACCCTTAGTCCCTACCTAGATAGTTCCTTCCTTATAGTAATTCTTAGAATATAATTAGAGTTAATCTATTAGGCA